>Ga0272446_1000563_pt1 | contig 57474 bp, 50 predicted proteins | sample YNPCB0061_FD_194587 | JGI IMG/M metagenome (GOLD analysis project Ga0272446, IMG submission 194587) | Hot spring microbial mat communities from Yellowstone National Park, WY, United States - YNP-CB-006-1 | ecosystem: Environmental > Aquatic > Thermal springs > Hot (42-90C) > Sediment | place... | reverse complement strand
AAGTCCGTGAGCTAACCCGTTCCGTGAATGGGAGGCAGCGGCCGAGGGCAGGGGTCGCGACTGGGACGAAGTCGTAACAAGGTATCCGTAGCGGAAGCTGCGGATGGATCACCTCCTTTCTAGGGAGTTCTCTCCCACCTTTTCCCGCGTGGTCCGCGGAAACTGTCACAGGTTCAGGTGTGGCTGCATCGTTATGATGCACCTTACTAACTGCATATCGTCAGATTGTTCTAGATAACGCTCACCAAGACTACCCTGATCCACCGTGGATCAGTGAGTAGGGAAGACAGAATGAGCACACGATGGATGCCCTGGCGCTGCGTGCCGATGAAGGACGGGGCACCGCTCCGATAAGCCGCGGGGAGTCGCTGGCAGGCTGTGATCCGCGGGTCTCCGAATGGGGCAACCCCCCCCGCAAGGGGGACGGTCATACGACCGAGGGCACCCGGCCAACTGAAACATCTCAGTAGCCGGAGGAAGAGAGAACTACACCCGTAGTAGTGGCGAACGAACCGGGTTGACGCCCAAACCCGCGCCGTGCCAAGGCGCCAGCCGTTGCGGCGCGGGGGTTGGAGGACACGACACGGCGCGCTGGCGCGCGCCCGGCATCGCTCCCCTGGTAGGCGAAGCGGTTTGGAACACCGCACCAGAGCAGGTGAGAGTCCTGTAGCCGCCAGCTACCCGGTGCCGTCGTGCTCCTGAGTAGGTCCAGGCACGAAGAACCTGGACTGAAGCCGGGCTGACCACAGTCCAAGGCAAGCTACACGCAGCGACCGATAGCGCACAGTACCGTGAGGGAACGGTGAAAAGTACCCCGGTGAGGGGAGTGAAAGAGACCCTGAAATCGTGTGCTTCCATGCCGTGGAAGCCCCTGCGGGGGTGACCGCGTGCCTTTTGGAGTATGATCCGGCGAGTTATCCTGCGTGGCCCGGTTAAGGCAGTGACAGCCGGAGCCAGAGTGAAAGCGAGCCTGCAGAGGGCGACTGGTCGCGCAGGATAGACGCGAAACCACGTGAGCTACCCATGGGCAGGCTGAAGCGTCCCTAACAGGACGTGGAGGGCCGCACCGGTGTGGGTTACAAACCGCTCGGATGACCTGTGGGTAGGGGTGAAATGCCAATCGAACGTGGAGATAGCTCGTTCTCCCCGAAATGCATTGAGGTGCAGCCGCGGCGATGGCGCCCCTGGAGGTAGAGCACTGTTGTTGTGCGGGGGCTTCACCGCTTACCAAGCGACGGCAAACTCCGAATGCCAGGGCGCGCGCACCGCGAGTGAGACGGCGGGTGCGAACATCCGTCGTCGAGAGGGAAACAACCCAGACCGCCAGCTAAGGCCCCCAAATCACCGCTCAGTGGGAAAGGTTGTGGTGCCGCGCAGACAACCAGGAGGTTGGCTTAGAAGCAGCCACCCTTGAAAGAGTGCGTAATAGCTCACTGGTCGAGTAGCGCTGCGCCGATGCTTCACCGGGGCAAAGCGGTGTGCCGACGCTGCGGGTTCCGTGAGGAACGGTAGGGGAGCGTCGCGGTCGGCGTGAAGCGGGCGCGCAAGCGTCCGTGGACTGGCCGCGAGTGCGAATGCCGGAATGAGTAACAGAGAAGTGGGGTTGCAACCCCCACCGCCGCAAGCCTGAGGGTTCCGCCGCACGGGTGCACCGCGGCGGGTTAGTCGGGCCTAAGCCGTAGCCGCAAGGCGCAGGCGATGGACAACAGGCGCATATTCCTGTACCACCGACGGGTCGTTTGACTGATGCCGGACGCTGAGGGGGAGTCGCCGCGGCGAGACGAGCGCCGTGCAAGCCGGTAGGGAGCCTGCGGAGGGAAAGCCCCGCGGGCGGTGACCGAGAGGCGATGCGCAGGCCCCCCGCAAGGGGTGGCCAATGGCGAGGCACCTGTGCAGCCAAGAAATGCCGGCTAGGGAGACCCGCGGTGCCCGTACCGCAAACCGACACAGGTAGGCTGGTCGAGGAGACTAAGGCGGACGAGTGAGCCCTGGTTAAGGAACTCGGCAAATTGACCCCGTACCTTCGGAAGAAGGGGTGCTGCGCTAGGGTGAACCCGCACGCCGGGGGAGCGCGAGGCAGCCGCAGGGTCCAGGCCCGGGCGACTGGATACCAGAACCACAGCTCCCTGCTAAAGCCGTAAGGCGACGTATAGGGGGTGATGCCTGCCCAGTGCCGGAAGGTTAAGGGGCGGTGTGCAAGCACCAAACCGAAGCCCCGGTAAACGGCGGCTGTAACTATAACAGTCCTAAGGTAGCGAAATTCCTTGTCGGGTAAGTTCCGACCCGCACGAAAGGCATCACGATCTGGGCACTGTCTCAACCAGGGGCTCGGTGAAATTGCAGTGGCCGTGAAGATGCGGCCAACTCAGAGCGGGACAAAAAGACCCCGTGGAGCTTTACTACAACTTGCCATCGGACGGACGCCGGCGATGCGTAGCATAGGTGGGAGCCAGCGAACCGCCCCTTGCGGGGGGCGGGGAGGCAGCGGTGAAATACCACTCTTCGGCGGCGTGCGTCCTCACCCGGCACAGCCGGGGACGGTGGCTGGTGGGTAGTTTGACTGGGGCGGTCGCCTCCCAAAGGGTAACGGAGGCGCGCAATGGTCCCCTCACGTGGGATGGCCATCCACGAGTGAGTGCAACGGCACAAGGGGGCTTGACTGCAAGGCACACAGGCCGCGCAGGGACGAAAGTCGGCCGTAGTGATCCCACGGTACCGGGTGGAAGGGCCGTGGCTTAACGGATAAAAGCTACCCCGGGGATAACAGGCTCAGACCTCCCAAGAGTTCATATCGACGGAGGAGCGTGGCACCTCGATGTCGGCTCGTCGCATCCTGGGGCTGGAGTAGGTCCCAAGGGTTGGGCTGTTCGCCCATTAAAGCGGCACGCGAGCTGGGTTCAGAACGTCGTGAGACAGTTCGGTCTCTATCCGCTCTGAGCGCTTAGAGCATTGCGAGGGGCTGGCCCTAGTACGAGAGGACCGGGCTGGACGGACCGCTGGTGGAGGAGTTGTGGGGCGTCCCGCAGGCTCCGTAGCTATGTCCGGAAGCAAGAACCGCTGAAAGCATCTAAGTGGGAAATGCGCCTCAAGATGAGTGCTCTCGCTGGTTTAGCCAGGTAAGACTCCCAGTAGATGACTGGGTTGAGCGGCTCCCACTGGACGCGGGGCGACCCGTGCAGGTCAGGAGTGCGCACAGTCGAGGGCTTCCCTCCTCGCTGATACGCGGTGAAGCAGGGCCTGGTGCGCGTTATCTAGAACAATCTGAGGATATGCCGTTGGTACGTCGCGGCGTGGAGCAGTGGCAGCTCGTCGGGCTCATAACCCGAAGGTCGCAGGTTCGAATCCTGCCGCCGCTACCATAGCGTGTGTGTCTGGCGCGGTGGTCCCACCCCGTCCCATCCCGAACCGGGTCGTGAAACGCCGCAGCGCCGATGCTACTGGGGCCTGAGCCCTGGGAACGTAGGTCCACGCACGCTTCCATATCCACAAAGCCCGGCTCACACATGTGAGCCGGGCTTTTTCCATGGCTGGCCATCACCCCCAGCTGAGCCAGCGCTCCTGGTGTCAGAGCTCGCGCTCCCCCTGGTCGTCGAGACCGGCGCGGCCGCGAAATGCCGGGTCGCGGACCTCGATCTCCTGGCCGGCCAGGTCGGTGGCAGCCGGATGGCAGAGATAGGCGACGGCGCGCGCGGGATCGCGCGGGTCGGCCAGGTCCTCACGGCGCAGGCGGCTGATCGCATTGATCCCCGAGGCGCGGATCGTGACGTGCATATCGGTATCGACCACGCCGGGGCGCAGGCCATAGGCCAGAATACCGCGCCCACCGAACTCGAGGGTGATCGACTGCGTGAGCATGGCCAGCCCGGCCTTGGAGGCGCAGTAGGCGCTCCAGCCCTCGCGCGGGCTGCTCGCCGCTCCGGAGCTGATGTTGATGATGACGCCATGCCCACGGGCCAGCATCGGCGGCAGTGCCGCACGACAACCATGCAGCGCCCCCACCAGGTTTACGCTGATGCACTCGGCCCAGACATCCGGATCGACCGTGTCGAGCAAGGCGATCGGCTCGATCACCCCGGCATTGTTGACCAGGACGTCCAGTCGCCCAAAGCGTTCGAGTGTGCCGGCCACGGCCGCCTCGACCTCGGCGTAGTGGCGCACGTCGCAGATCGGCGTCCAGCCCAGATCGTTGACCTGCGCCAGTTCCTCGGCGAGCGCCTCGGCCGTCTCGATCGTGCGTGATGTGGCGACCACCGTCGCGCCGCGGCGTGCCAGTTCGAGGGCCACCGCCCTGCCGATGCCCCGCGACGCGCCCGTCACCAGCGCGACCCTGCCATCGAGCCCAAGCTCGCTCATGGTTGGCTCTCCTCCGTCTGTGCAGGTTGCTCCTGACCCTTATCCTACCACGTCACCCGACCCAGGGCCGGCGCAGAGTCCGCTTCCTGCGGTGGGATGTGGGGCTGTGGCAAAGTCCGCCGATGGCGGGGTGGTGCGGCGGCGCCGCCGCCGCAAGAAACCGTTTTCTGGTTATGTTGGCGGCGCAGCCGCCAACATAACCAGAAAACCGAGGTTTGAAGCGCAGCTCCAACGACGTTGCATCAGCCCTGCGGTGGGGTGTCGGGCGGCGACGCCGTCAGACCTACCCGGCAACCTGAGGGTTGGGGCTTGCCCCAACGCCCCAGGGCTTGACAAGCGGTGTACTTGCGTTAAGATGAACAAACGAATGTTCGTTCGTTTCGGGAGGGCGCGATGGTGCTGGCAACGGCTGACATTCCCCAGGCGGACCAGCTGTGGGACGTTGCGCGCGTGCCCGAGGCGATTGCGCGGGGGCGCCGCAGCACTGAGGAGATCGCCAGCTACATCGGGATGAAGGTGCTGCGCCAGGGCCACTACTACACCCAGGCCGCCCGTATCCTGGGCCTGGTGGCCGAGGGCGACCCCGGTGAGGAGCCGCAGCTGACGACCCTGGGGCGCAGCTTTGCCCGCAGCAATCGGGTTGAGCAGCGCACCTTTCTGCGCCGCCTGCTGCTCCAGCGCGACCCGACGCGCTCGCTCGTTGCGGCGCTGCGGGCCAGCGCTGGCCTCGACCGGCGCGGGATCGCCGCGGTGCTGCAGCAGCTCGCGCCTCTCGCCGATAGCACCGCCCAGCGCCGCGCCTTCACCGTCGCAGCCTGGCTCTGCGCGGTAGACCTCGCCGCATGGCAGGATGGGCGCCTCATCTATACCGGCCCTGAGTTTCTCAGTTCCGATGTGAACGCCCCGTACCGGGCGTGATCCTGCTACGTCACCTGGCGCACGGCCTCTGCCACGTCGAGCGGCGGGCCGCCGGGCTGGAGCCAGGCCAGGAACTCGATATTGCCTGCCGGGCCGGTGATCGGCGAGCGTACCAGGCCGCGGGGTGGCAGACCGTGTTCGGCGGCCGCGGCCAGTGTCGTCGTGAGCACCGCGCGATGTACTGCCGGGTCGCGCACCACCCCGCCCTTGCCCACCTGATCGGCGCCGGCCTCGAACTGCGGCTTGATCAGCGCCACTATCCAGCCACTGGCGGTGAGGAGCAGGCGCACCGCAGGCAAGACCAGGCGCAGCGAGATGAATGACACGTCGATCGTCGCGCAATCGGCGTGGATGCCGCCGGGCAGCGCTGCCAGCTGGCGGATGTTGGTCCGCTCCAGGACCGTCACGCGCGGGTCGGCGCGCAGCCGGTAGTCGAGGATGCCATAGCCCACATCGACGGCATAGACGTGGGCGGCGCCGCGCTGCAGCAGCACGTCGGTGAAGCCGCCGGTCGAGGCGCCGACATCGAGCGCCACCAGCCCCGCGGGGCTGATGCCGAAGGCATCGAGGGCGTGGGCCAGCTTGTAGCCGCCACGACTCGCATAGGGCAGCGCTGCGGTCACCTCGAGCGGGGCGTGCTCGTCGACCATGGCGCCGGGCTTCGTGGCCGGCTGGCCAGCCACGCGCACGTTGCCGGCCATCACCAGCGCCTGGGCCTTGCTGCGCGTTTCGGCGAGCCCGCGCGCCACCAGCAGATTGTCGAGGCGCATCCTGGCCATGGGTAGGTCAGCGTAGCTTCTCGCGGAGATAGGCTTCGAGCTCGGCGATCGGCACGCGATCCTGGGCCATGCTGTCGCGGTCACGCACCGTTACGGTGCCGGCGAGCGTGGCGTCTTTGCCCTCACCGAGCGTGTCGAAGTCCACGGTGATGCAGAAGGGTGTGCCGATCTCGTCCTGGCGCCGGTAGAGTTTGCCGATGGCGCCGGTGTCGTCGTAGACGGTGCGCAGCCCCAGTTCGCCCTGGAGGTGCCTGCGGATCTGGCGGGCGGTCGCCACAATCTGCTCATGGTTGCGCTTGAGCGGAAAGACGGCCACCTTGACCGGGGCGAGCCTGGGGCGCAGGCGCAGCACGGTGCGATAGTGCTCGTCAAGCACGGGCTGGGCCTGGCCGCGCAGCTTCTTGCTCAGCTCGATCGCATCGGCGCCGGGGAGGGCCAGCAGCGGCTCCAGCTCGGGCAGGCGCTCGGTGAGCGCGCCAGCGATGGCCTCGCCGCGGGCCAGGATGGCGTCGCGGTGTTCGGGGCGGAGCTTGTCGCTGCGACTCACCGATTTGAGGAAGGCTGTCAGGCCATCGGCCACACTCTGCAGCTTCTCCGGCGGCGGCGCTTTGGTCAGTTCTTCGGCGTAGGCTTCGCAGAGCACCGCCAGGGCGCAGCGGCCCACGCCGGCCGACGGCTCGATCACGTAGGGTACGACGTGGCGCCGGCTCTCCGGGTCATAGTACTGCAGGCGGGCGGTGCTGTCCTCGTTCAGCTTGACCCGCGCGGTCAGGTTCAGGCTGGCCTGGTCCTTCGAGTGCGAACCGAGGTCGTAGTCGGTGCGGTTGGCGATACCTTCGATCTCCTGCACGCCGATATTCGGATAGTCATACATCAGGTCGTAGGTGCGCTTGGAGTAGTGGGCCAGTTCATCGCCGGGTACATCGTAGATCGTGATGCGCTCGCGGGGCACACCGATGCCTGCCCACCAGGCGAGGCGGGCTTCGAGCCACTGCTGGTGCCAGGCCTCATCGCTGCCGGGCATCACGAAGTACTCGATCTCCATCTGCTCAAACTCGCGGACACGAAAGAGGAAGTTGCGCGGGTTGATCTCGTTGCGGAAGGCCTTGCCGACCTGGGCGATGCCGAAGGGCAGCTTGCGGCTGGTGGTGGCCAGCACATTGGCGAAATTGACGAAGATGCCCTGGGCCGTCTCGGGGCGCAGGTAGGCGAGCGCGCCGCTATCGGCCACCGGCCCGACCTGGGTCGAGAACATCATATTGAAGGGCCGCGGCTCGGTCAGGTCGCGCGAGCCACAGTTGGGGCAGACGCCGTCAATATGGTCGGCGCGCCAGCGGCTCTTACAGCTGCGGCAGTCCACCAGCGGGTCGTTGAAGGTCTCCTCGTGGCCGGAGTACTTCCACACCAGGCGGTTCATCAGGATGGCCGCATCAAGGCCCTCCATATCATCGCGCTCATAGACATTGGTGCGCCACCAGTCGTTGATAATATTGTTCTTGAGCTCCACGCCCAGCGGGCCATAGTCATAGGTACCCTGGAGGCCTCCATAGATCTCGCTCCCGGGGAAGAAGAAACCACGACGTTTCGATAGCGAAACGATCTGCTCCATCGCTACGGCGGGCATAGTCGTGCTCCCTCGCTGGCCCGGGGCAACAAAAAACCCCAGGCGACGATCGATCCGATCGCCTGGGGACGCGTCGGCGCGACGCGCGGTTCCACCCCAGTTAGCGGCGCCGCTGGCGCGCGCTCACCTCATTGATGGGATACCGCGTGGGCATCCCAACTGGCTCCCCGGCGCCCTTCCCCCGACCCGTGCCACCGGGCTCGCACCAGCCCCGGCTCGCTGTGCGCCGTCGGTCGGGGTACTCCTCCGGATCACTGCCGTGTTATGCTCGTTGAGAGTATAGCACACCTTGCACCGCTGCACATCAATCGGCCCAGTAGCTCACCAGGTTCCCCTGGGCATCGTAGAGCGCCCCCGGGTCTGACTGGCTGTTGTTCCAGATGTTGCCGTCTGGCCCCGGGAAGCTGCGTGTCTCGCCCGGGGCGAGGGTGCCGCCGATGGGGTGTTCCTGCCCGCCGCGAATGCTGCACATGCGCCAGCCGCTCAGATCGACCGGAGCGGTGCTCATGTTGCGCAGTGTGACGGTCTCGGCGCGTTTGTCCACGCCGACGATGCGCAGCGGGGTCTCGGGCGCCACGCCTGGCCCGGGATCGACAGCGCACCCCGGGAAGCCTGCGCTTCCGCCGAGTGGCGGGGCAGTGGGTGTGCCGGGGCGCACCTGGCCGCCGCAGGTTGCCGGCGACCAGAGTCCGCGACCTGTGGCGCGCGCCTGTGTTTCGGCGGCCTTAAACTGGGCCTGGTAGCGGTAGGGCTGGGCAAAGGTGTACTCGAAGGCGTAGCCCTGGGCAACCAGTTCGTAGTTGGCCATGCGCCCATCGGGCAGCCAGAGGTAGCGCAGCAGCCGCCCGTAGCGGTCGCGGCTGTCCTGGCTCAGGTCCTCTTCAAGGAACACCGTCTGTCTGGCGAGCAGCTCGGCAGCCTTCGCGGCCGCTTCGTGGGCAAAGCACTCCACCGGGCGGTCGGGAGCGACGCTCTCGGGCGTATCGATACCGATCAGGCGCACCCGTTCGCGGCGCCCGGCCAGCTCGATATCAACCGTATCGCCATCGATGATCGCGAGCACCTGTGCAGTCGGTAGGCCCCCGGGGCGTGCCAGGGCCGTGCCCATCATACGTCCCTCGAGCACCTCACGGCCCAGCAGGCCGAGCAACACTGTGGTGGGGCCGAGCTCGGGGTGCAGCTCGAAGCGGCGTCGCTCGAAGTACTGCACGGTGTAGATCGTACCCCCCAGTTCGGCGTCGAAGGCGCCGGTCAGCGGCAGGCCGAAGCGCTCGAGGCCGCCATTGGCGCGCCAGTAGGCGGCGAAGGGGCCGCAGAGCTGGTGCCCGGTTGCGGGGAAGGCGAGGCAGCCGGGGCCGGCCGGCGTGCCGGGGCCCGGCTGCCAGGGCGTGCCAAGCTGCTCGAGGCGCTCGGCGCCGAGGCGACCGGCGGTGACCCGCCCGTCGGGCTGGATCTCCAGGCGGTCGCGTTCGAACCACTGGACCTGGAGCGGACGCCCCTCGACGGTTGCCTGCACCTGGGCCGTGATCGGCAAGCCAAAGACTGGCAACCCGCCGCCGCGCTCCCAATAGGCGCGGATCGGGCCGCTGATGCAGAACCCGGTCTCGCTGAAGCAGCGCTCGCCAGCCTGGGCGTGGGCGGCATGCGCGCCGATCAGGATCATCGTCACCAACAACGTGATCAGCACAGAGAAACGCATAGTTGCCTCCACCCGCTCACCCCATCACCCGGTCACCTCGTCATGAGCGCCTATTGCGACGGCTTTGTGGACGGGGAGGGAGACCGTGAAGCACGAGCCGTGCTGCTCCTGGCTGGTGACGCTAATGTGCCCGTCCATAAGCTCAACGAAACGCTTGCAGATGGCCAGGCCGAGGCCCGTGCCGCTGTAGCGTTGCTGCTGGGCGCCGGGGACCTGGGCGAACTCGTCGAAGATCGTTGCCAGATAATTCGTCGGGATGCCGATCCCGGTGTCGATGACGCTCACCTGCAGGCGCTCACCCTGCGCGGAGTGATCGCGTCTGGCGCGCAGGGTGATCGTACCATTGGCAGTGAACTTCGCGGCATTGCTCAGCAGATTGACCAGGACCTGGCGCAGCTTCTGTTCATCGCCGTAGAAGCTACCCACGTCGCCGGATGTGTCGATGACCAGTCGATTCCTGGTCCGCTCGATCAGTGGTTGGACAACCTGGCTGACCTCTACCAGGAGTGCATCGATCGAGAAATTGTGTCTGTGCAGCTCCATGCGCCCGGCCTCGATCTTGGACAGGTCGAGCAGTTCGTTGATCATTGCGACTTGCTGCGCCGCTGCGTAGACGATCACATCGAGCTCGTCGTTGACCAGCGCGGTGTCGCCGGCACGGAGCTGAATTTTGATCAGCTGGGCGTAGCCGACGATCGCGGTGAGTGGCGTGCGCAGCTCGTGGCTGACATTGGCGATGAAGGTGCTCTTGGCCCGATTGGCGGCCTCGGCCGCGTCGCGGGCACTGGCCAGGGCGCGCTCGGTGCGGCGCCGCTCTGCCAGCTCTTGCTCGAGCGCGTGGTAGAGCCGGGCGTTTTTCAGCGCAAGCGAGGCCAGGCGCGCGAAGCGGTCCAGCAGGATGCGCAGCGGCGCAGCGAAGCTGGGTCCCCGCTCGGTATAGCAGAGCCCGATCACCCCAACCACGCGCTCGTGATCGGTGAGCGGCAGGCCAAACATCGCGGCGAGCCGCGGGTCGTGAAGCTGGCGGTGCTCCCAGGAGGCGTAGTCGTCGATGAGGAGCGGCTGCCCGCTGGCCCAGACCTGGCCGATCAGCCCCTGGTGGCGCTGCAGCTGCTCGCCGACCAGCGGGGCAAAGAGGCCAATGCCGGTGTGGACGACCATCACGTCGGCCTCGTCGTCGAGCACTGCCACGTAGCCGTCCCGGGCGCCGACGAGGGCGGCAGCGCGGGCAATGATCGTCTCCAGGACGTGGGCGGTCTCATAGTGACTGCTCAGCAGGATGGCGGTTTCGTGCAGGGCCTCCAGTTCGGCGTTGTGCAGGCGCAGCAACTCCTCATCGGCGCGCCGGGCGGTGACATCGCGCCAGTGGACGAGCCGGCCCTTTAGCTGGCCACGCCAGCCGTAGAGCGGCATGATGCGCACAGCGAGCCAGCGGCGGCCGGCGCTGGTGGTGAGCGGCAGCTCTTCATCGAGCTCGTGCGCATGCAGGTAGTGCTCCGGGATCACCATGCCGCTGGGCAGCAGCGCGCTGATCGGCCGCCCGATCAGGTCGGGCTCTGCCCGGCCGAAGAGCGCGCGCGCCGTGGCGTTAAGATCGACGATACGCCCCTGCGGGTCGAGCACCACCACACCGTCGCGCATCTGCTCGAATGAGAGGTCGCGGGCCAGGGGGACGATTTCGAGCAGCCGTCCCCGGACGGTCAGCACGGTGACGAGGATGACCGAGAGGCCAAAGAAGAGCGGTGTCAGGTCGAAGGTCTGTCCCGGGCCGATGCGCAGCAGGTAGAGCGCGTTGCCGAGCAGCGGCGCCAATGCTGCTGTGGCCAGCAGCAACGCCTGCCAGCGAAAGAGGCGCTGCGCACGCAGTGCCGTGCTGAGCAGCAGCCCGGTGGCGAGCAGGATCAGGCCGTAACTGTAGATGGTATGGATCCAGAACCACAGCCCGTAGACGGGGTCGAAGACAACAAGGTCGTTACGCTGCGCGAGGCTGACCTGCTGCCAGATCAACGGGTGGGCCGGGCTGGACAGCACCAGGGCTAGCGTGATACTGGGGAGGAGCAACAGCCCGTAGCGGCGCGGCGGGTCAAGCAGGGCATCGCGGCCGGTGTAGCTCAGCGCGAACCAGAGCCAGAACACTGGCAGCAGGACAATACCCACATATTGCAGGCGCACGGTCCGGAGGATCGTGGCGAGCTGGCTGCTCGCGAGCTCGCCGGCATAGCCGGCGGCAATGATCGCGACCGCAGTGGCGGCCAGGGCCAGCGGGCCGGCCTCGGCACGCTCACGACGGCGCCAGCTGTAGAGGCTAACCAGCCCGCTGCCCACTGCGGTGATTGCGAGTATCAGGATGAAGAGCGAGGATGTATTCATGGGTACGGTCCGATAGGTAGGCGGCGTGGCGCCTGCGCTGGGTCGTGCCAGGCTGTTTGCGATCAGAGTGACGAATAGCTTACCAGAGAGTCACTTGCTTTTTCGTGACAATTCTGTCCGCTGGCGCTTGCGATTTGCTTATCCTGGCGAAGTGTTCCGGTCGCGATGCTGAGCGAAGCGAAGCATGGACAAGGCCGTTTGCTACGATGCCTCTCCGGCGCAGACGCGGCCCGCCACACAGTCGATCCGGCAATTGCTGGCGAGGATGCGTGCCCGGGCTGCCGGGTCGGTGACGCCCTCGGTGGCGATCAGCAGCACGCTTGCGTTGGCGCCGAGGCCGGCTGCGGCGGCGGCCGTGGGTAGCTCGCGCAGGGCCAGCAGGCCGCCCAGCCCGGCGGCGCCAGTTTCGCCGGCGGCGATCCCGGCGCTGGCCAGTGCGCGCACTGCCTGGCAGGCGTAGTGATCGTCGATGGCGAGGCACAGGTCAAGCCCGGCCTGGAGCAGCGGCCAGGCGATCAGCGAGGGCGCGCCGCAGTTGAGCCCGGCCATGATCGAGTCGTGGGGAGCGGGGACGCTGACGATCGTGCCGGCGCGCAAGGAGGCGAGCACGCAGGCCGCCCGGGTCGGCTCGACGCCGATCAGCCGGGGCGGGGCGGCGCTGTCCGGGCGACGGTAGTGGCCGACGGCGGCGGCGGCCAGCGCGCCGACGCCCATCTGCACAATGACCAGCCCGGGCGGTGGTTCGCCGCGCGAGGCGAGCTCAGCGTCCACCTCGGCGAAGATCGTGCCGTAGCCGGCGATCACCTGGCGCGGCACGTCCTCGTAGCCAGGCCACGAGGTGTCGGAGATCACCAGGCAGTGGGAACCCGCCAGTTCGGCGGAGCGGGCCACGGCATCGTCATAGCTGCCGTCCACTACGGTGACGCTGGCGCCCTCGCCGGCAATGGCTGCGATGCGCGCCGCGGCGGTGCCGGCGGGCACGAAGATCTGGGCGGTGAGGCCGAGCAGGCGGGCCATGTGGGCCACGGCGCGCCCGTGATTGCCGTCGGTGGCGGCGGCGAGGCTGAGTGGGCGCAGCGGCGCGAGGTGGGCAGCCAGCGTGTCGAGGGTGGTCCATGCGGGCTCGCCGCCCAGCCGCTCGACCAGGGCACGATAGACGGCCCAGGCGGCGCCGAGGATCTTGAAGGAGGGTAGCCCCAGGCGCTGCGCCTCGGCTTTGAGCCAGAGCCGCCCGACGCCGAGCTGCCGGGCCAGTCCGGGGAGCTCAACCAGTGGGGTGGGCTGGTAGCCGGGCAGGCGGCGGTGGAAGGCCAGGGGTGCGTCGCTGACGGGGCTCACGGCGAGGGCGTAGGGGTGGGGGTTGTGGAAGACCTGTGTCGGGTTCATCATTCCCAGTGCTGGTAGAAGCGGCGCAGGTATGGAGCCAGGGCGCGGGCTGTCGCGGCGAGCTCACGGCGTGCAGTGGTGGCTGGCCGGTCGAGCTCGGCAGCGACGGCGCGGGCCACAGCGGCCTCGTCCTGGGTGGTGACGCGGCCAGCGCGGACCATCCAGCGCCCGCCCACCATAACTGCCGCGACGTTGCGCCGGCTAGCGCCGCGGAGCAGCAGGGCGAGGGGCTGATCGGTGCGGGCCCCGGCCAGGGCCGGCCGGTCGAGTGCCAGGGCCCAGCCGCCAGGCCCCGTGTCACGGCTGACCAGCACCAGGTCGGCCAGGGCGCCGGGGGCCAGGCGACCGAGGGGCGCCGTAGGGCCGAAGGTTATCGCTGCCCCACCGGCGGTACCGAGCGCCAGGATCGTGGCCGCGGGCAGCGGCTCGGCACCCGGGTCGGCCAGGTCGGCCAGGCTCCAGGCCAGGCGCAGCTCGCGCAGCATATCCTGGTCGTCGTCGAGGGCCTGCCCGTCGAGGCCGATGCCCACCTGAACGCCGGCGGCGAGCATGGCCCGCAGCGGGGCGATGCCGCTGCGCAGGCGCAGATTGCTGCTCGGGTTGTGGGCCACGCCAACGCCGCGCTCGGCCAGCAGTGGCAGATCGTCGCGCGCGACCCAGACCATATGGGCCAGGGTGAGCCAGGGGCCGAGGGCGCCGATGGCGTCCAGGTGCTGCGGGAAGCTGACCCCCCAGCGCTGGTGAGCATAGGCGCGCTGGTAGCGCGTCTCGAGCAGGTGCATCTGCACGCGCGTGCCGTGGCTGCGGGCGAAGGCGACCGCGTCGGCGATCAGCTCGTCGCTGCACCAGGGGCCGCCCGCCGGGCTGAGTTGCACGTGCACCGTGTGGTCGAGCGGATCGTGGAATCGGTGCAGCAAGTCGCTGCAGAGGCCCAGGTACTCGTCACGGGTGAGGGGCGGCGTGGCGAGAAAGGGTGTCGCAGCGCGGCGCAGAGCCGGCGGCAGGCTTGCCAGGAAATCGGCGTGCCCCGCGTAGAGCAGCGGGTTCTGGTCGACCAGTGGCGGGTGGAAGGCCACCCGCAGGCCGGCGTCGCGGTAGCCGCGAATGGTCGCGGCGGCCTCCAGGTCGATCTGCCGCCAGTCGCGAGGGTTGTGGCTATGGGCGACGGTGCCGACGCCGGCGCGCAGCAGCAACAGGCCGTCGTAGAGTGCGGCCAGGTAGGGGTCGAGCGGTGGCTGGGCCCACAGGCCCGGCAGCCAGAGCTCGAGCAGATCGTCGCGCACGCCAAGGGGCAGCGTACCCAGGCCGCGCCCGTGATCGTGGCTATTGACCAGGGCGGGCAGCATGACATAGGGCGCACCGCCGGTGAGCGACGCCGTGGGATAGGCTGCCCGCACCTCGGCGCTCGGACCGGCAGCGACGATGCGGGCGCCAGTAACGGCCACCGCGAAGTCGCGGCGGGGCGGCCCGGTGGGGTCGGGGAAGGCCAGCCCGGCGCTGATGAGGGTTGTAACGGGTGGGTTTGGCATCATCGGGGCCATTTGCTCCCGTTGTATCTTGCGTTGCCACAGCTCGCCCGGCGGCTCGTGGTCTGCAACGACGTTGCCTGCTCTGTGTCACCCGGAGCGCAGCGTTTAAGGGTGGCAGAACATGTGAGCGCATGCGAGAGATAGGGCCTGGGGACGCCCTGGAGGCCCTCACCCCCGGCCCCTCTCCCGCGCGCGGGAGAGTCTGCGCTGAGCCTGGCGAAGGGGGGCGACCAGCGCCGTGCGCTGGGGCGTCCCGATGCGGGAGAAGCCGCGTTGGTTCGGATGTTCTGTCCGCCCCTGAAAGGGGGCTACCACCCGCCCGCTCCCTTCAGCCGATCATCCCGGCTTGCTGGCCGCCGTCGATCACGAAGCACTGGCCGGTGATCATGCGCGCGGCGTCGGAGGCCAGGTAGAGTGCCAGTTCAGCCACCTCGTCGGGGCCGATCACGCCGCGCAGGGGCTGGGTGCACGCCAGGAAGGCGTCGCGTTCGGCAAGCGGCACGCCCTCGTTCAATGGTGTATTGACATAACCGGGGCAGATCGCATTGCAGCGAATGTTATCGTGGGCGTAGTCGAGGGCGATCGCGCGGGTCAGATTGATCACGCCGGCCTTGGCGGCCGCGTAGGCGGCCTTGGCGGGCGCAGCGCGGAGCCCGAAGGTGCCGGCGGTGTTAAGGATCACCCCGCCACCGCGGCGCTGGAGCTCGGGCACGGCATACTTTGCGCCGAGGAAGACGCTGCGCAGGTTGATCGCGAGGCAGGCGTCCCACTCCGCCTCGCTGATGGCGGTCACGCTGCCCGACGGGCTGACGCCGGCATTATTGAAGAGAATATCGAGCCCGCCGAACTGCTGCACGGTGGCCTGGATGCAGGCCTGCACATCCTCGCTGCGGCTCATGTCGCCGCTGAGTGCGAGCGCCTGCCCACCGGCGGCGCGTATCGCCTGTGCCACCTGCTCGACCCTGGCGAGGTTGCGCCCGACCACGGCCACTGCCGCGCCCGCCCGCGGAAAGGCCAGACAACTGGCCCGTCCGATCCCCGAGCCACCGCCGGTGATGAGCGCAATTTTGCCGTCGAGGCGTCTCACAGTTTCACCCAGACCGACTTGAGCTCGGTGTACTGTTCCAGCACCTGGCGCCCGAGCTCGCGGCCCTGGCCACTCTCGCCGAAGCCGCCGAAGGGCACGGCCGGGTCGAACCAGTCGTAGGTGTTGATCCAGACCACCCCGGCGCGCAGGGCGGCAGCCATGCGGTGGGCGCGGGCGAGTTGACTGGTCCAGACGCCGGCGGCCAGGCCAAAGGGCAGGGCATTGGCCCGTGTGAGGACCTCTTGCTCATCGTCGAAGGGAAAGGCGGCGAGCACCGGGCCGAAGATCTCCTCGCGGGCGACCGGCGAGCTATCGGCGACCTCGGCGAGGATGGTCGGCTGCATAAAGAAGCCGGCGTCCAGCGCGCCGCCCGGGCGGCTACCGCCAGCCAGCAGACGGGCGCCCGCAGCCGTGCTGTGGGCCACGTAGCCGAGGGCGCGATCGAGCTGGGCCTGGGAGATCAGCGGGCCAAGCTCGGCCTCGGGGTCGAGCCCCGGGGCGAGGCGCAGCGCGGAAGCGCGGCGGGCCATGGTCGCCAGCACGCGATCGAAGACGGAGCGCTGCACATAGAGCCGCGAGCCGGCGACGCAGTTCTGGCCGCTGTTGGCAAAGATCGCCCAGGTGGCCGCCTCGGCAGCTGTGTCGAGGTCGGCGTCAGCGAAGATGATCAGCGGCGACTTGCCGCCCAGTTCGAGCGAAATCCGCTTCAGGTTGCCTGCCGCGGCGCGCATAATGGCGCGGCCCACCTCGGTTGAGCCGGTGAAGGCGAGCTTGTCCACCCCGGGGTGCTGGCTAAGCGCCGCTCCCGCATCGCCGTAGCCGGTGACCACATTGAGCACGCCGGGCGGGATGCCCGCGTCGAGTGCCAGTTCAGCCAGGCGCAGCGCGGTCAGCGGCGTCTGCTCGGCTGGTTTGAGCACCAGAGTATTGCCGGCGGCCAGGGCCGGGCCGATCTTCTGGACCGCCATCACCGTCGAGTAGTTCCAGGGCGTGATCGCGCCACAGACGCCGAGCGGCTCGCGTCGCGAGTAGACATGGAAATCCGGCGCGGAGACGGCGTAGGTCTCGCCGGTGAGTCTGGTCGGCCAGCCAGCGTAGTAGTACAGCTGGCCGATCGCGACATTGACCTCGACGTTGAAGGCCACGCGATAGGGTTTGCCGTTATCGAGGGTCTCGAGCTGGGCCAGTTCGGCGCGATGGCCATCGACCAGGTCGGCGAAGCGGCGCAGCAGGCGTTCGCGATCGGTGGGGGCCACGGCGGCCCAGGCGGGGAAGGCGGCGCGGGCGGCGGCCACGGCGCGATCGATGTCGGGTGCGCGCCCGTGGGCGAGGCTAGCCAGGGGCTGGCCGCTGGCCGGATCAACAGTCGTGAAGCGCTCGCCGGCCTTGGCCTCGACCCAGGCGCCGTTGATCAGCAGGCGGTGGGGGCGAGCCAGGAAGGCGGCGACCTCCGGCAACAGCGCGATCAGCGCACCCATCAGGCCTCCGTCTCGATGTAGGCGACCACCGCGCCCACCGGCGCCTCGCTGCCTGCGCCGACGCTGATCTCGGCAAGAGTACCACTCGCGGGCGCCTCGACATCCGAACTGGCCTTCTCGGTCTCCACACTGAAGAGCGGCTCGCCCGCGGCGACCAGGTCGCCCTCCTGGCGGTGCCATTCGACGATCAGGCCCTCGGTCATAGTCATGCCAAACTTGGGCATATAGACGGGAATCAGTGCCATTGGTCGTACAGCTTCCAGCTATTGGGTGCAGCAGTGGCGCGCGGCGACGACGATCTCAGCAACCGAGGGAATAGCAGCTTTCTCCAGCACAGGGCTGAAGGGGATAGGCACCGGCTTGCCGCTCACCCGGCGCACAGGCGCCTTCAGATCGGCGAAGGCCTGCTCGGCCACCGTGGCAGCCCATTCACTGGCCGCGCCGCAGACCGGCGCGCTCTCGTCCACGGCAACAAAGCGCCGGGTCTTGCGCACGCTTGCCAGCACGGCCGCCTCGTCCCAGGGCTTCAGGGTGCGCAGGTCGATCACCTCGGCCTCAACTCCCTCGGCGGCGAGCAGCTGGGCGGCCTTGAGCGCGTGGTGGACCATCAGCCCGGCGGCGCAGATCGTCACGTCGCTGCCGGGGCGTCGGATCGCAGCCTCGCCAAGCGGCACGAGATACTCCTCATCGGGCACCTCGCCGCGCTGGCCGCCCAGCGCCAGGTGATTGAGGAACACCACCGGGTTATCGTCGCGGATAGCGGCTTTGAGCAGCCCTTTCACATCGTAGGGTGTGCTCGGCATCACCACCTTGATCAGCGGCATATTCATGAAGAAGGGATGGACCGACTGGCTGTGGTGGTGGCCGGCGCTGCTGCCGGTGCCGTTCTGGACCATATAGACCAGCGGCAGGGTGGTCTGGCCGCCGAACATATAGCGCATCGCGCCGGCCTGGTTGGCAATCTGGTCGAAGGCGAGGTAGAGAAAGGTGCCGAACATCAGGTCCACCACCGGGCGCAGACCGGTAGCAGCGGCGCCCACGCCAGCACCGGCTACGGCCAGTTCCGAGATCGGCGTATCGATCACCCGCCGATCGCCGAACTCGGCGTGGAGGCCGCGGGTACCGGCAAAGACGCCGATACGCACATCCTCGCCGATCAGGAAGACCCGCGCGTCGCGGCGCATTTCCTCGGCCAGTGCCTCGCGGATGGCGGCGATGTAGGTCTTGCGTGGCAAAGCCACCTCGCTTTCAGATCTTCTTCAGTTCGTCTTTACGACCCGCCTCGGTGAGGCGCCGCTTGAGCAGGTAGTGGTAGACGCCGCCGGGGGTGCGTCGCCGGCTGCCATCGGCAGTCAGCATACCGCCGGCTGCCTCGATCGCCAGGACCTCCTGCAGGAGCTCCTGAGCCGCCTCAACCCCTAGCACGGTAACCGAGTTATGGATCTGCTCGTGCGCACGGGCATCGGTCTCGCCGAGCGTCGTCGCGATCGTCTCGACGGTCTGCAGAAAGGCGCGCCGCTGTTGCCGTTCGGCGGCGGCGGCACGTTTCATGGCCTCTTCACGGGCCTGGCGTTCACGGAGACGACTTCCGCGCATGGGTTGTTCCTCCCTCAGACCCAGGTATCCTCATACAGCGACTCGAGCGCTGGCTCGGGGCTCTGGCGGGCAAACGCGACCGCCTCGGCGACGGCCTGGCTGATCGTCTGATCCAGCTCCTCGAGCTGCGCGTCCGGGATAAGCGCCCCGGCGACGATCGTCCGGTGGAGGCGGGCGAGTGGGTCACCGGCACGCATTGCTGCGAGCTCTTCGGCGCTGCGGTACTCCTGACCGGCGAGGAAAGCCTGCTCGCCCTCGGCGTGGCCGCTGCGGCGGTGGGTCCTGGCCTCGATCAGGGTCGGCCCCTGGCCGGCGCGGGCGCGGGCCACGGCTACCGCGCTGGCCGTGTAGACTGCCAGGGCATCGGTGCCATCGACGATCACGCCGGGGATGCCGTAGCCTGCAGCGCGCCCGGCGATGTCGCGGATGTTCATGGCCCGGTGGGCGGGCGTGAATTCACCGTACTGGTTGTTCTCGCAGACGAAGATCGCCGGTAGGCGCATCGTCGAGGCCAGGTTGAGCGACTCGTGAAAGCTGCCCTCATTGGCCGCGCCGTCGCCGAAGAACGAGACCGCCACCTGGTCGCTGCCGCGGTACCAGGCGCTCAGCGCCGCGCCAACCGCCACCGGGATGCCGCCGCCCACGATGCCGCAGGCGCCGAGCATACCAATCGCGAAGTCGGCGATGTGCATCGAGCCACCCTTGCCTTTACAGTAGCCGGTAGCTTTGCCGAAGAGCTCGGCCATCATGCGCCGCATATCGCCGCCCTTGGCGAGCACGTGACCGTGGCCCCGGTGCGTACTGACGATGTAGTCGTCGTCGCGCAGTGCCGCGCAGACCCCGGCGGCCACCGCCTCCTCACCGATGTAGAGATGCACGAAGCCCGGCAACTGGCCCTGGGCGAAGAGTTGGCCCACCTGTTCCTCGAAGCGGCGGATCTTCAGCATTCGCGTATAGATATCGAGTATGGTCGCGAACGAAGGCGCGGGCGCGCTCATAGCACGTTCCTCGTGGTCGGATAACGCGGTGGATTGACCGATTATAGTATAGCTGACGCCGGGGTCGTGTGGCTGGTTACGCGGCCGGACCAGGCTGTGCGCAGAGCTCGGCGGCGGTCAGGGCCAGCACCCGGGTCGCGGTCACGATCTGATCCACGGCAATGCGCTCGTCCACCATTGGCCAGATCGGGATAAAGCCCGGCCCGTACTCGACGCAGCTGATACCGACGCCCTTAAAGTGGCAGGTGTCGGCGGTGGCGCCGATGCGATGGCCTGCGCCGACGACCGGCGGCTGGCCGGTGACGTGGGTGTGACTGGCGATCAGGCTGGTGACCAGCGGAGTGTCAACCGGTGTAGCCTCGCGGGCGGGCATGTTCGGCTGCTGGGCGCTCTGCGGGATGATCAGTTCGTAGCGAAAGGTCGGGTCGGCGGCTGCGATGTCATCGAGCAGGCGGGTCATGTCCTCGCGCACGCTCTCCTCGCTCATGCCGGGTACGACGCGCAGGTCGAACATCAGGGTGGTGGCATCCTGGAAGTGCTCGATATTGCGCACCGCCATGGCCGGGAAGCCAGGCAGCAGCGGGTGTGGAGTGAAGCGCAGCCAGCCGCCCGCCGTGGCGGGCCGCAGGGGCTGGTAGGCCGGCCCGAAGGCGGCGATCACCTTTGTGATCTGCTCGATTGGATTGACATATGGCACACGGTGCTTGAACTCGCCAACGACCCGCACCTTACCCTGCACGTAGCCCACCGAGATCGTGCCGACATCGAGGTTACTGGCCTCGGTAACGATGCAGGAGTCGGTGCGCAGCCCACTGGCGATCAGGTGCTGGGCGCCGACCCCGCCGCCGGTCTCGGCGACCACGCAGGCCAGCACCAGGTCGCCGCGCAGCGGCCGGCGGCTGCGGCGCAGCGCCTCGCCGGCCATGAGCATGGCGGCCAGGCCAGCCTTCATATTGATCGCGCCGAGGCCGTAGAGGTAGCCGTCGACGATCGCCCCGCCGAAGGGATCCTGGGTCCACTCGTGCTCGCGAAAGGGGCGCCCGCCCCAGTCGCTGGTATCGGTATGGCCACAGAGCATCAGGCTGGGGCCGCTGCCGTCGCCGTACAGCCGGCCGATGGCCTGGTGGGTCACGCGACCATCGTGGAGCGGCACCGTCTGGAGCTCGACCTCAAAGCCGCGGGTGGCGAGCCACGCCGCGATAAAGCGCGCGAGCTCCGACTCGTGCCAGAGGAAGGAGGGGATGCGGATCAACTGCCGGGTCAGCGTGACCGGCTCATCAGGCGTGAACGTAGCCAGTACGTCGTTCATCTACTCCACCAGCGCCCACACATCGAAGCCCACCTGGGCGCCGCCCCAGAGCTCCTTGACACCGATGGTGTTGCGGGTCGGGTAAGGGGGCGCGAAGTACTCGCGGAAGATGCGATCCATCTCGGCGAAGCGGCTGATGTCGGTAAGCGAGACATTGACGCGCACCACGGCGCTCAGCGGGCAGCCGGCGGCGGCCAGCACCGCGCCGATATTGTCGAGGGCCTGGCGCGCCTCGGCCTCGAAGCCGCCGGGCACGAGGCCCGAGCCATCGGGGGCGGTGCCGAGGTAGCCCGAGGTGATCACCAGGTTGCCGACACGCAGGGCCTGGCTATAGCCGCTGGTCGGGATGGGCGCGCGGTCGGTGAGGATCGGCTCCAGCATAGCTCATACCATTTCAGATTGCAGATTTTGGATTGTGGATTGCCGCAATGGCGTTGCCATGAGCTCTGGCTGGAGTGCGTATGCGGCTTGTTCAATGCCAATTGGTATCATTCCAGCATCCAGCCGCCGTCGACATAGAGCATATCGCCGGTGACATAGCGGGACTCATCGGAGGCGAGGAACACGGCGGCGTCGGCCACGTCCTCGGGCTGGCCAACGCGGCGCAGCGGGATGCGGCGCATCCAGTCGGCCACGGTGGTCGGATCGTCGAGGGCGGGGCGGGTCATTGCCGTCTCGATGATCCCGGGGGCCAGGCAGTTGGCCCTGATGCCGCGCGGGCCGTACTCCAGGGCCAGACAGCGGGTGAGGGCGGTTACGCCGGCCTTGGCGGCGCAGTAGTGGGCCGAGCGGGTAAAGGCGATGCTACTGCTGATCGAGGCCATGTTGACGATCGTGCCGCGACGCTCGGCGGCCAGCCAGCGCCGGATGACGACCTGGCTGACCAGGAAGACGCTGGTGAGGTTGGTATCAAGCATCCGTCGCCACTGCTCATCGCTCATGTCCTCGAAGGCAGCGTTGAAGAAGATGCCGGCATTGTTGACGAGGATGTCGATTGGGCCAAGCTCAGCCTCAGCCTGGGCGACCAGGGCCTCGACCGCGACGCGGCTGGTCACGTCGGTGCGAGCCAGGCTGGTGCGCGCGCCCCACGGGCCGGCGAGGCGCGCCGTTTCGTTTAACCCATCGCGGTCGAGATCAGCGAGGGCCAGGGCTGCGCCCTCGGCGGCGAAGCGCAGCGCGATCGCGCGCCCGTTGCCTGCCGCTGCACCAGTGATCAGCGCCGTCTTACCTGCCAGTCGTGCCATAGACCCCTCGGGTCGGATTGTGGCGCTCCTACGGCGCCGGCGGTGGAAAGAAGTCGCGTGCGATGATCGCGGCCAGCCAATCGACGATCACCGCGTAGCCGCGCTCGCCGGTCTCCGCGGTGGCCAGCGACGGGTCACCGATCGAGCCGACCGGGGTGAGGGCCTTGTAGCTGCGGGTTGGGTAGAACAGGCCGCCACCGGTCTTCATATGCTCGGGGCTCTGGATCTTGCGCAGTTCATCGGGCTGCAGGTAAAAGGCGCGGGCCTGGCTCAAGTCGACCAGTTCGGGATGGGTAACGAGAATGCGTGCCGTTTCGCCCTCGCCGCCGTGCGATTCACCCTTGCGGCTCTTGCCGAGGCCGGCGGCATAGGCCTTCGCCAGTTCCACCATCCAGTTCATCACCACCACTGTGGCATCGGGCGTCTCGTTGACCACGTCCTGGGCGGCGACCATCATCTGCGGCAGGTTGCCGTCGTGGCCGTGGATCAGGCAGAGGTTGCGGAAGCCGTGCTGATAGAGGCTGTGCATCACCTCCTTGAGCAGCAGAATGAGCGTGCTTGAGCTGAGGGTGATCGTGCCGGGGAAGCCCATATGGAAGGTCGAGACGCCGAAGGGGATGGTCGGGCCGATCACCACCGGGCAGCCGCGGCGCTCGAGCGCGAGGGCGGTGCGGCGGCAGATCTCACGGGCCTCGAACATATCGGTGCCGAGTGGCAGGTGCGCCCCGTGGTCCTCGGTGGCGCCGACCGGGATGAGCACCGTGCGGGTGCGCTCAAGGGCCACACCAACCTCGGCACTGGTCATCTCGTAGAGCGTTTTCGGCCCCTTGATCGTGTACAGATCCTCACCAGCGTGTGCCATGGGGTTGTTCCCTCGCGTGAAGGAGGCGCAGCTGCCCTCAGGAGCACTCATCCTTCAGCCCTCAGCCCTCAGCCCTCAGCCCTCAGCCCTCAGGAGCCCTCCGCCGCCTTGTCACCCGTACGTGCGACCATTCGACGGCAGCAGATCACGTTCCGCCGGCAAGTGGCGGAGCGCTGCGCTGCTCGGGGCGCGACAATGCGAAACTGGGTAGACCGTGCCTGTTGGGGGAGTATAGCATGCGGCTCCCCATTGTCAAGCAGTGCGACGAGTGTAATACCGATTCTGCTTGCTGGCAGCGCATTAGCTCAGCTCCACACCTCCACAGCGCTCCAGCTCGACAAAGCCCTGTGTGGCGCTGGAGCGCTGTGGAGATGAGCGGGACAATGCGGGATTGCCGATTCCACTTGGTATACTTGTTCACACCCGGGGTAATACACGCGCCTGGGAGCAAGGGCGCCCCGGCCTCGTCGCGTCTCCGCGGGCAAGATGCCCGCGCTCCCGGGAGACATGTCCGGCCCTCGTCGCGTCTCCGCGGGCAAGATGCCCGCGCTCCCGGGAGACATGTGAACACGTACCGACGAGTGCGGCTGTGACGCATATTTGATACTGCTGGCGAACCTGAGTACGCGGGCCTCCGGCCCGCATGCGGGCGGGACGCCCGCGCACCCAGTCACGCCTACGAGAGAGTTCGCCAGCAGTATCATATTTTTGCATGCGCCGCCGCCCTGCAGCCGCATCCCACACCCCGGCGCTGCCACGCACGTCCCCGTAAGGGCGGACAGAACACATGAGCGTCGATGGGCTTTGTGGCGTTGGGATGCGCTGGTTGGCCCTCACCCCCTGCCCCTCTCCCGCGCGCGGGAGAGCCTGCGCTGAGCCTGGCGAAGCGGGGCGACCAGCGCCGTGCGCTGGGGCGTCCCAATAGCGTTGTTATGTTGGCAGTTTCTGCCAGCGAAGCTGGCAGAAACTGCCAACATAACGACATTTTCGCCTGTCGCGTGGCAGCCGTCGCCCTGCCAGGGGCGTATCTTGATGCGTATGGGCGCGCCGCCCCCGCGCCCTTGCGCTCCCGGGGCGCTGCGCCGCCGCGATGCTGCTCGCGGGGGCAGCGCGCCTCGCAAGCTGCCTACGGCCAGCGCCCGCCGCCCGGGGGCGCACCGGCGCCGGGGCCGCATCCCGCGCCCCCGGCGCTGCCCCGCCGCCCCGTGGTGGCCCCGGCGTGGCGGCCTCGCCGTCATTGCTTGCACGGCGATTCGCTCCGTCGGGCTGAAGCCCCCGGCTACGCAGGCGAAGGCCACCTGCGTGGCCTCGCGAGCCGGCACCGGCCGGCTTCGCAGGACGCTAGCCCGCGGCTTTAGGCGTGCAAGACATGACGTCACACCCGACGAGCGCCTGGCGGGGCGGGGCGGTCGTCTCGCGGGCGACGAGAGCGGGGGGCAGCACGATCTGCTCGGGCGGGCCGGCGGCGGCGATCTGGCGCAGCAGGAGCTCGACGCTGAGCCGCCCGAGGGTGGCGAGCGGCAGGTCGATCGAGCTGAGCGCCGGGGTCGACCAGCTAGCGCGCTCGGCGGTGGTGATGCAGATCAGCGAGCAGTCTGCGGGTACGCTGCGGCCGTGATCGCGCAGCGCGCGCAGCGCACCGAGCTGGGTCTGGCCACAGAGCGCGGCGATGGCCGTGAGTGCGGGCGCGGCACGGAGCAGAGCGCACGTCGCGGCGTAGCCATCGTCGTGGACGAGGCGGGGCACGATTGTCAGGGGCAGGCTGGCGCGCGCCCGCTCCACGCCACGGCGCAGGAAGCTGCGGAAGCCGATCTCGGCGCCGCCGCTGTCGCTGTCGTCGTCGAGGTAGCCGACGACGCGATGGCCGAGGACGGCGAGGTGCTGGAAGGCCAGCAGGGCCGCGGCCTCGTAGTCGAAGTCAACCAGGCTCAGGCCGGCCGGATCGCTGGTGCGGCCCACCAGCACGAAGGGGGCGCCGGCGGCGCGCATGGCAGCGACACGCGGGTCGTGGCGCAGCACCTCCATCAGCAGCAGACCGTCGACCGTTGCGTTGCGCACCAGGCCGGCCAGGGCCTCGTCGCCGGCCGGCCTGGTGAAGAGGCAGAGGCCGTAGCCGGCACGGTTGCTGGCCGCAGCCGCGGCGGCGAAGAACTCCATGGCCAGCCCGTCGGGGGTACCGGTGCCCTGGGGCAGGACCACGCCGATCATCCGGCTGCTGCCCTGGCGCAGCCCGCGCCCGAGTGCGCTTGGCGTAAACGCGAGCTCGCGGATCGCCGCCTCGATGCGCCGGCGCACCGGATCGGAGATCGGCCGCTTGCCGCTCAGTGCATACGAGACCGTACTCGGTGAGACGCCTGCACGGGCGGCGACGTCCTTGATCGTTGCCATAATAAGGACTCCTGCGCTATAGCTCGTACGCCAACGCCACGGCGCGGGGGCTCTTCGCCTTCAGGCGGCAGGGGAAGCGCCGGGCTCGGCAGGATGCTCTTGACAGACGGACAACGAGCTCTTTATAATCATAACACTCCATTATCGAAACGATTCTCCGACATTTCTGGTCCGTCGCCCGGCGCCGAGCGCACTCGATTGAAGCCAACGCTGGTTGCGCGTACCCCCGGTGCCGGTACGCAGTGGGCATTCCCCCAGGGCGACGGACGCGGCCCGCCCCCGTAACGATGCGCGGGATTGGCCGTGAGCGAGCGGCAGCGACGCCAGCAGCGGTCGTCTGTACCTGCCAGACAACGCCCCGCGTACGGCCTCGCCCGGTGATGCGCCGCAGGCTCTCTGGCGATCAGCGCGCAGGCATAGCTGGAAGGCCCCGTTCGGAACCCTGTTATTAAGGAGAGATTGCCTCATGGAGACCAGACCCCCGTTCCGTCCGCAGATGTTCCTGGTGGCGCTGTTCGCGCTGATCCTTGCTGCCTGCGGCGGCGCCCCGACGGCCCAGCCGACCACGGCCCCCGCGGCGCCCACCGAGGCCGCAGCGGCCCAGCCGACCACGGCCCCCGCGGCGCCCACCGAGGCCCCGACAGCCGCACCGGTTGCCGGCGGCACGCTCAAGCTCTGGACCCAGTATGACCTGGCAGATACCTCCAGTGAGCAGAGCAAGCTGCTCAAGACGCGCATCGATGAGTTCCAGGCGGAAACCGGCATCACTGTGCAGGTCGAGCAGGTGGCCTGGGATAAGCTGGCGACCCGGCTCGCGCTGGCTGTGCAATCGGGTGGTGACGTGCCCGACGTGGTGGAGGCGGGCAGCCAGCACATTCCCGCGCTGCTCAGCGCCGGCGCGCTGACCCCCCTGGATGCGTTGACCGCCAGTTCGCCGTGGGTCAATGACATGACCGCGACCGACACTCTGGCTTGCGTGCGCGAGGGCGCCCGGGTCTGTGTGCCCAATCTGGTGCGCAGTAGTGTGACCTACTACCGGGTCGCCGACTGGCCCGCTGGCTTCCCGAGCACGGCCGAGGCGTTTCTGACCCAGGCCGAGCGGCTCAAGGGCGAGGGCAAGTATGTCACCAGTTTCTTCGCCAACAAGGAGTATGCCTCGGTCGAACTGACCTGGGGCCAATTGATCTACGGCAATGGCGGACGGATCTTCGACGAGGAGGGCAAGCCGATCTGGGCGAGCCCGGAAACGGTGGAGGTGCTCGAGTTCGGCCGTAAACTGGTACAGAACGGCTTCATCCCCGAGGCGACCCTGACCGGCGACTTCGCTGCCGCCGAGACGCCCTGGATCGATAAGAGCGCGGCCTCGTTTCGCGGTGGCACCTGGTCATTCATCTTCATCCCCGGGCTGAGCGACGAGGTCGCCGCGGGCGATGTAAGCTTTGCCGGTGGCCTGGGCTTCAACGGCAATCCGCCGAAGGCCTTTGCGAACAGCGAGACCTGGATCGTCCCCACCGGCGCGGCCAACCCCGAAGCGGCCGTCAGGTGGATCGACGGCTTCATGCAGCCGGAGTTCCTGGCAGCCTGGGCCAAGGCCTCTTTTGGCCTGCCGACGCTCAAGGCGGCCTACGAGGGTGGCGACTTCGACAACGACTTCTACCGCACCGTTGGTGAGTTGATCGCGACCCAGGGCAACTTCATGGAGCCGAGCCCCTACTACCAGGAGAGCCTGAACGCGCTGGCGATCGCCATCCAGGAAATCATGCTCAACCCGAGCCTCGATATCGCCACACGGCTGCAGGAGGCCCAGGACGAGATCCTGCAGCGCTACTGGTGATCGCGTCTCCCGGTCGGGCCGGCCTGCAACGCCGGACCCGACCGGGCCAGGGGTGGCTCCAATAGGGGGGATCGGCGCCGCCACGCGTTTGGCCTGGATGTTCTGTGCGCCCTTAAGACATAGTTTCCGAAGGGCTATGCTGTCTTGTACCGTCTCGTGCCGAACCGCCCCCCCCCTTTTCAACCCCCGCTTGGGGAAGGAACCGGGCTCCTATCCCCAGCGGGGGTTGAAAGGGGGGATGAGCTCAGGTGCAAAGTATTGGGGTTCGGCCCACCACTCGGGGAACAGTATGTCCAGGCGTATCTATCCGTTGCTGCTGATTGCCCCCGCGCTGGCGCTGCTCGCTGCGGTGAGCATCTACCCTACGCTCTACAGCCTGTGGCTCAGCACGCAGCGCTTCCGGCGCGGCGTGCCCGAGTTCGTCGGCCTGCGCAACTATGTCACCATCCTCACCGGCAAGAACTTCTGGGAGAGCCTGCAGGCCACGCTGATCTTCGGCGTCTCCTTCGTGCTGATCACTGTCAGCGTGGCCTTCCTGCTGGCGCTGGTTTTCAACCGCCGCCCACGGGGGGCCGGGTTTTACATGACGATCATCTTCCTGCCCTGGATGCTCTCGGAGATCGTCTCGGGGGTAATGTTCCGCTGGATGTTCCTGCCCCAGTTCGGCGTGCTCCAGAACTGGCTCGGCCCGCTCGTTGGCGAGAACTTCCGCTTCCTGTCCACGCCCGGCGGCGCGATGGGCGTAGTAACCGGGGCGACGGTCTGGCGCTCGCTGGCCTTTGCCATGCTGCTCATCCTCGCGGGGCTGCAGACGCTGCCCCGTGAGATCAGCGAGGCCGCGGCGATCGACGGAGCGTCCCGCTGGCAGAGCTTCTGGCATGTGGTCTGGCCGCTGGTTTTGCCGACGACCACGGTCACGGTGCTGCTGCTAACGATCCAGGCGGTGAATGCCGCCGGGATGTTTCTGGCGATCACCAATGGCGGCCCTGGCCGCTCGACCGAGGTGTTGAGCCTGTACATGTACCGCGAGGCGATCGAGTTCTTCAACATCGGCTATGGCGCCGCGCTCTCGGTGATCATGCTGGGCATGAACGGGCTGCTCGCGGCGGTCTACCTGCGTACGCTGCGGCGTGAGGCGCTGAACTAGCCGCCTGACTCACGGACGGGGGACCAGAGCGTGAGCTCTCTTGGCAAATTCCAGACCGAGGTGTTGCGCCAGGATGCAGTGAGCCAGCCGGTGGGCACGCGCTGGGCGCGGCTCGAGCGGGTGCTGATCCACGTGGCGCTGGTGCTGCTCTGCGTGGCGGTGCTCTTCCCGGTGGTGTACGCAGTGCTGACCTCGCTGCGCCCGTCGCGCATGGCGCTGGCCTCGAACATGTTTGACGGCAACTGGTACTTCGGCCACTATCAGCGCTTGCTCTCAACCAGCCGCTTCCTGCGCTACATCCTGAACAGCGTGATCAACAGCGTCGGCGGCGCGGCGCTGACGACGCTGCTCGCAGCCATGGCCGGCTATGCCTTCGCCCGCTTTCGCTTCCCCGGCCAGAACCTGCTGCTGGGGCTGATCCTCGGGCTGATGATGCTCCCCGGCCTGACCAACCTGATCCCGCTCTACAAGATCGCCAGCGACCTGAAGATCCGCGACACCTATCTGGTGATGATCCTGACGTATGCTGCCTATGGCGTGCCCTTCGGGATCTGGGTCCTCAAGAACTTCTTCGAGAGCATCCCGCGCGAGTTGGAAGAGGCCGCCGCGGTGGACGGGGCGACGCCCTTTCAGGCGCTCTGGCGCGTGGTGGTGCCGATCGCCACGCCTGGCCTGGTCTCGGTCTTCCTGCTGAACTTCGTCTACAACTGGAACGATTTCCTCACTGCGCTGATCTTGCTCTCCAGTTCGACGATGAAGACCGCGACCGTGGGCCTGTTCGACTTCCAGAACCAGCTCTCTGGCAATGAGAACGAGTTGCTCGCCACCGCCTGCGTGATCATCATGATCCCCGGTGTGCTGCTGTTCCTGATCGCGCGTAGAGCCTTCTTCCAGAGCATGGTGGAGGGGGCGGTGAAGGGCTGAGCTATGCTGCCATCCTTTCTCACGCGTACCGTCCCGGTCGATCTGCTGGCTCGCCTCACGGGCTGGAGCCACGCCGGCAGCAGCCTGACGCTGCGCTGTGCCACCGGCCGCTACACGCCAACGCGCTACAACTACTATGGCACCATCTGCGAGACGTGTTTCGATCCGCCGCAGCCGGGGCCCGAGGCGACGCTGCAGATCGACTTCTGCACCCCCGAGATCGTACGCCTGCGCATCGCGGTAGGGACGGAGCCGCCCGCCGGGGAGACGCCGATGGTCGTCGGGCGCTTCACGACGCCAGTGGCGCTGGAGTTGCACGAGGACGATCACGGGCTGACCGTGCGCAGCGCCGCGCTGGTGCTGCTGGTCGAGCGGGAGCCCTGGCGCCTCGGCCTCTACGACCGGGCCGGCAGGCTGATCTGGCGCACCCGCCCGGTCGATATTGCGCCGCTGCGCCGTCCTGCTGAGCAGTGGAACCCTGCCGAGCAGCGCTGGATCTTCTACCACCGCTACGCCTACCCCGTCGGGCTCACGGCGGACCGCCGCCAGTGTTTCGCGTCGTTCGACCTGCACCACGACGAGCATATCTACGGCTTTGGCGAGAGCTTCGGGCGCCTTGACAAGCGCGAGACACGCCAGGATCTCTGGATCAGCGAGGCCTTCGGCAATGCCTCGCCCGCCGCCTATAAGCGCACGCCGTTCTATATGAGCAGCCGCGGCTATGGGCTGTTCGTGAACACCAGCAACCACATCAGCTTTCGGGTCGGCGAGTTGGAGCATACCGCGCTCTCGCTGATCATCGAGGATTGCGCCCACTTCGACGGCTACCTGATCTACGGGCCGAGCCTCAAGCAGATCCTGCCGCGCTACACGGCGATCACCGGGGCGCCAGCCGTACCGCCGCGCTGGAGCTTCGGCCTGTGGATGGCCCGCATCACCTACCGCAGCCAGGCCGAGGTGGAGCAGGTGGCCCACGCGCTGCGGGCCGGCGGCTTTCCCTGCGATGTGATCCACCTCGACACCGGCTGGTTTGCCGATGAGTGGGTCTGCGACCTGCGGTTCAGCGCCGAGCGCTTCCCCGATGCTGCCGGGATGCTGGCGCGCCTGCGCGCCCAGGGCTTCCGCGTCTCGCTCTGGCAGTGGCCCAACTATCCGGTCGGCACGCCGCTCTACAACGAGGCGCAGGCAGCCGGGCTGCTGGCGAGGCGGCCCAACGGCAATGTCTTTACCTTCCCGGGCTTCATGCAGGACGCCGGGTTGCTTGATTACTCCAATCCAGAGGCGGTGGCCTGGATCCAGGCGAAGTTCCGTGACCTGTTCGCGCTGGGCGCCGCGGCGATCAAGGCCGACTTTGGCGAGGGCGCGCCCCCCGAGGCGCGCTATGCCCGCGCGGCCAGCGCCGAGATGCACAACCTCTACCCGCTGCTCTACAACAAGGCCGCCTTCGAGGCCAGCCAGGCCCACACTGGCCACGGGGTGATCTGGGCCCGTTCGGCCTGGGCCGGCTCGCAGCGCTACCCCGTCCACTGGTCGGGCGACGGGGTGGCCCGTTTCAAGGATCTGGCCTGCGTGCTGCGGGCGATGCTCAGCTTTGGGCTGAGTGGTTTCCCCTTCTACAGCCACGACATCGGCGGCTTCGCCGGTCTGCCCAGTCCTGAGCTCTATGTGCGCTGGTTCCAGCTCGGCCTTTTCTCGTCGCACGCCCGTGCCCATGGCACCCCGCCGCGCGAGCCCTGGGCCTTCGGCGCCGAGGCGGCGACGATCATCCGCCGCTACCTCGAACTGCGCTACCGCCTGCTGCCCTATCTCTACAGCGAGGCGGTGCGCTGCGGCGCAACCAGCCTGCCGCTCTGCCGGGCGCTGGTCCTCGACTTTCCCGATGATCCCACCTGCGCAACGATCGAGGACCAGTACCTCTTCGGCGAGCAGTTCCTGGTCGCTCCGCTGCTCGCTGCCGGAACGGAGCGCACGCTCTACCTGCCGCCGGGGCGCTGGGTAGACTACTGGAGCAAGGCGGTGTTAGAGGGCGGACGCTGGCTGCGCGTCGCCGCGCCGCTGGATACGCTGCCGCTCTTTGTGCGCGCCGGGGCGATCATCCCCTACGGCCCGCTGGTGCAGTACGTGGACGAGCGCCCGCTCGATCCGCTCAGCGTTGAGATCTACTTGCCCGCCGCACAGGGCAGTTTCCTGGTCCACGACCAGGGCGACCGCAGCATTGCGATCAGCTACCGACGAACCGGCGAGCACCTGACGGTCGAGATCGGCTCGTGCCCCGGGGCCGTGCTGCTGCTGGTCTATGGCGAGGGCGCCACGCCACTGCGTGCCGAGCTCGATGGCCGCGCTGGCGCCACGATCGAACTCCCGCTTGCCTGGTGAGTCAGGTCCACTCCGTTGCAGGCGCGCTGTTGCGCTGCCCTGACCCCTGGCGCTTGATCGCGAAACGATTCGATGAGAAGGGAGGGCACAGCCTATGTTTGGCCCAGCCGACCACGAACAGTTCGTGCACCAGGGCTACCTGGTAGCCCGGGGGCTGTTCAGCGCCGCGGAGGTGGCGCGCTACCGCGACCACTTCATGGCCCTGCGCGCCGCCGGGGTCTATCCCGGCGACTACGCGGGCGCCGATCCGCAGAGCAACGACCCGCTGCGCCGCTACCCGCGCATGATCCACATGCACCGCTGGGACGCGCTGAGCCTCGCCTGGCTGCTCGACCAGCGGCTCAACGCCTGGTTGACCGCCCTGCTCGGCTGCGAGCCCTTCGCTGTGCAGACCATGTTCTACTTCAAGCCGCCGGGCGCCCGGGGCCAGGCCCTGCACCAGGACCAGTACTTTCTGCGCGCGGCCCCCGGCACCTGCATGGCTGCCTGGCTGGCCCTCGACCGTTGCGACGAGGCCAACGGCTGCATGCAGGTGGTTCCCGGCAGCCACCGCTGGCCGCTGCTCTGCACCGAGCAGGCCGACACGACCGCCAGCTTCGTGGATGTGACCGTGACCCTGCCGCCCGGCACGCCGACGAGGCCGGTGCTGATGGAGCCGGGCGACGTGCTCTTCTTCAACGGCGCCCTGGTCCATGGCAGTCTGCCCAACACCACGGTTGACCGTTTCCGGCGCAGCCTGATCGGCCACTACGTCACCGGCGAGGCCACCCGGGTCGCGGCGTTCTACCACCCTGCGCTGCGCATGGACGGCACGCCGGTGGCGCTTGGCACGAGCGCGGGCGGCGGGCCGTGCGGGGTCTGGGTTGAGCAGGACGGCGCGCCGGCCATCGCGCTGAGCGGCCGGTTTCCCGAGGCGGAGCTGCACGAGTAGGCTCCCTGCGGAGCCTCCTGCGCCGAGCGTCGCTGGCCAAGACCCGGAGAAGCAACACATCTCAGCAACAGGAGGACGCCGATGCTTGAGCTGTCACAGCGTGAACGGATCGCCTGGCTCCGTGCGCTGGCGCCAACCGACGCGGTCGAAGCGATCGTCGCGGCGCTCGACGCCGGGACGCCCGAGGACGCGCTCTGGGCCACTGGGGCGCTGACCGCCTGCCATGCGCTGAACAACCAGGCCCGTAACCTGCTTGGCTTTGTCACCCATGCGATGATCGGCTGCGAGGATGCGCGTCGGCTGGCCTGGGGCCAGCCCGCCGCGACGCGCCGGCTGCTGATCGTCCAGGCGCTCTACCAGGTGGTCTGCGACCTGCACGACCCCTGTTTCGCGCCCTACGAGTTGCTCCCCTTCTGGCCCACCCGTGAAGCTGACCTGGCACAGAGCCTGGCGATGCTGCGCAGTGATGTGCGCTTCGGCGAGGCGATGCGCTGCGACCACCGGCTGGTGGCGCTGGAGCAGGATCTCCCCCGGCCGGCATTGATCGACCTGGTGCTCGACATTGGCCTGGAGGGCATGATCACCGACGATCACACGCTGATTACCCCGGTGCTTGCGCTGGGCATGATCGAGTTGCTCGGCTGGCAGCAGGGCTTCCCGATGCTGCGCTGGGCGGTGCGCTACAGTGCCAGCTTCCCTCGCGCCTTCGCGCCCTACGACCGGGCGCTGGCGCTGCGCGAGCGCTATGGCCTCGCGGGCGGCGCGCCGGTAGTGGTCTTCCAGCCCGAGCGGGTGGGGCCACTGCGCAACGCCCTGCTCGCCGCCGATGCTGCGGATCGGCCCGAGATCGCCGCGCGGGCCCTGGCAGCAGGCCACTCGCCGGCCACGGTGCTGGCCGCGGTGAGTCTGGCCGGCTGTGCGATGTACCTGATGACCGAGCCGGTGCCGCACGACGACTACGACGCCGTGAGCCGCGAGGTGGCCCCGATGCATATCGGTACGACGACCAACGTGCTGCGCGCGGCCCTGCGCTGGATGCGCCCGTCCACCGCGGTGCTGGCCGCCATCCAGGGGGGCAGCCTGCTCGAACGGGGGCCGAGTGTGCTCAGCCCACAGTTCGAGTTTGTGCCCTTCGTTGCCGCGCCACCCTTCCCCTACCCCGAGGATGTCGCGCCGCTGCGCGGTCGAACGCCGACCGCGCTGCTCGGGCTGCTGGCCGAAGCCCTGGCCGCCCGCGAGCCGCGGCTGGCCACTGCCGCGGTGTGGGCCTACGCCGACCGCGGCGCCGATCCCGAGCCACTGATCGGCCTGCTCACCGCGGTGGCCTGTACCGACAACGGGACGCTGTTGCACAACTTCAAGCACCTGCACGCGATGGTCGAGGAGTTCCGTGCCTGTCACCTGCCTGAACGCTGGGCCTACCTGATCGCCGCCACCCGCTTCATCGCCTGGTATGCCGGCAAATGGACCGCGGCCTACGACCGCGTCCAGGCCCTGCGGGAAGCACCCCGGGCAGGGGTAGCCACGCATATGTGATGGGCCGACCCCCGCCCCGTAAGGCCAATGCTTCGGCCGTACGAGCGCAACCCGGCAACGAAGCTCGGACGCTGTCCGAGCCTTCACCGCACGAACGCAACGAGGTGCATCTATGTCTGAGCGTGTACGTTTCCGCCTTGCCCGGCCCCGTGGCTTTGTGATCGACCGGCGCGCGCAGCCGGGGCGCCCGCGGCGGGCTGCCGCTGCCGCCCCGGTGCTCGGTCCGGCTGTGGCGCGCGCCTATCGCGCGACGATCATCGCCCACACCCACTGGGACCGCGCCTGGTACCTGCCCTTCCAGGTCTTCCGGGTACGCCTGGTGCGCCTGCTGGAGCGGGTGATTGCCATCCTCGACAACGACCCGGCCTTCACGTGCTTCATGCTCGACGGCCAGATGCTGCCCGTCGCCGACTATCTCGAGGTGCGCCCGCGGCGACGGGCCGACCTCGAGCGGCTGGTGCGCGCCGGGCGCTTGCAGATCGGCCCATGGTACGCCCTGGCCGATGAGTACCTGGTCAGCCCCGAGGCGCTGATCCGCAATCTGATGATCGGCCTGCAGCTGGCGGAGGAGCTCGGCGGGGCGATGCGCGAGGGCTATGTTCCCGACGCCTTCGGCCATATCCGGCAATTGCCGCAGATCCTGGCCGGCTTCGGGATCGAGTCGGCAGTCTTCTGGCGCGGCGTCGGCGATGAAGGCGAGGCGCTGGGCAACGAGTTCTGGTGGGCGGCCCCCGACGGCTCGCGGGTGCTGGCGATCCACCTGCACGATGGCTACCACAACGCGGCCAACCTGGGCTACCCGATGCGCTGGGGCGACCCGAGCGGCATGGTCTTCAGCCTCGACCTGGCGCTGCGCCGGCTGCGCCAGGCCCTCGATACCCAGCGCCCAGGTGCGCACACTGGCAACCTGCTGCTGATGAACGGCATCGACCACGCCGACCCCGAGCCGCGCCTGCCAGCGATCATCGCCGAAGCCAACGCGCGCTGGCCGGATGTGTGGATCGAGCAGCGCAGCCTGCCAGCGTATGTGGGCCAGGTGCGGGCTGCCGCCCCACCTGATCTGCCGGTCTTCTGCGGCGAGTTGAACCGCAGCCGCTACGCCTTTGGGCTGCAGGGCGTCTACTCGGCGCGCATCTACCTCAAGCAGGCCAACGAGCGGGCGCAGTCGTTGCTCGAGCATTACGCCGAACCGCTGAGCGCCTGGGCCTGGTTGCTCGGCGCCGACTGCAGCGACTCCGACCTGCTGGCCTTCGCCTGGCGCCGGCTCATCCAGAACCATCCCCACGATGACATCTGCGGCTGCAGTGTGGACGTGGTGCACCGCGAGATGCTGACTCGTTTTGCCGAGGTGGATCAGATCGCCAGCACGGTGGCGCGCAACAGTTTTCGCGCGATCAGCGAGCGGATCGACCGCACGGCCCAGCCCGGGGCGCCCTTCGTGCTCTACAACCCCACTGCCTGGCCGCGGAGTGAGACATTCGAGGCGCTGTTGCCCTTCGCGCCGGGCGACCCTGGTGCCGCGGCGTTCCACCTGGTCGATGCCGAGGGTCAGACGGCGCCGCTCCAGGTGCTCGACAGTGATGAGCACTACGAGGTCGAGGTGCTGAAGGGCAGCCGGCGCCGACTGGTCCGCGTCGCGATGACCGTGGCTGACCTGCCGGCCTGCGGCTACCGGGTCTACTATGCGGTGCCCGGTGAGCCGCCGTGCGGCCCCGCCGAGCCGGTGCGAGTCTTCGCGGAGGGCATGGAGAACCGCTTCGTGTGCTTGAGCATCGCTGCCGACGGCACACTGACGCTGGAGGATCGGGACAGCGGGCGCATCTACCGTGAACTGGGCTTCTTCGTCGACGAGGCCGATGCCGGCGACGAGTATGACTTTTCGCCCATAGCGGAGGGCCAGCCATTGCGCACGCTGCACAGCCCGGCCCGGGTACGGCGCATCCACGCCGGGCCGCTGCTGGCCCGCTACCAGATCAGCCGTGTCTGGGCGCTGCCGGCGGGGCTGAGCCGTGACCGGCGGCGGCGCAGCCGGCGTGTAGTGGGCTGTCCGCTGACGCTTGAAGTAACGCTGCGCCACGACAGCCCGCTGGTTGAGCTGCGTGTCCGACTGGTGAACCGCGCGCGTGATCACCGGCTGCGTATCTTCTTTCCGAGCGACATCGCCGCCGACCACGTCTGGGTTGAGGGCCACTTCGACGTGCTCGCCCGGGCAATCGACCCGCTGGCGGGAACGGGCTGGACACAGCCCCCGGTGCCCACTGGCCACCAGCGAGGCTTTGTCGATCTGAACGATGGTCAGGCCGGGCTGGCGCTGTTGAACCGCGGTCTGCCGGAGTACGAAGTGCTGCGCGACGGCGGTCGCAATACGCTGGCGATCACGCTGCTGCGGGGCGTCGGCTGGCTCTCACGGGGCGACCTGGTGACCCGTCCGGCCCATGCCGGAGTGCCCTGCGCCACGCCGGAGGCCCAGTGTCTCGGCGAGCAGCGCTACGAACTGGCGCTGCTCGCCCACCGTGGTAGCTGGGAGGCGGTGGTGCAGAGCGCCCAGCGCTACCGGGCGCCGATCTACCTGCGGCGCGGTGACGAGCATGAGGGCTACACGCCCCACGAGACCTGGCCCGACGATGAGCCTGCGTTGCATCACGGTGACCCGGTGCATCTCGCCGACCCCTGCCGGAGCGGTGACTTGCCGCCCGAACTCGGCCTGCTCACCCTCTCGTCCGACCGGCTGGTGCTAAGCGCGGTCAAGCGCGCCGAGAATGGCAACGGGCTGATCGTACGCTGCTACAACCCGGGTCCGCAACCCGAACCGGCGCGCGTGCGGCTGTTCCGCCCGGTGCGTGAGGCCTTCCTGACCAGCCTGGACGAGCAGCCGCGCGTGCCGCTGACGGTTGACGCGGACGGCAGTGTGCCACTGGTCGTCGGCGGGCATGCGGTGTGCACGATTGCCCTGCGGTAGGATGCGGAACCACGGTGAGGCCGGGGCGGCCACGGGGGGGGATGGCTCTCAGGTGGAGGGTTTTTGGCAGATGGCGTCCTGATGCGCTGCTTGCCCTTACCCCCCTCCCCCCTCTCCCAGCCTGGGAGAGGGGGGTATGTTGTTGGCGTTGCGGTGCGCCAGCTCCGCTGGCGCACCGCAACGCCAGATTCTGGCCCCCTCCCCTGGAAGGGGAGGGGGTAGGGGGGTGGGGTATGCGGGGCCTGGAGGCGCAACTCCCAAAAACCCTACCCCTGAGAGTGCCGGCACCCCCGGGGTCCGGGGCGCAGCCCTGCCCGGCAGCGGCCGTGCGGCTGGGATGGCCCGCCCCCGACCGCGGCACGGGCATGACCCCGCGGCCGTCCCGCCAGGAACGCTGCCTTCCGGCGGGGTCCGGGGCGGAGCCCCGGCGCCGGGGGTGCCGGGGGCCGACGCGCCCCACCAGCCGCCACGAGGCATCCTGGGGCGACCCGCGTGGTGCACCGCGTGCCGGGTTCAAAAGAGCAGTTGCTCCAGTTCGTGTACAATCGTCGCCAGGTTGTGGCGAACCTCGGCAACCGTATCACGTTGAAGGATCACCATCCATGCTCCCGATCGGTATCTGTCTGCCCACCTTCGGTACACGCTATGCGGAACTGCGCCGGGCTGCGCTGGCGCTCGAGGCCCACGGCTACGACTCGCTCTGGCTCTGGGATCACTACGTCTCGTGGAACGACCCGCGCGAGTCGGTGCTGGAGTGCTGGACGACCCTGGCCGGGCTGGCTGAGGCGACCACGACGATCCGGCTCGGCCCGCTGGTCGCCAATGTCACCAACCGGCACCCGGGGCGGCTGGCGAAGGTCATTGCCACGCTGTACGAACTGGCGGAGGGGCGGCTGGAGGTGGGGCTGGGCGCCGGGGGCTACGCTGCCGAACAGGAGGCCTTCGGCATTGATCAGGGTGACCGGGCGACGCGCACGGTGCGGCTGGAGGAGGCGCTGCAGGTATTGCCGGCGCTCTGGAGCGGCGCGCCGGTGAGCTTTGCCGGGCAGCATGTGCAGCTACGGGAGGCGGTGGTGGCCCCGGGGCTTGACCCGCCGCCGCGGCTGATCGTGGGCGGGCGCAGTGTGGCGCTGGCCCGGCTGGCCGGACGCTACGCCGGCGGGCTCAACCTCCAATGGCGCTTCCGCGACAGCTTCCCGGAGCTGTTCGCGGCCCTCGATGGTGCGCTGGCCGAGCGGGGCCGCGACCGCAGCGGCTTTGACCTCTCGCTCCACGTCGACTGGGCCGACCTGGCGCCCGATCCGGCGGGCGCGCTCGCCACCTGGGCCGGGCTTGGCTTCACGCGGGTGATCGCTATGGCGCCCGTTCCGCTCCCCCTTGATGATCTGGGCCACCTGCGGCGACTGATCGCCTCAGCCGGGTGATCGCCTGCGGCAGCGCGGTCGCGGTGTTTTCAAAGACGTTTCGAGCGGGTGGCGCGATCTCAGCAGATGCGTGGCAGTTGCTCACCGACCTGCATATCGACCACGCGGGTGCCGCCGATCCCGGTGCGCGCGACGACGACCCCGGGGTGCTCGGCGGTGATGTCGCCGATGATCGCCGCGCGCGCGCCGAGTGGCTGGGCGCGCAGCAGTTCCAGGGTGCGCTCGGCGTCCTCGCGGGCCACGATCGCCACCAGTTTGCCCTCGTTGGCCACGTAGATCGGGTCCATGCCCAGGATCTCGCAGGCCGCCCGTACCAGGGCTGGCACCGGCAGCGCCCGCTCATCGAGGCGGATCCCCACCTGGGAGGCTGCGGCGATCTCGTTGAGCGTCGAGGCCACGCCGCCGCGCGTCGGGTCACGCAGGGCATGGATGGCGCAGCCATGTTCGAGCAGCACTGCCACCAGTTCGTGGAGCGGCGCCGTATCCGACTCGATCGGGGCGCCGAACTCCAGGCCCTCGCGCACACTCAGGATGGCCACGCCGTGGACGCCGATCTCGCCACTGACGATCACCACATCGCCGGGTCGCGCGCGCTCCGGCCCGATCTGCACCCCGCTGGGGACCAGGCCCACCCCGGTGGTGCTGATGAACACCCCATCGCCGTGGCCGCGGTCGACCACTTTGGTATCGCCGGTGACGAGCGCGACGCCGGCCCGTTGCGCGGCGGCGCCCATCGTCGTGGCGATGGCGCCGAGTTGATCGAGCGGCATGCCCTCCTCGACGATAAAACTCGCCGTCAGGTAGAGCGGGCGCGCGCCGCTCATCGCCAGGTCGTTGACCGTGCCGTTGACCGCCAGGTCGCCGATGTTGCCACCGGGGAAGAAGAGCGGGCGTACGACGAAGGCGTCAGTGGAGAGGGCCAGGCGCGCGCCGCCGGCCTCGACCACGGCCGCATCGCCCAGTTGCTCAAGCGCCGCGTTGCGGAAGGCCGGCAGGAAGAGGTGGCGCACCAGGTCCGCCGAGAGCTTGCCGCCGCCGCCGTGGCCCATCACGATCGCCGGGTAGTCGCGCAGCGGAGCCGGGCATGTCCAGCCCTCGAGGGAGATGCTCATCCTGCGACCTCCACGCGCTCGCTAGGGATGAAGCGGCCATACTGGAAGTAGGCCGCGCAGGCGCCCTCACTGGAAACCATCGTCGCACCGAGCGGATTGCGCGGCGTACACTGCGTGCCGAAGGCGGGGCACTGGTTCGGTTTGATCAGGCCCTGGAGCACCTCGCCGCTATGGCAGAGCGGCGACTCGGCGGTGTGGATATGGCCTACGTCGAAGCGCGCCTCGGCATCGAAGCGCCGGTAGCGCTCGCGCAGGCGCCAGCCGCTCTGCGGAATGCTGCCAATCCCGCGCCAGCCCCGGTCGGTGAGCTCGAAGACCTGGTCCAGGACGGCCTGGGCCGGCTGGTTGCCTGCGGGGCGCACGGCGCGGGCGTAGGCATTCTCCAGTTCGGCGCGGCCGGCCTCGAGCTGGGTCACGGCGCGGCGGATACCCTCAAGCACATCGAGCGGCTCGAAGCCGGTAACCACGATCGGCACCTGGTAGCGCTCGACCAGCGGCCCGTACTGCCAGGTGCCCATCACGCTACAGACGTGGCCAGCGGCGAGGAAGGCCTGCACGCGGTTGCGCGGCGCCTCCATGATCGCGCTGATCGCCGGCGGGACGAGCACGTGCGAGACGAGCATGGAGAAGTTGGTGAGGCCGAGCCGCTCGGCCTGCACGATCGCCATCGCGTTGGCCGGCGCGGTGGTCTCAAAGCCGATGCCAAAGAAGACCACCTCGCGGTCGGGGCGCTGCTGGGCCAGTTTCACGGCGTCGAGTGGCGAATAGACGACGCGCACATCGCCGCCCAGACTCTTGACGCGGAACAGATCCTGGCTGCTGCCGGGCACACGCAGCATATCGCCGAAGGAGCAGAAGGTAACCTCAGGGCGCGCCGCGATTGCCAGGGCCTTATCGATCACCTCCAGGGGCGTAACGCAGACCGGGCAGCCCGGGCCGTGGATGAGCTCGATCTCGGCTGGAAGCAGCTGGTCAATGCCGTTGCGGATGATCGAGTGGGTCTGGCCGCCACAGACCTCCATAATCGCCCAGGGCCGGGTCGTGATACGCCGGATCTCATCGAAGAGCCGGGCGGCCAGTTCGGGGTCGCGATACTCGTCCAGGTACTTCACGGCCCTGCCTCCGTGTCTTCGCTCGCGCCCAGTTCCTCTTCGAGGATGCCCAGTTCGTGGAACAGGGCCAGCGACTCCCTGGCCGAGGCCTCGTCGAGCTGGGTGATCGCAAAGCCGACGTGCACAATGGTATAGTCGCCGACCTGGATGTCGGGCAGGTAGGCCAGGCAGACATCTTTGACGATGCCGTCGAAGTCGACCTTGCCCATACGGACGCCGCCGTCCTCGACGATCGCAAGCACCTTGCCGGGGATGCCAAGACACATCAGGCTGCTCCTTCGTTAGCGCCGTGTAGCATCCAGATTATAACCCGATTGTTGCCCGAATCGGCGATTGCCAGCCGATTGTCGTGCAGCCAGAGCCCGTAGGGCCAGCAGAGCGTATCGGGGGCGACGGCCTGCCAGCGATTCTCGCCGTTGCCCTCGAGGTCAGCCTGGCCGAGGGCCAGGTCGGCGGGGGCGAAGGCGCCGGTGCGCGGGGCCTCCGGCCAGATCAGCACGCGGTTGTTGGCGGTATCGGCCACGGCCAGCCGGCCATGGGCAATGGCAAGGGCATAGGGGAAGCGCATGCGCTGCGGTCCCTGGGGGTGGTAGGCCAGTTCCTGGGTGCTCGCGAAGTCGGGCTGGCCGAGCACCAGGTCGGCCGGGCGGTCGTTCGTGGGTGGCGGCGACCAGCCCAGCACGCGGTGGTTGCCCGCGTCGGCGACGTAGAGCGTTGTGGCGTCGCCGGCGACGGCGTGGGGCCAGCGGAAGCTCGCCGGGCCGGGGGCGCCGCCGCGGTTCTCGTCGTGGGCGGTGGGCGTAGGCTGGCCGAGCACCAGGTCAGGCGCGCGCTCCGGCGCTGGCAGGCCGCGCCAGCCCAGGACGCGCCGGTTGCCGGTGTCGGCAATGTAGAACCAGCCGGCGCACCAGCCCAGGCCGTAGGGCCAGTAGAGACTCTGGCCATCTGGTGTGGCGCCGCGGTTGGGCTCGACCGCGTTGAGGTTTGCCTGGCCAAGGGCATAGTCGGGCGGCGTGGCGGAGCGTTCGGGCACCTGCTCCCAGACCAGGACGCGGTGGTGCCAGGCGTCGGCCACATAGAGTCGTCCCGCGACGACGAGCACGCCAGTGGGCAGGTGCAGGCCGTTGGCCGGGCCGCGTCCACCGGCGGCCGGGCCTTCGCTGGTGAAATCGGGCTGGCCCAGCACAACCGTGGCGGGGGCACCGTCGGTCGTGGGCAGTCCCTGCCAGATCAGCACGCGATGGTTGCCCGAGTCGGCGACGATCAAGCGCTCGGCGTCGAGGTAGACACCGCGGGGTGCATAGAGTTGCCCGGGTGTCGGTTGGGCGGCGGGCAGGGCCAGTCCCCCCGGTGACTCGGCGCCGAGGCGCAGCACAGGGCTGGCGGCGAGGGTGATCATACGGGCCGCACCCAGATGAAGCCATCCTGCACGCGCAGCGGGAAGGGCTCGAGTTGGGCCTGGGGCGCGGTGAGACACTCACCGTTGCCGGCGTCGAAGCAGAATCCGTGCCAGGGGCAGGTGAGCGTGCCGGCTGCCAGGTCAAGCTCGCCGCCGTCGAGGGGCAGGCCCTGGTGGGCGCAGGCGTTGCGAAAGGCGCTAAGCCGGTTGGCGAGGTTGACGAGGAGCACGTCGGCGTCGCCAGCGCGTAGCCGGGCCATGCTGCCGGCGGGCAGATCCTCGACCCGCGGGCCGCGCACCCAGCCCGCGGCCGGATCAACGCTGCGCACTCCGACGGTGTCGGGGCTGATCAGCGCCGGGCCGGGCTCGCTGGGCAGCACCGCGATCTTGCGGATCTCGGGGATCTGGCTCAGAATGGCCTCCTCCACCCCCTCGCGCAGGGTCACCGCCGACAGCGAGCAGCCGTTGCAGGCGCCGTGCAGGCGCACAAAGACCGTATCACCATGCACGTCGACCAGTTCCACATCGCCGCCGTGGGACTGCATATACGGCCGCACCTGCTCCAGCACCCGTGCCACGCGGGTAGCCGGGTCGGCGCGAACCAGTTCGTGCATGGCGAAGAGTGCGTAGACCAGGGGCTCGTCGACCAGTTCAAAGAGCAACTCCTTGCCGCGCGGGTCGGCTCTGAGCCGCTGGATGATCGTTGTGAGCCCGGCCTTATGGAAGGCTTCAACCGCCTGTTTGAGCTCGGTCGCCTTGCCACGTGCATCGTCGTCGAGTGTGCGCACCACGGCCATCGCCTGGTCGACCCGCTGGGCGAGGGTTTCGAGCGTGTCAGACTGTCTGATCACGGAGGCTCCTTGTCATGCCTACGGTCGTTCGAGTGCCTCGATCGTCTTCGCGCCCAGCAGGTCGGCGAAGGCGCGCAGCGCCAGCTGCTGGAGCATCGCCTCGACCGTGCCGCCCTCCGGGGGGGCGACCTGGCGGCGGGGCAGGGCCTGGAGCACAAAGCAGGCTCCGGCCGGGTTGTCGAGCAGGAAGTCACGGAAGATCGCCTGGGTGAACTGGTCGAGCCAGATGCCCTCGCCCTGCGGGTCGCTGCACAGGCGCTGCAGGGCGAGCTCGGCGCCGCCGTTGCGCTGGACAAGTCGCTCGGCAAAACGCTCAACTGCAGTGAGCAGCAGGAAGTCAAACTGCTGGCGCTGGTAGGCCTCCATTGAGGCGCTCCCCCTTCTGTGCCGCCACGTGTTGCTCGATTTCGCCCAGCAACTGGCATACCGTTGCGGCGGCCTCGTGGTCGCCGCCGGCGGCGAAGAGCCGGGCAGCCTCCTGGAGTTTCGGCCGGGCGTGGGTAAAGACGCCCAGGTGAGCCAGGGCATTGCCCTGGTTGGCCAGCACCCGCCCATAGCCAAGCGGGTCGCGCTCCGGGTCGCGGGCGGCCAGCAGGGCCTCGTACAGCTCCACTGATTCTACCAGGTGCTCCTCGGGGTGGGCCGAGGGCAGGTACTGCAGCGCATTGGCCAGGTTGAGCTGGGCGCTGCTCCAGTGCTCCGGGTACTTGTCGGCGCTGTAGACCGTCAGCGCCTCGCGCAGCGCCTGCACGGCGATGCCCATACGCAACTGGTCGCTGGCTTCGGTGAGCGGCATCGCCAGGTAGGCCAGGGCCAGGTTGTTCTGGGCCAGGGCGTAGAGTTCGGGGTAGGCGGCGCGGCTGAAGACGCGCAGCGCCTCCTGGTAACACTTCACGGCCTCGAGCAGCGGCGCGCGCTGGCCGTTGGCGAGCTCCTGGTAGAGCATCCCCAGACTGAGGCTGGCGTAGGCGCGTGTTTCGGCCAGGCCACCGCCGGCGAGCAGACGGATCGCCTCGCGGTAGTGCTGGATGGCCAGCGGCTCGGGGCCCAGGCGGGCCACCCGCATCTCGGCCCGCGTGATGTGCAACTGGGCTGCCAGCAGTGGCGAGTGCGGCCCCGCCGCCGCGATGGCATCGTCAAGCTCGGCCTCGGCCGCCGCGCCTGCCCCGCACTCCAGCGCGTAAGCGACCCGCGCCATCAGGACGAAGGCGCGCAGTTCGCCGCTGGTGGTGCCAGCTGCAGGCGGGCTCGCGCACAGGCCGAGCGTGTAGGCCGTCACCTCCAGGAGCAGAGCCAGGTCGCCGCTGAGCTCAGCGCGCAGTGCCGCGTAGAGCGTCGGGTCGCCGTTGAGCACGAAGCGGTTGTAGCGCGCCTCGGGCGTGGGGTCGTGCGCCAGGGATGCCAGGGCGCCCGTGATATCGCCGGCGAGCGCCAGGGCGAAGAAGCGCCAGGGTGCAGGGAGCGGGTCGGGCAGGTGGCCTTCCAGCAGGGCGGGCAGCGCCGCGGCAGCGCCCTCGGCGGGCGGCAGGACCAGGTGGCCCGCCGGGAGCGGGAAGATGCCGAGCGGCTGGGGGCGGACGGCAAGCTGCGTCATCGCGGGGCGTCTCCTGTGTGCCTGGTTTCTCCGGGCTAGACTCACATCCCGGTGGGAGGATGCGGCAGTTCGCGCTGGGCGGCGCGCTCGATCCAGTCGGCGGCGATCCGGGCCTGGCGCTCGCTGCGATAGGCCTCGATGCGGTAGCGGCGCGTCTCCGCCCTGAAGATAATCTCCAGGTAGACCACCCACTGGCTACGCTCGTAGACGACACTGGTCTGGGCGGCGACGGCCGCATCAGGAAAGCCGTCGCTTTGACCCGATGGGCGTAGCCAGTTCACAGCGCCACCCGTAGCGCGCCGCTGCGCTCGTCCCAGAAGGCCGGACGCGGGCCGGGTGGAGTGCCGGCGGGCAGCAGTTCCCAGATCAGCACGCTGCGGTCGCCGTGGAGGTTGCGCTGTTTGAGCAGCAGGCCGCCGGCGGCCGCGCCGCGGGTGGGCAGCAACCAGAGCTCGCGGCCGCGGGCCAGGGCAACCAGCACATCGTGCGGAAAGTAGCGCCCTGCCAGGTCAGCGGGCAGCTGCAGATAGCCCCGGCTGGTCAGTTCAACCTGCAATGTTGTCATAACTGTCGCTCAGTTCCCGCACGAGGTGCCGGGCCAGGGTCTCCATCTGGGCGGCTACGGCGTCGCTCAAGGGCGCGCCGAGATCGAAACAGGCCCCCTCGATCAGGTAAACAGTGATATTGCGCGGGTACTCGTCTTTGAGCAGCCAGCGCCCGAAAGCCAGTGCGTGGTCCCAGCGGAAGGCGTGCAGGTTCATCCCCTCGAGGGGCGGGAGGTGCTCAAGCGCGGCGCCGGGCACCTGGTGGAGCGTGCCCGGCGCTGCGCCGGTGCGCGAGGCATCAACGATAATCACCCGGTCGGCGCCACGGAGCTTGAAGGCCACGTCCATCCCCGCCGTGCCACCGTCCACCAGGCGTACCCCCGGCGGCAGTTCCCACTCCCAGAGCCGGCGGATCAGGATCGGCCCCACACCGTCGTCGCCGCGCAGCAGGTTGCCGCAGCCGATAATCACCGTGTCCATCGGTAGCGTGGGCCTCTTTGCATGGTATTGACTCAAGCCCCCTCGCCCATACGGAAGCGCGCCAGTTCCTTACCCGTCTTCTCGTCGTAAGCGTGGACGGTGCAGACCAGGCACGAATCGAAGCTACGGGCCACGTGGCCGAGTTCGACCGGGTCGCTCGTATCGGCGATCGGCGTGCCGACGAAGGCCTGCTCCATCGGGCCGTTGACCTCTTTGCCATCGCGCGGGCCGATGTTCCAGGCGGTGGGCGTAACGACCTGGTAGTTCTCGATCTTGCCGTCCTTGATCACGATCCAGTCGGAGAGACTGCCGCGTGCCGCCTCGGTCGAGCCGAAGCCACGCCCATCGGCCAGTTCCTGGGGCTTGCTATAGAACTTCTCGTGCAGGTCGAGCTCATTGAGCCAGGCGCGGGCCAGCTTGTAGTACTTGGCCGCCTCGTGCATACGCGCCATCACGCGCACCAGCACACTGGGGCCCACGGTGGTGACCGCGTCGTGGAAGAGCGGGTCGAAATCCTGCCACGGCTCGGCGCCGGGCTTACCGGCCACCACCTGGCGTGCGAGCGGGCCGGCTTCCAGGGGTCTGGCGCCCACGCCAGGGATCTCATAGCGCGGTGACTTGGCGTAGCTGTACTTGCCCTGCTTGCGCCCAAGGGCCGGGTCCAGCGGCTCAGTGCGGCCCTCGAAGGGGTGCAGGGCGTGGTTGCCCTCGTAGAAGGCGTGGGTTACGTCCTCGCGCACCAGGGCCTGGTCGAAGTCGTAGTACGTGCCGTCGGCGAAGACACCAGAGCGATTGATCAGCCCGGCATTGCGCCCCTCGATCGTCGGGCGGGCATACTTCTCGGGATTGAAGTAGGTGCCAGTGGCCAGGTAGTTGCCGAAGCCGGCGCCGAACCGGTCGAGGCCGATGCGCTGGGCGAAGCGGATGAAGAAGCCGCAGTCGGAGTTGTAGTGGCGCTCGTTCTCATCGACCCAGGCGAGCACGTCGGACCAGGACTTGTTCTCGAGCCAGCGATCAACCGAGCAGCCCAGCCAGCGCTTCTCCAGCCACTCGTCCTTCCAGTACTCGAGGATCGCGATCGAGCGCGTGACATCGGAGAGCGTCGGGCCACACATCACACCACCGGGGATCATGAAGCTCGAGTGGGGCCACTGGCCGCCGTAGATCGCATAGACCTCAACCGGCTTGCCAGAGAGCGTCACCCCGGCCTCGTAGCTGGTGCCGACGAAGGGCGCGAAGCGGCGCACTGCCTCGTCGTAGCCCTCGGCCTGGGCATAGTTCTTGTTGGTCAGGTCGATCGCGAACAGCGCATAGAACCAGCGCGGGATGCTCTGCAGCGTCTCGCAGGCCTGGGCGATGTTGCGCACCAGGGTGGCATTGGGCGGCAGTTCGGTCTTCCAGGCAGTGTCGAGCGCGTAGGCGGCCTTGTAGAGATGGCTGCCGCCGCAGATCCCACAGATGCGCGGAGTGACGATCAAGCCGGCCTGGGGATCCTTGCCTCTGAGAATAATCTCGAAGCCGCGGAACATGGCCGCCTCGGTCCAGGCGCCCGTCACCACCCCGTCGCGGATGGCAACGCGCACGTCGAGGTCGCCCTCAACGCGCCCGAGGGGGCTGATATGCAGGTCGAGCGTCTTCGCGCCCGCGGGCGAGACAGCGGTCACGGTAGCCATTGATGTGCTCCTTCACAACGCGCCGGGCGCGGGCTAGACGACGAACATGTCTTCTTTGGACCATTTGGGGGCTGCCACGCGGGCCGCGGCGGCCAGCGCCATGTAGCTGATCGGGTCGGTGCCGGTGGGCACATCTCTGGGGATGGTGCCGCTGACCTTCTGGGTCTTGAAGACCGTCCCTGGCGCCAGGTCGAAGAAGGGGAACTCGGGCTCGGTGCAGCCGGTGCAGGGCATCCCGGCGCGGGTCTTGGAGGACTGGCGATTCCAGAGGATGCGATTGCAGGGCGAGTGGGTCATCGGCCCACGGCAGCCGAACTCGTAGAACAGGCAGCCGGTGCGTGTGCCCTGGCCGAACTCCATCGTCGACTGCTTGTACTCAAAGAACTGAACGCGGGTGCAGCCAGTCTGGGTGAAGCTCTTGAAGAAGGTCTGCGGGCGCTGCAGCTCGTCGAGCGCGATGTCACCGGTGCGACCGCTGGCAATTGCCACCAGAATCTGGGTGACCCAGTCGGGGTGGGCGGGGCAGCCAGGGATGTTGATCACCGGCAGGCCGGCCTTTGAGACCCAGTCACCGCCGAGGAAGCCACCCTTCGCCTTGCGCAGGTACTGCAGGCCGATCGAGTCGCTGGGGTTGGGAGCGACGGCAGGGATGCCGCCCCAGCAGGCGCAGTCACCGATCGCGACGACAACACTGGCCTGGTTGGCCAGTTCGAGCACCCAGTCTTTCATCGGCCGGTCGGCGAACATATCGTAGCGTCCACTGCCGTTGGGCCCCTGGATGACGGTGCCCTCAAAGACGAAGATATCGAGCGGTCGCTCACCGCGTGCGCACGCATAGAAGAGCTTCTGGGCAGCCTCGCCCAACTCCATACCGAGGGATGGGTGCCAGAGGATGTCGATACCGAAGTCGGTCACCAGGTCGCAGGCGCTGGGTTCCTCTGCGTTGAGGAACGACATCGTGTTGCCGCTACATGCGCCGCCCTGCAGCCATAACAGTGTAGCCATACAGGTCTCCTCATGGAGATGGTGCAGAAGGACTGTAGCGCTGATAACGGACACAGCTCCACAACTCTACACCTTCCTCCGCTCCATCAGCCACGCCAACCAGCGATCCATGCCCGCACCGGTGCGGGCGGAGGTTTCGAAGATCGGGATGCCGGGCCGCACGCGGTGGATATTCTGGCGCATCAGCGCCAGGTCGAGCTCGCAGACCTCGGCCAGGTCGAGCTTGGTGATCACGGCGACATCGGCGCTATTGAACAGGACGGGGTACTTGATCGGCTTGTCTTCGCCCTCGGCGGCCGAGAGTAGCACCACGCGGATCTGCTCGCCCAGATCGTAGCCGGAGGGGCAGACCAGGTTGCCGACATTCTCGATGAAGAGGTAGTCGAGCTCCGCCAGGTCCCAGCCGGCCGCCTCGAGGTGGCTGCCGACCATGTCGGCTTCGAGGTGGCACATATCACGGGTCTCGATCTGGCGCACCAGGGCCCCGCTGCGCGCCAGGCGGCGGGCATCGTTGTCGGTGGCGAGGTCGCCGACCAGGGCGGCCGGGCGCTGCCCGGCCGCCACCAGGGCGGCGAGTGTCCGTTCGAGCAGCGCTGTCTTGCCGGTGCCGGGGCTAGAGACCAGGTTGAGGGCGAGCAGCCCGGCGGCCGCGAAGCGCGCACGCAGTTCGGCTGCGAGGCGGTCGTTCTTGCTCAGTACCCCGGCGCGGATCTCGAGCAGGCGGGTGGTCATTGGCGCTCCTCCAGCGCAGGTTCAGGATCGGGGATCTCAAGACTGACCAGTTGCAGTTCGCGGCCCTGGCGGATCGTTGCGCTGGGCGTACCGCAGCGGGGGCAGCAGAAGCTGCCCGGGTCGGGCTGCACATCGCGCCCGCAGGTGGTGCAGGCGACAACCAGCGGTACCGGCTCGATTACCAGCTGGGCGCCGGCCAGCAGCGTGCCCTCGGCGGCCAGCGGAAAGCAAAACTCGAGCGCCTCGCGCACCACGCCGGCCATCGTACCGAGGCGCACATGCACCGCGACCACCCGTTCGGCGCCGGCCTGCTGGGCCGACTCAGCGGCGAGTTCAACCAGGTTCATCGCGATCGAGAGCTCGTGCACGGCTACTGCTCCAGCGAGCGCCCGAAGCGCTTTGCGACATTCACGATCAGGCTGGCGGCCCGCTGCACATCCGGGTCGCGCAGGGCGCCGAACAGGCCACGCAGCCCGAGGCGGCGTGGGCGCACGCGCTGTTCATTGTAGGCTTCCACAAAGGCGTCGCCGGCCTGACCGACCAGCTTCACCGTGGCGGGCTGGAACACGCCCGAGCTCAGCAGGGCGTCAAACTCTTGTGAGGCAACGAAGGGCGCCAGGCGCTCGATCACCTGGATGAACTGGGGCGCCACGGCCACGAGCCGGGGCAGGTAGGGGATGAGGATCGTGAGCGAGAAGAGTTGCCCGATCACCTCGTTGCTTTCGCTGGGAATAGCGCCACGCACATCGTCGAGGCTGGCGCGGATGTTGTCGGTCAATTCCTCGCCGCGGGCGGCCAGGCTGGTGAGGGCGCTGAGGCCAAAGGCTACCAGTTCGAGCTGGCCGAGCAGCTGGTTGAGCGCCTGGAGCGTGGCCGGGTCGCGCAGGGCGGTGAGTGTGGCCTGGAACTCGGGCTCAGCCGAGAGGCGGGCTAGCTGGTGGGCTGTGGTGGTAAGTGCGGGGAGCTCATTGCCCAGGGCGGCGAGCTCACCGAGGATGGCGCCACGCTCCGCCGGGATGGCCTGGCGCACCTCCTCGAGGCTGGCCGCGACATTGTCGGTGATCGTCTCGCCCCGACGGAGCAGCCCGTCCAGCGCTCCGGCGGAATAAGCCAGCAGTTCGGCGTGGTCGAGCAGCTGGTGGAGCGCCTCGGCGGTCCGCGGATCGCTCAGCCGCTCGAGCAACGCCTCGGGCGAGGCGCTGCGGGGGGGGGTGGCGCCATTCGTGCTCATAGCATGGCCCATCTATGGGCGCACGGCAAACATTGCCGCCAGCGCGCCGGTTGCTACGCCGGGAGAGATTCATCACGAACGGTGATAGGTGTTATTCTATGTCATCGCCTATTGCCATGTCAACTCCTTTGCTGGTAGAATTATTTTTCATTAACTTTGCACGACAGGTGCAGAAGGTGAGCATGGCTGGATGGTCGCTGAGCCAGGGAAGCGCGTATGGATGTCTCGACTGAGCGTGGTGAGCGCGAGCGCCAGCGGCTCACGGTGCGCGGGATCGTGCAGGGGGTGGGCTTTCGCCCCTTCGTCTACGGGCTGGCGCTGCGTCTGGGCCTGGCCGGTTTTGTGCGCAATGACAGCGCCGGGGTGACGATCGAGGTCGAGGGCGAGCCGGCCGCCCTGGAGCGCTTTGCCCTGGCGCTGCAAGTCGAGGCTCCGCCGCTGGCCCGCATCGACCGCCTGGAGCGCTGCGCGCTGCCTGCCCAGGGTGAGCCGGGCTTTGCCATCCTGGCCAGCGGGCTGCAGGCCGCCCGGCGGACGCTGATCGCGCCCGATAGCGCGACCTGCGCCGATTGCCTGCGCGAACTGCACGACCCGGCCGATCGCCGTTTCCACTACCCGTTCATCAACTGTACCAACTGCGGCCCGCGCTTCACGATTGTGCTGGACATCCCCTACGACCGCGAGCGGACGACGATGCGCGGCTTCCCGCTCTGCCCGCAGTGCCACGCCGAGTATGACGACCCGCTGGACCGGCGCTTTCACGCTCAGCCCAATGCCTGCCCGGTCTGTGGCCCGCAGTTGAGCTGGGAGCCACTGGCGGGCGCAGGGTCCGCGGCGGACGAGCCGCCGCTGGAGGCGGCGGCGACGGCCCTGGCCACCGGCGCGATCGTGGCGGTCAAGGGCCTCGGTGGCTACCACCTGGCCTGCGACGCCTGGAACGCGGCGGCGGTGGAGCGCCTGCGCCAGCGCAAGCAGCGCGAGGCGCGACCCTTTGCACTCATGGTCGCCGACCTGGCGGCGGCCCGCGCCCTGTGCCTGCTGAGCGAGCCCGAGGCGGCGCTGCTCGGCTCGCCGCGCCGCCCGATCGTGCTGCTCGAGCGGTTGCCGGGCGTGGCCCTGGCCCCGGCGGTGGCCCCGGGCCACCGTACGCTGGGCCTGATGCTGCCCTACACTCCGTTGCATAGCCTGCTGCTCGAAGCCGTTGGCGCCCGCAGCCCCGCCGGGCGGCCGGTGGTGCTGGTGCTCACCAGCGGTAACCTGAGCGACGAGCCGATCGCCTACCTGGACGAGGAGGCGCGCGCCCGGCTGGCGCCGATCGCCGATGGGCTGTTGAGCCACAACCGGCCCATCCATATGCGCTGCGACGATAGCGTGACCCGTGTGGTGGCCGGTGGTGAGCAGCCGCTGCGCCGCTCGCGTGGCTATGCTCCCGAGCCGCTGCGCCTGGCGCTGGCCGCGCCGCGCCCCATCCTGGCCGTTGGTGGCCACCAGAAGAATACCTTTTGCCTCTACCGCGAGCACGAGGCGGTGCTCAGCCACCACATCGGCGATCTGGAGAACCTGGAGACGCTGCGCTCGTTTCGCGAAGGTGTGGCCCACTTCCAGCGGCTCTTCGACATCGCGCCGGAAGTGGTTGCCTACGACCTGCACCCCGAGTATCTGGCCAGCAAAGAGGCCCTGGCCGCGCCGCTCGCCTTGAAGATCGGCGTGCAGCACCACCACGCGCACATTGCCAGTGTGCTCGCCGAGCATGGCCACGGCGGGCCGGTGATCGGCGTGGCTGCCGACGGCACCGGCTTCGGTGAAGACGGCGCAATCTGGGGTGGCGAGATCCTGGTTGCCACGCTCGCCGACTACCAGCGGGTCGGCCACCTGGCCTACGTGCCGCTGCCCGGCGGCGAGGCGGCGGTTCGCCAGCCCTGGCGCATGGCGCTGGCCTATCTCCTCCAGACCTTCGGGCCGGCGTTTGCCGGCCTTGAGCTGCCGTTTGTCCGTGGGCTCGACACGGCACGCGTGCGGGTGCTGCTGCAGATGATCACCCGCCGGGTAAACTGCCCGCCCACGTCGAGCATGGGCCGCCTGTTCGACGCCGCGGCGGCGCTGCTCGGCCTGCACGGTGAGGCAAGCTACGAGGGGCAGGCGGCGATCGCCCTGGAGCAGGTGGCCACGCCAGCGGAACACCCCTACCCCTTCGCGCTGACCGCGGGGCAACCCTTCCAGCTCGATTTCTGCCCGACGTTCCGGGCCATGGTCGATGACCTGCGCAACGGCGTGGCTACTGACCAGATCGCGGGTCGGGTGCACGCCACCGTGGCCCACGGCCTGGCGGCGGCCTGCCGGCTGGTGCGTGAGCAGCGCGGGCTATCGACCGTGGCGCTCAGCGGCGGGGTCTTCCAGAACCGCCTGCTGCTTGAGCAGTTGCTGGCCCTGCTGGCCGCCGACGGCTTCGAGCTGCTGCTGAACCGGCGCGTGCCGCCGAACGACGGGGGGCTGGCGCTCGGCCAGGCCGCCGTCGCCGCGGCGCGGCTGGCACGGGGCGGCGTGGCATGACGGCCATGACGATGGCGGCGTGGCACCGCGTGTAGGATCATTGGCATGGTTCACGATGTTCAGGCCATCCAGCTGCCCTTCTTCGTCTACGGCACGCTCCGCCCTGGTGGCGTCAGTTACCAGCGTTACCTGGCCGGCGCCACCTGTGAGGAGACTGCCGCGCTGCTCGGTGGTGCGGCGCTCTTCAGCCCCGGCCCGTTCCCCTTTCTCACCACCGCTGCCGACCTGGTGAGCGCCGGCGAGGCTGTTCGCGGCGACCTGATCGCCGTGGAACCGGCGCGCTACCAGGCCACGCTGGTTGCGCTCGACCACCTGGAGGGCTTTGTCCCCGGGCGGGCAACCAACCTCTACGAGCGGATCGCCCTGGAGGTCGCCACCGCCGACGGCGCGCGCCGGGCCTGGGTCTACATTGCCGCCGAGCGGGCGCTGCGGCTGATCAGGCAGGGGCGGATGCGCCGTGTGGTTGGCGGCGACTGGCTGGCGCAGGGACCGCTGCGCTGACGCGGGCGGCCCTCAGCTGAGCTGCAGCACCAGGCGCTCGACCGCCGCGGCGAGCTGGCGCACGTTGCGCACCACGTGCACCGAGTCGCAGAGCGGCGCGTAGGCCAGCATATCGCAATCGCCGATGCTCCAGTCGCGCGGCGACTCCGGGGTGAACCAGATCAGCCGGCGGGCGTAGGCCCTGATCTGCTTGAGCTCGGCCAGACCGGGGTCGTTCCGGTTGTTGCGCCCGTCGCCGAGAATGAGCACGGTGGTGCGCCGGTCGACCCGGCTGAGCTGGCTGTGCACAAACTGATCGAGCACGATGCCCATGTTGGTGCGCGCATAGTCGGCGCTGATGCGCCCAAGCACGGCAGCGACCGCGACCGCCGGGCGGGCGTCGTGGAAGTCGGCGCTGATGTCGTAGAGCTCATCGATGTAGGCGAAGGAGCGTGTGCGTCGCATCTGGTCGTGCAGCGCATGGACCAGCAGCAGCATAAAGCTGGCCGCCGCGCGCATCGAACTGCTGAGGTCGCAGAGGACGATCAGGCGCGGGGTGAGCCGGCGGCGGCGGTGACGCAACGCGAAGGGGATGCCGCCGTAGCGCAGGCTGGCGCGCAGCGTGCTGCGCGGGTCGAGCGCCCCGCGGCGGGCGCGGCGGCGGCGCAGCGCGGCCTGGGTGCGCAACTGGGCGGCCAGGCGGGCCACCTCGCCGCGCAGCGCCTCGCTCTCCCCGGTGTCGAGCAGGTGAAAGGGCCGATCGAGCAGTGTGTCGCGCGGATCGACGCGTTCGTGCGCGGTGGCGGCCTGGCGCTGCATCTGCAGGCCGACTGCGCGCCCGATCTGCTCGGCCTGGGCTGCCTGGTTCAGGCGGATGCTCTGCTCGAGCGCCGCCAGCGCCGCGCCGCGCAGGCCCGCCGCGCGGAGCTGGGCCAGGAGCGCGTGCAGCAGCACCTCCAGCTGTTCGAACTGCAACTCGCGCAGGGCGCGCCGGGCCATCCAGGGCTGGAAGATCGGGCTGCTGGTTGGCGGCGGCCCCAGGCGGGCCAGCAGTGCGGCGAGCTCTCCGGCCTGCAGCGGCTGCCCGCTGGCGATCGCCGTGAAGATGCGGGCCAGTTCGGGTGAGGGCGCCTGCGTCAGCGCCGCCTGCAGCGCCTGGTCGAGCAGCGCCTGTTCCGCCGGGCTGAGCGCGGCTTCCTCGCCGGGCTGCACAAAGGCGACGCCGCTGCCGCCGAAGTAGAGCGGAAAGAGCCGCTCGAAGCTGGGCAGGTCGCTGTGGGTCTTAACCAGGGTGGCCCTGAGCGCGGCGCGCAGCAGCGCCGGCTCGGCAATCCCGGTCTGCTCGACAGCGCGCAGCGCATCGAGGCTCTCGGCGATGCTGATGTGCAGGCCCGCGGCGCGCAGCGCGGCAACAAACTCGAGGATCCGCTCGTCCATGGTGTGCAGGGTACCAGGTCATGCGCCAACGCGCAAACCGGGCGGCGCAGCGTACGTGTTCACAGCTCTCCTGGGAGCGCGGGCGTCCCGCCCTCGTCGCGTCTACGAGCGAACTACGCCAACTATCAGAGTGAGAGCAGCCTGCGGGAGCGCGGGCGGGACGCCCGCGCTCCCAGGCTCGTGTGTTACTCCAGGTGTGAACGGTTGCGGGCGCAGAGATGGTATGATGGGCGTGACCAGCCACGGAGGCCGAACAACGGATAGGAGCGTTGCGTGTGACGAACCCAAGCGGACGGATCGTCAATGTGGGCCTGGTGCAACTGCGCTGTGGCGACAGCCCCGAGGAGAATACGGCCGCGGCGATTGCGGGCGTGCGCGAGGCCGCCGCGCGCGGCGCCCAGGTGGTCTGCCTGCCCGAGCTCTTCCGCTCGCGCTACTTCTGCCAGAGCGAGGACTACGCCCACTTTGCCCTTGCCGAGCCCATCCCTGGCCCCAGCACCGGGCGCTTCGCGGCCCTGGCCCGCGAGTTGGGGGTGGTGATCATCGCCAGCCTCTTCGAGAAGCGCGCCGAGGGCCTCTATCACAATACCGCCGCCGTGCTCGATGCCGACGGGGCCTACCTCGGCAAGTATCGCAAGATGCACATCCCGGATGACCCGCTCTACTACGAGAAGTTTTACTTTACGCCGGGTGACCTGGGCTTCAAGGTCTTTCCCACCCGGTTTGCCCGCCTCGGAGTGCTGATCTGCTGGGACCAGTGGTACCCCGAGGGCGCCCGGCTCACCGCGCTGCGGGGCGCCGACATCCTCTGCTACCCGACTGCGATCGGCTGGCACCCCGCTGAGAAGGCCGCCCACGGAATTGCCCAGCACCAGAGCTGGGAGCTTATCCAGCGCTCCCACGGCGTGGCCAACGGCTGCTACGTGGTTAGCGTCAACCGCACCGGCCACGAGGGCGATCCGGCCGGCGGGATCGAGTTCTGGGGGCAGAGTTTTGTCAGCGACCCGCAGGGCACCGTGCTTGTGCGCGCCCCGGTGGACGAGCCGGCCGTGCTCGTGCAGCCGCTCGACCTGGGTATGCTCGATATCCAGCGCACGCACTGGCCCTTCCTGCGCGATCGCCGTATCGACGCCTATGGTGAGATCACCAGGCGCTTCATCGACGAATGAAAACACCACGCGACCTGGGCTATCGTATGCCCGCCGAGTGGGCGCCCCACCAGGCGACCTGGCTCTCCTGGCCACACAAGGAGGCCAGTTGGCCCGGCAAACTCGACGCGGTGCTGCCGGTCTACGCGCAGGCGGTGGCCGCCCTGGCCCGCTCCGAGCCGGTGCATATCAACGTCAACGATGCGGCAATGGAGGCCCGGGCGCGCGTCTTGCTCGCCGCGGCGGGGGCGACGGGCGCGATCCAGTTCCATCGCTTCCCGACCAACGATGCCTGGTGCCGCGACCATGGCGCGATCTTCCTCGTGCGCGACGAAGAGCCGAAGCTCGCCGCGGTCGACTGGGACTTCAACGCCTGGGGCGGCAAGTATCCACCGTACGACCTCGATGACGAGATTCCTCGCCAGATGGCCGCCTACCTCGATGCGATCTGCTTCCAGGGCGGTATGGTGCTCGAAGGTGGCTCGATCGACGTGGACGGGGCGGGCCTGCTGCTGACCACCGAGCAGTGCCTGCTCAACCCCAATCGCAACCCGCAGTTCAGCCGCGCGACGATCGAGGCGCGGCTGCGTAACTTCCTCGGGGTCGAGAAGGTCCTCTGGCTGGGCGAGGGCATCGTCGGCGATGATACCGACGGCCACATCGACGACATTGCCCGGTTCGTCGCCCCGGCTACCGTGCTCGCCGCGGTTGAGGAGGATCCGCAGGACGAGAACTACCACCTGCTCCAGGAGAACCTGCGCCGCCTCCAGTTGATGACCGATCTCCAGGGCCGCCCGCTGACGGTGCTCAGCCTGCCCATGCCGCCGCCCGTCGTCCACGATGGCCAGCGCTTGCCCGCCTCCCACGCCAACTTCTACATCGGCAACCGGGTGGTGCTGCTGCCCACCTTCGGCGGGGCCAGCGACGCCCGGGCCGCCGCGCTGCTGCAGCGCTGCTTCCCTGACCGGGCGATCGTGGGCCTCGATTGCACCGATGTCGTCTGGGGCCTCGGCGCCTGGCACTGCCTCACCCAGCAGGTGCCGGCCGTCGCGGATCGCGAGCCAGTGGGCGCTTCATCGCAGGGCTAAGGCACACCAGGGAGAACCCTATGCTGCCGTCCCGTTCGCATCGCCACGTGTGTCGCACGTACCTCGTTGCGCTCCTGCTCGTGGCCCTGGTCGTCCTCGCCGGACCGGCCACGCCCACGCGGGCCCTCGCGCCCAATGCCCCGGTGGTGATCAGCCAGATCTACGGGGGCGGTGGCAATAGCGGCGCGCCCTTTGCCAACGACTACGTCGAGCTCTTCAATCGCAGTGCTGCCAGCGTCAGCCTGGATGGCTGGTCGATCCAGTATGCCAGCGCCACCGGCCCGGG
>Ga0272446_1000562_pt1 | contig 57651 bp, 44 predicted proteins | sample YNPCB0061_FD_194587 | JGI IMG/M metagenome (GOLD analysis project Ga0272446, IMG submission 194587) | Hot spring microbial mat communities from Yellowstone National Park, WY, United States - YNP-CB-006-1 | ecosystem: Environmental > Aquatic > Thermal springs > Hot (42-90C) > Sediment | place... | reverse complement strand
TTTTGTCGAGTTGGGCATCGAGGTAAAGGCCCATAGTCCGTTCCAGCCCACTTTCCTCATTGAACTGGCCAACGACTACCGCGGCTACATCCCCACGGTGGCGGCCTTCGAAGTGGGCGGGTATGAAACCTGGAGAGCCAAATCAAGTTGTCTGGAAGTAGAGGCTGCGCCCAAACTGGTGGCCGCGGTCAGGCGCCGCCTGGAGGCGCTCAAGAGAGGAGAAAATACATGAGTCGTGAAGTCAACCGCCGTGCGTTCATGATGGGGGCCGCGGCCGCCGCGCCGGCCGTTTTGCGAGCCCAGGGCGATACCCTCAGGGTGGCCTTCGTCGGCGTCGGCAACCGCGGCAGCTATCTGTTGCGCCACGGATTGCGGGTCAAGGGATTCAAGGTAGTAGCGGTCTGCGACATCATTCCGGAGCGCGCCGAAGCGGCCGCTCAAGCGGTGGCCAAAGCGGGCGGCTCGGCCCGGGTGTGGACCGATTTCCGCAAGATGCTCGACCAGCAAAAGGACATCGACGCCGTTGTGCTGGCCACACCGGACTGGACGCACAAAGACATCGACATTGCCATCCTGGAGGTGGGCAAGCATCTCTACGCGGAGAAGCCGCTGGCCACCACTCCCGAGGATTGCCGCATGGTGGCGGCGGCCGCCCGGCAGGCGAAGGGCATCATGCAGGTGGGTTTTCAGTTGCGCCACGACCCGAACCGCAACGCGGCCGAGAAGTTCATCCACTCCGGCGGCATCGGGCGCGTGCTGATGTGCCACGGCATCCGCCATGGCGGCGATCTGCCGCGCAACATCCCCTGGTACTTCGACCGCAAGAACACGGGCGACATCGTTGTCGACCAGGGCATCCACATTCTGGATCTGTTCACCTGGGCGATCGGCTCGCACCCGCTGCGCGCCATGGGCTCGGGCGGCACCAACCTGTTCGTCAACGATCCGCCGGGACGCACGGTGATGGATAACTATAACCTGATCCTCGAGTACCCGAACGAGGTCCGGGTGAACTTCAGCCATCACTATTTCGATCCGCCGGGTTTCAGCGGCGATCAGGAGCGGGTGTTCGGATCCAACGGGGCTGTCGACCTGGTGAACGCCACCTGGCAGCCACGCGAGAAAAGGGGCGCCATCAAGCTCGACGTGCCCAACGCCCAGGAAGATTCCACCTACATGGCCCTGGAAGCGTTCGCCGGTTACGTGCGCGAGAACAAGCAGCCGCTCAACAACGTGGAGTCGGCACTGGTTTCCACGCTGCTGCCCATCATGGCCACCCGCGCCATCATGGAGAAGCGCATCGTGTCCTGGGAGGAGGTAGCCGGTTAGTTCGCTCCCCTCATCAGGGCGGTAAGGAAGCCGGCTGCCAGACGGGCCTCCCGCAAGGCGTTCAGCGCCATCCGGTCCACCCGCAGCAGAGCGCCGGCCCGGCCATGGCGAAGCTGGCGGCGCAGCGCAATCCAGAATCTTGCCAGGTCGCGCCGCGTCCGGCGAAGGCGGCTGACCCGCAGGGGCGAAGCCTGCTCGCCTTCCGCCTCGCTGCGCTTGCGGGTTGCGAGCCACAGTTCCTCCATTTCCAGCGCGAGGCGGAGGACGCCTCGCAGGAACCGCCAGACATCGAGGATCCGGCGCCGCAGGTGCACGAGGCGGCTCTCTGGCGGGAAGCATGCCCGCCGGCTTCGGCGGTCCTTCAGGCGGATGAAGCCGGTCAGCATGGGATGCGTACCCTCGTTCACAATGGAGTTCCTGTACCAGAGCAGGTTGAAGAAAACATCCCAGTACCTGCCGGGGTGCGCGCGCGAGAGAATGGCCTTCATATTCCTGAGGCTGTAGAATCGCCGCCACGCCTCGGCGTAGGCCCGCGTCCACGCCCCGTCTTTCATGTGGGGATGCGGCATGGTCTCATGGAAGCAATCGAACCGGTTGTAGTCGGAGTCCATGGGTGCGCCGTCTTCGATCATGCGCTGGTGGTCCCTGGAGCCGGGCAGAGGCGTCAGCATGAAGAAGCTGGCCTGATCGGGCTGCACCTCATGGATCAGCCGCCCGATGTCACGCCGGACGCTCTCCTCGGTATCGTGGGGGAATCCGATGATATAGCCGGCGATGGTTGTGACCCGCGCGCGGCGCCAGGCCTCGATGCAGGCGCGGTATTCCCGCACCTGGTTCTGAGGCTTGACCGCGGCCTGGAGATTCCTCGGATTGAGGCTCTCCAGACCAATGAAGACGGTACAACAGCCGGCCCGGGCCGCCTTCTCGATGAAGCCGGGGATCGTATGGGAAGGGATGTCGGCCTGGATGACGAACTCAATTGCAATGCCTTCCACCTGGCGCAGCGCAATGAGTCTGTCGAAGATCTCCTCCCAGGCGGGATTCCGGGCGAAGTTGTCGTCGGTGAAGAAGTAGAGATTGATGCCGGAGTTCCGGTAGGCCTGCCGGATGGTCTCCACGATGCACTCCGGGGACCGGTAGCGGCTCTTGCGCCCCTGGACGTTGATGATGGTGCAGAACGAACAGTTGAACGGGCAGCCCCGGCTGCAATCCAGGGTTCCGTAGTTGGAATGAACGTACTTTGCCGTGAACTGCCGGTGCTTGATCGGGCGCGGCGCGCCGGACAGATCGGGAGGATCGTCCAGGAACCGGTAGACCGGTTTGAGCTTCCCGCTGTACGCATCCCGGAGCAGGTCCGCCCAGCGATGCTCCACCTCGCCGGCCACCACACTGACCCCTGCATCCACCAGTTGCCGGATTTCCGGCGACAGGGCCGGAAACATAGCCAGCATGCCGCTGACATGAAAACCGCCGATCATTACCGCGACGCGTTGCCGGCGGAGAGCCAGGGCGATATCCGCCGCCCGGCAAAACTGGTTGGTTTGCACTCCCACCAGGCAGACCAGCACGCGCTCGCCGGCCCTGCGGTTCAGGCGGAAGATCCTGTTCAGCGGCACTTTGGTCACGGCCTCATCCACCACGTGAATCCGCAGGTCCACCTCGCCGAGCAAACGCCGTTGCCGGACATCTTCGGTCAAGCCGTACAGACACGCGAGGCTGTTGCTGGGCACCACGGCGCGCCAATGACGAATGACAAAGCCTTCGTCGTCGTACTTGGAGGGCCTGACCAGGAAAACGTGAAACACGTCTGGGCGACTGGCAGGCTTCATGCCGGACCCTCTATTCTTTAGAGCGTACACCCGGCGGCGGGACGCCGCTGCGAGCTTCGATCTCGGGTTACAGGCGCTTCACCCGGATGTGCTTGTACTCGATCCACTTGCCCGGTTGATGGGCCTGGAGTTCGATGTGCCCGGCAGCGACGTTCTCCAACCGGTCGTATTCGAGCACGTTCTCGCCGTTGATGCGCACCAGGCAGTTGCGGTCCTTGGCGATCAACTGCAACAGGTACCACTTCTCGTCTTCGATCTTGGGGTAGATCGCGCGCTTGTAGAAGTACAGCGAACCGGTGGGATAATGCGCCTCTTCGACGTTGTGCAACTGGATTTCGTACTGGCGGACGCCGGCCAGCCCTTTGCCTTCGGTGCGGAACAAGACTCCGCCGTTGTGGTGCTGCGGGCCGCGGATGTAAAGCTGGAGATGGAAGTCGCGGTAGGTTTCCTGGGTGGCGAGATGGCCGGAGCCATCGCCGCGAAGCACGCCGTTCAGAGAGTCGAACTGCGCAGGGGCCTTGGGGTTGGACTCGGAGATGAACCACTTGTCCATGTCCGATTCGTTCTCGTAGAGCGTCTCCCACCGGTCGGTGGCGGGGAGCTCGCGGATCGAGAGGTTGCGGAACCGGATCGGGTAACCGAGCCCGTAGAGCCCCAGATAGCCGCGGCGCAGCCGGTACTTAAATTCCGGCAGCAGGTCCAGGTTCAGGTCCTGCACCATTTCGCCGTTCGACCAGACCTGGAGCCTGGGCCAGTCGCACAGGATGCGCAATTGATTCCACGCGTCCTGCCGCACGTTCACCGACGAAGGCGCGATCAGCGGGTAAATGGCCCCCATGGAGTTCGGCTTGGGTTCTTTGTCGAGCTGGTGGAAGATCTTGACTTGCTGGCCGCACCAGGTGGGCCGGCCATGCTCGGGCGCGTGGAGATAGATGCCTCCGTCAATCCAGCCGTGGATGAAAAACTCGCAGCGCAGATCGAAATTCTCGAACTGGCGCTGGGAGCGCAGCCAGGCGGGGAAAATGGAGGATGGCGACGCGGTGATGGCGCCGTCCTTGACATAGAATGCGGATTCAGGGCCGTCCTGGATGGTCCAGCCGGAGAGTGTGCGGCCGTCGAACAGAGGTGTGAAACCGGTTTCGTTCTGGGCGGACACGGCCGCCGGAGCCAGGATGGCGGAAGAGAGAAAGTTGCGGCGATGCATAGAAGCACCAATCTAGCACCTCCCCGCGGACCGGGGCGCGGTATCCTATCGCGAAGGTGAACCTGTTATGAAAATCGGCGTACTCGGACTTGGCTTCATGGGCTCCACCCACATCAGGGCGTGGCGGAAGACACCCGGCGCGGAGCTCGCCGCGGTGATGGACCAGGATGCGAAGCGGCTCAGCGGAGACTTGAGCGGGGTGATGGGCAATCTCGGTTCAGGCGGCGAGCGGATGGATTTCTCGGCTGTGCGCAGGTACGCGACTCCCGAGGAACTGCTGGGCGACCCGGAGGTGGAAGCCGTGGACATCTGCCTGCCCACGTACCTGCACGCGCCGGTCGCCGTAGCGGCGCTTGGGGCGGGGAAGCACGTGCTGGTGGAGAAGCCGATGGCGCTCAACGGCGGCGAGGCGGACCGCATGCTCGAGGCCGCCGAGCAATCCGGCTGCGTGCTGATGACCGCCCAGGTGCTGCGGTTTCATCCGGCCTATGAAGCGTTGTTCAGCCTGCTGGATTCCGGAGAACTCGGCCCGGTGCGCTACGCGCTGTTCCGCCGCCGTTGCGCCGCTCCGACCTGGGGCCCCTGGGAGTTCGACGCGGCGCAGAGCGGAGGAGGCGTGTTCGACCTGCTGATTCACGACGTGGACGCCTGCCTGCGAGCCTTTGGCCCGCCGGCGGCGGTGCATGCCAGCGGATTCGAAAATCTGCGGGGCGGCGTCGATACCATCACGGCGCGGCTGGCTTACGACAACATCGGCGAAGTCGTCATCACGGGCGGCTGGCACCACATCGGCGACTATCCGTTTTCGATGGAGTACACCGTGGTGTGCGACGGCGGCACGGTGGAATTCAGCTCGGCCGGACGGCCCGCGACGCTGTACCGCTCCGACGGCAGCCACGCGCGTGTCGAAGGTCCGGAGACGGACTGGTACCAGGCTGAAATCGCCTACTTCCTGGACTGCTGCCTGCACAACCGCCAGCCGGTGCGTTGCCGGCCCGCGGATTCGGCGGCGGCGGTCAAGCTGGCCCGCGCGATGCTGGCGGCTCGGGGTTAGCCGTTCAGCGCCCCGAGGCCGGGCAGGCCGGCCACGGCGAAAATCCGACGATGGTGTCGCCCCGCTGCACCCACAGCTTTTCTTCGTGTTCGCCGATCCGCGCCGTGATGATGACGCCGGAGCCGCAAGACCGGCTCTTGACGATCTTCACCGCGGACGGATTGGCGTTATTGCTCTCCGGTCCCCAGTCCCGCATGAAGCGGTCGAACGAATAATCGCGGCACGGGCTGGTTTCCGTGCAGCCCCACATCCGGTACGCGGCGGTGTAATCGTGCGCCGCGAGCAGAGCGTAGAAGCGCTTCACCTGCCGCTCCTCGCGGTAATTCTTGAAGACGTAATAGAGAACGGAGCCGGCGATGAGCAGAATCAGCGCGGAGATGACGATGCGCTTGATGCGCTTCTCGCGGCGCTCTTCACCTTCGCCGTAGTGATCCAGGTAACCCATAAGCGCGAAACGGTGGCCCGCCCAGGCCGGTTTACTTGGGCGGATACGTTTTGTCGTACGCGGCGATGGCTTCAGTGGTGATGTCCAGCGCGGGCTTGAAGAAGACCGTATTGGAAACGTCGATCACAACGTCCAGACCTTTTTCCTCGGCGATCTTCCTCACCACCTCGGCCATGCGTTGCGTGCTCTTTGAGAGGATGTCGTTGCGCTCGCGGTCGACATCGGCCTGCAAGTCCTCGGTCTCGCGCTGCAATTCCCTCTGCTTGCGCTGCCCCTGGGCGGCAAGATCGGCTTCCGCCGCGGGGGTCAGCTTGCCCTGGCCGGCCTGCAATTGCTGTTGCAGGCCCTGGATGTCTTTTTGAAGCTGTTCGATCTTTTGCTGGCGCGGCCGGTACTTGGCTTCCAGGTCCGTCGATGCCTTCTTGATCTCCTGGGACTCGAGCACGGCTCTCTGCAAGCTGATGACGGCGATCTTCGCCTGGGCGAAAGCCAGCGGGGTGGCGAATACGAGAGCGGCCGCGGCCAAAGGCAGCCGAATCCTCCCATTCAGAAACATAGCAGCAATAACTCCTTCAGTTAGCTAGATTTCCAGAGTAGCATAGGCGCGTGAGCGCACTCCAACGCAAGCCCGCGAAGAACCCGCGCGGCTCCCGAATCACTCGAGGACGGCCAGGATCTCGTCCTCGCGAAGAATTACGTACTCCTCTCCGTCGATCTTGACTTCCGATCCGGAGTACTTGCCAAAGAGGATCCGGTCACCGGCTTTGACGTCCAGGGCGACACGGTCGCCGTTCTCGAGGATCTTGCCGTTGCCGGCCTCGACCACCTCGCCTTGCTGGGGTTTTTCTTTGGCCGTATCGGGAATGATGATGCCCCCCCGGGCAGTCTCGGCTTCTTCCACTCTCTTGATGAGCACACGATCATGTAAGGGACGGAGATTCATAGTCGCTCCACTGGTAAAAGATGGCGGAACAGTAATGCTCCTACAGTCTAGCACGCAGCAAATCGTTCGCAACTTCCTCAACCCGGCCGGGGGGGATGCGGGTCATGCAGCGGTGGTCGATGGGGCACTCCCGCAACAGGCAGGGACTGCAATCAACGGGCTCCCTTACGACCCGCGCCAGAGGCCCGGTGGGTCCGGTAGCTTCGTGATCGGTGGAGCCGAAGATGGCTACGGTGGGAACGCCGAGGGCCGAGGCGATGTGCATGGCGCCGGAGTCGTTGGTCAGGAACAGGCGGCAGGCCGCGGCCAGTTCGATGAACTGGCCGAGGGTGGTGGAGCCTGCCAGGACGTGAGCCGGGCAGCCGGCCGCGCCAATGGCGGAAGCGATGGTTGCGCAGACCCCGCGTTCGGCGGCCGACCCGAACAGCGCGACCGAACCGCCCAGGGAAGCGGCCAGCCGCCCCGCGGCCTCCGCAAAGTGTTCAGGCAGCCAGCGCTTGGCGCCGCCATAGGCCGCGCCGGGGCTGACGCCGACCACCGGAGGACGGATCGAGAGCCGCCGGAGGGCCGCTTCTCCGGCCTGCCGGGCGGCGCCGGCGCCCTCCAAGCGAATCGCGTCCGGCTCCTCCGCCTGTTCGGGAGCCAGACCGGCGCGCCGCAGCAGTTCCAGGTAGTAGAAACGCTCGTGACGCGGGATTTCGCCTCTGCGGGGGACGGGGATCGGGTCGGTGAGCAGCCATCCCCGGCCGTCCCGGTCGTAGCCGACCCGCCGGGGAATGCCAGCCACGCGAGCCAGCAGCGCCGCCTCGAAGGCATTCTGAAGCAGGATGGCCCAGTCGAACCGTTCGGAGCGCAGCACGCGGGCGAATCGCCATTTGGCGGCCCAGCCCCCGGCCCCTGGCTTGCCCTCATAGGGGAGCACGCGGTCGATCGCCGTCTCTCCGCGGTACAGATCGGCCACCCAGGGCCGCGCCGCCACGACGATTTCCGCTTCCGGAAAACGGCGGCGGATCCAGCGCAGCGAGGGCAGCGACATGACCGCATCGCCAACCCAGTTGGTGGAGCGTACCAGGATTTTCAGCCTGCGCGCCAAGGCGGTTCTACAACAGCGCGGTATCGAGGCCCGATTCAATTACGGGCTGCCGCGCCTCCATCGAGCTGGTCCCCGCCAGCGACTGATTGCGGAGATAGGCGGCCAGTTGCTCCTCCGAGCCGTCGAAGAAGGTGTCCAGCAAATCCTGGACGGCCAGCTTGCGGAGCGCCTCGCGCGATACCTGCGGCACATACAGGAACGAGCGGCCCACTTTGCGGCGGGAAACGGCATTGCGGCGGGAGAGACGCTCGAGCACGGTCATGACCGTAGTGTAGGCGAGAGGGCGGGTTTGCGAAACGATCCGCCGCACATCTTCGACCTTGCCCTCGCCCACCGTCCACAGCGCTTTCAGGCACAGCAACTCGAGTGGTGGCGGAATGGATCTGGCGCTTCCGGGTTTGCGCATGTCATCCTTCCTCGGCCGGAGGCTGGAGGGCCTCCAGCAGTTTCTCACCAAAGGCGGTGGAGCGGGGCGCGGGGGGCCTCGCCGCCGTCGCCCGCTCGGCGCCGGGGGAGGGCTTGGCGGGCCCGGCTGCCGGGAGCGATGCCTGAGGCGGCGCCGGCGCGCCGTCGCCGCGGCCAACCTCGGGCGGAGCGTCGGACTCCATGTCCGGAACCGGGCTTGGCGGCTCCACCGCCGGTTCACCGGAAAGATAGTTCCACTTCTTCAGCAGCGTGCGCTCCAGCGGCGCGCTGAACATGGTGAAATCACCCTCGATGAGGCGGTCTCGATCGAGAACCGAGCGCATGCACTCCATTTTCGAGTCCAGATCGTCGAGGAAGTGCAGCAGCAGGGCCTCGGGAAACAGCGGCACCTTGGGAGAGCCGAACTCGAGTCTGCCGTGGTGGCTGATGATGATGTGCTCCACAAGGTTGCGTAACTCCCGGGGGAAGCCGGGCAGGGAGCGCAGCTTTTCATCCACCATGCGCAGGGCGATGATCATGTGCCCCAGCAACTGGCCCTCGGTGGAGTAGCTGAAGCTGCGAGAGTAGTTCAGCTCGTAGATCTTGCCCAGGTCGTGCAGAATGGCGCCGGTGAGCAGCAGGTCCGCGTCGATGTTCTTGTAGTGGGATGCCGCAAACCGGCTGAGCCGGCACACCGAGAGCACGTGCTCGATTAATCCGCCGAGAAACGCGTGGTGCACCTGTTTGGCCGCGGGCGCGGTGCGGAACCTCCGGGCGATCTCTTCATCGGCGAACAGCGCCTCCAGCAAGGCCTTCAGGTGCGGGTTGCCGATGCCGGCAATCACCTCCCGCAACTCGGCGAACATCTCCTCCGGGTCGCGTTCGGAAGCCGGGAAAAAATCGGAAAAATCCACCTCGGAGTCGTCCACGCGCCGGAGCTTGTGAATCGTAAGCTGAGGGCGGTTGTGGTAGACCTGCACCAGGCCCTTTACCTTGACAAAGTCGTCCCGGTCGAAGGTCTCCATGACCTCGGCGACGTTGTCCCACATCTTGGCCTCCACGTCGCCGGTGCGGTCGCCCAGCATGAGAGACAGATAGGGCTCGCCGGTTTTCTTCTGGCGGATCTCTTTGGTGTGGACCAGGAAGGGCGCCGTGATGGTCTGGTTGGGTTGTAGTTCCTTAACGTAAGGAGATTTCATTCCGTCGCTATCGACTTTCTGCCTGCCCGCCGGGCTTGCGGCGGCAATCGCCCAGCCTCAACGCGCCAGCGGGGCAGCCGAAGCGGGAACGCTTTCGGCCGGTTCAGCACTCTGCTTTCGCTCGCCCAGCGAACGGGTGTCGACTTCGGGCTTCCCGGAGGCCGGTTTGCGGCCGACTGGAATCATCCACAGCAGCCTGCGCCTCTTGCCGGCCGCCACCTCTTCCTTGGTAACCGTTTCCGGCTTCAGTTGCGCCGGATCCACCCAGCGGGTGTCCTTGCCCGGCGCGGCGCCGGTGTCCACGTAACCGTCGCGGATTTCCAGAAACGCATCCTGGCGCAACTTGGTGAGGAATTCCCTCAGGCGGGGCTGCATGCGGGGCATGTACAGCCGGTCCATGATCTCATTTTCGACGGCTTCAAGCGGCGCCAGGCCGGCCTCGTAACGCTCCTCGACTTTCAGGATCACGAACCCGTTGGGGACCCGGATCGGGTCGGTGACAAAACCCTTCTTGGCCTGGAAAACCACGTCTTCAATCTGCTTGATCAGATCGCCCCGCTTGAAGGTGCCCATCTCACCGAAATTCCTGGCGGTCACGGCGTCGGAGTTGTCGCGCGCCAGTTCACCGAACTTTTCACCCTTCCGTGCCCGCGCCGCCAGGGCTTGCGCCTTCTTCTCGGCGGCGGCCACCTGTTCGGGCGTCTTGCCTTCCGTGGAGATCAGAATCTCGCGCAGAAACACCTGCTCCTCGCGAATGAATTCGTTCTTGTGCTCGTTGTAGTACTTCTCCACCTCGGCGCGCGGCACCGAGATCCGGGACCCCACCTCCTGACCGATCACGCGGCGCGTCAACAGGTTGTTCTTGATCTGCTGCTTGAAGTCCTCGTAGGACTGACCGGACTGCTCCCGGATCCATTGCTGAAACTTGTCAGGGTCGGTCACCTTGCTCTGCACCTGGATCTCCGCCAGTTGCTTGGCAACCTCGGTATCCACGTTGATGTTCAACTCCTTGCCCTTTTGCACCAGCAGCAACTGATCGATCTGGTCTTTCAGAAGGTCTTTTGCGCGCTCCCGCAAAGTCTCTTGCAGCCGGATTCCGCTCAGGCCCTGCTGTTTGAGTTCGAATTCCAGCATCTGGCGGCTGCGCTCGAGCTCGCTGCGGGTGACGATGTCGCCATTCACCTTGGCGATGATCTCCTCGACAACGCGCACATCAGAGGCGACGCCTGTGCCCACCAATGCAAACAGGCCCAGCAGATACTTTGGGGACATACACCTTCATTATAGGACAGGGGGCCCCCTCGCTCATCTCGTGTTATACTCGACACCGTTAGAGGGGGGAATATCGCATGCACACTTTGAAAGGGATTGTGGGTTTGGTGTCCCTGCACGCGATCCTGGGTATGCCAGGTTGGGCGCAGGTCTCCACGGGGGAGATTGCGGGACACGTTTTCGACGCAAGCGGCGCGGCAGTGCCCCGCGCCCGAATCACGGCCACCAACGCAGCAACCGGGGTCACCGCTCGCGAGGTGATGAGCGACAATGCCGGGGACTACGTCATGACCCTGCTTCCGCCGGGCACCTACAACCTGGCGGTGGAAGCACAGGGCTTCCGCAAGCTGCTGCAAAGCGGCGTAACCGTCCAGACCAACCAGCGCATCGGGCTGGACTTCACGCTGCAAGTGGGTCAAGTCACCGAGACCGTGGAGGTGACGGAGACCGCACCGTTGCTGGAAAGCCAGTCGAGCGGCGTCGGCAGCGTGATTGGACAGCAGTTCGTGAATGAGTTGCCGCTCAACGGCCGCAACTTCGTGCAATTGGCCATCCTCACGCCCGGGGTCAACGGCACGGGCTATTCCACGTCCGGCACTATCCAGAGCGGCGCCCGCCCGGACGACCGCCGGCCGGGCACCGAGATCTTCTCCAACGGAAACCGCGAGGGGTCCAACAACTTCCTCTACGACGGGGTGGACAACAACGAGCGCCTCATTCAATTGATCGTGCTCCGCCCGCCGGTGGAGGCGATCCGCGAATTCAAGGTCCAGACCAACATGTTCAGCGCCGACACAGGCCGCAATTCGGGCGCCGTCGTCGACGTGGTCACCAAGTCCGGCACCAACGAATTGCACGGCAGCGTCTTCGAGTTCCTGCGTAACTCGGCCATGGATGCTCGCAACTTCTTTAATCCCAAGGGCAAGACGTTTCCGCCCTTCCGCTACAACCAGTTTGGGTTCTCGCTGGGAGGCCCCGTCTACCTGCCGAAGATCTACAACGGCAAGAACCGGACCTTCTTCTTCATGGACTACGAAGGCTACCGCCGCAACACGGTGCAGAGCAGCGTTCGTTCGGTGGCCACGCCCAAGATCCGTGGGGGCGATTTCAGCGATGAATTGCCGATCTTCGACCCGCTTTCAAACCGCGCGGACCCGACCAGTCCGACTGGGATCCGGCGTACCCAGTTCCCCGGGAATGTGATTCCGCGCGACCGCTGGGATCCGGCCGCGGCGAAACTGCTGGCTACGTTCCCGCTGCCCACCAGTAATGCGAGAATCAACAACTATCTGGCCAACCTGAATCTGACTCAGGACTGGGACCAAGGCGACGTGCGCGTGGATCACCAGTTCACTCCGAACGACAATTTCTTTGCGCGCTGGTCTATTCAGAAAACCATCACCTCGGCGCCCAACACGTTCCCGGCGGTGCAGATCCCCGGCATCCCCACACCGATCGGCACAGGCAATGAGGACTCTTTCGCCGGATCGGCCGTGAACCCGGTGCAGCACACCGTGGCCAGCTATACCAAGGTGATCTCACCACGCCTGGTGAACGATTTCCGCGCCGGATTCCAGCGTTTCGTGCTCGACTACATTGCCGAGGGCTTTACGGCTGGAGGGCCGAATTACGGCAACCTGGTCGGTATCCCGAACTCGAATTCGCATCCCCTGCACCACATGCTGCCGGTCATCAACCTGGGGACCTACACCGGCGTAGGCCATTCGCGGTCGCTGCCCATCTTCCGGCGCAGCAACACATTTCAGTACATCGACAACATGACCTTTACGACCGGCGCTCACACCCTGAAGTTCGGCGGCGACGTGCGGCGCCGGCAGATTACCGAGTACCAGACCAACCGGGGGAACGGGCGCTTCAACTTCAGCCGCGGTTTCACCACAGAGATCGGCAGCGGAGGCACTTCCGGCAATGAACTGGCCAGTTTTCTGGTGGGTTATGCGAACCTGGTCGAACAGGACTACCTGCTGGCGTGGGATGGCTTCCGCGGCATCGAGACCGGGCTGTACTTTGCCGACGACTGGCGGGTCCACAGGAAACTGACCTTGAACCTGGGGTTGCGGTGGGACTATTACAGCCCGTATACCGAGGTTGGCGACCGTATCGCTAACTTCGATGCCGACACCGCCACCGTGAAGATCGCCGGGCGTGACGGAGTCGACAGCCGGGCCGGCATCCAGCGCGATCTTCGCGATTGGGCTCCCCGCTTCGGATTCGCCTACCAACTGGCAAAGCACACCGTGGTGCGTGGCGGATTCGGCCTGTTCTACAATCCCAACGGAAATGGCGGGGCTCTGCTGCGCTTGCAGCGGCACGTCCCGTTCGGCCCCATCCTCTCCATCTCGACCAACGACATCAACCTGCCGCCGCGCATGAGCGACGGTTTTCCCCCGGTCCCCCAGGTGAACTTCGATGCGGCGAAGAATCCCTCCGGCGGCGTTATCGGCGTGTTCCCGCGTTACAAGAGCGCCTACGCCGAACAGTTCAACCTGGGCGTACAGCACGAGATTGCGCCTTGGCAGCTCATTATTAAGGCGACGCTGGTGGGGAATCTCGGCAGGCGCCTTGGCACTACGATTGACTTGAACCAGCCCTTCCCCGGACCCCAATCCGTCACTCTGCGGCGCCCCTTCTATCCGGTCCGGCCGGCTCTGGCCGGCATCACCTACGCTGTCTCGGACGGATTGAGCAACTACACTTCCGGCCAGTTGACCGTCGAAAAACGCATGTCTCACGGGTTATCCCTGCTGTTCGGCTATGCCTGGTCCCACGCAATCGACGACGTGGGCACCGAGTTCGGCGGCGGCACCGGTACCCCCCAGGATGTCCGCAACCGGCGCGCGGACCGCGGTAATTCCGTCTACGATATACGCCACCGCGCCACCATCAGCTACACGTACCGCTTGCCGTTCGGCAAAGGACAGCCGCTGATGAACCGCGGAGGCGCCGCCAACCTCATCCTTGGCGGCTGGCAGACGAACGGCATTGTGATCATGCAGACCGGCTTGCCGTTCACCGTCTTTGACGGTGCGGCCAACCCGGGCGGCCGGCCCGACTATCTCCGGGATGCCACCCTGCCCTCCAGCCAGCGATCGCTCCAGCGCTGGTTCGACACAACCGCTTTTACCACCCCGAAGATTTACACGTACGGCAACCTGGCCCGGAATTCGCTGTTCGGCCCCGGCCGCGCCAATGTCGACATGTCGCTGTTCAAGGACATCCCCATCGCCGAACGCATCACCGCCCAGTTGCGGGGTGAGGCGTTCAACGTGTTCAATCACCCGCAGTTCGGTCAGCCCGCCTCGACCATCAATTCGGCTGGCGCAGGAACCATCACCAGCACGGTGGGCAACCCGAGGCAGTTGCAGGTGGCGCTGAGGCTGGTATTTTGAGCGGGCGCGCCGGCTCTGCTAGTCCTGTAGCTGTTCGAGCGACTTCTTGACTGTGCTCAGGACCGCGCCCGGGGCGGATGCGCCATCCAGAGGGAGGCGCAGAACGCCCGCGGGCGTGAACTGAGCCCCGGAGACGCGGCTTACCAGGTTCATCAGCCTGGCGGGACTCACCCGGGTCTGCTGGTGGAACTTGACGTTTAACGTGTTGCCCTTGCGGTCCACCATCTCGATGCCGAGTCGCTCGGACAGGCTTTTCAGCGCGCAGTACTCCAGCAGATTGCGGACCGCGTCCGGGACCGGGCCATAGCGGTCCTCCAATTCCCTTTCGACCTTTTCCCGGTCCGTCGCATTGGCTATCTGGCGGTAGGCCCGCAGGCGCTGGTTCTCGTCCGGGATGTACTCGGGCGGGATGCGGATATCCAGACCCAGGTTGAGCGCCGAGTGGATCTCGACGGGCACCTCCTCGCCCTTGAGTTCGCGAACCGTCTCTTCGAGCATGCGCACATACATGTCGAAGCCAACCGCGTTAATGTGTCCGTGCTGCTCGCCGCCCAGCAGGTTGCCGGCCCCGCGCAGTTCCAGGTCCAGCGCGGCGATCTTGAAGCCCGCTCCCAGTTCGCTGAACTCCTTGAGCGCGGCCAGTCGCTTCCGGGCAGTCTCGCTCAGTTCCGTGTCCGGGGGAATCAGCAGGTAGGCATACGCCCGGCGGTTGGAACGGCCGACCCGCCCCCGCAACTGGTACAACTCCGACAGACCGTACCGCTCGGCATTGTCAATGATAATGGTATTGGCTAGCGGGATGTCCAAGCCATTTTCGACAATTGTAGTTGACACCAGCACGTCGTACTCGTGACGCATGAACTTGAGCATGGTCTTCTCGAGTAACGCCTCGTCCATTTGGCCGTGCCCGATACCGATGCGAGCCGCCGGCACGAGTTCCTGAATCAGGGCAGCGCGTTCCCAGATGGAATCGATGCGATTATGGACAAAGTAAACCTGCCCGCCACGCCCGATCTCGAGTTCGACAGCCGACTTGATCAGGCCCGGATCGAAATGAGCCACCAGAGTCTGGATAGCCAGCCGGTCCTTGGGAGGGGTCTCGATCACGGACATGTCGCGCAGCCCCAGCAACGACATATGTAGGGTTCTGGGAATGGGCGTGGCGCTCATGGCGACTGCGTCCACGGTTCTCTTGATCTGCTTTAACCGCTCCTTGTGCTTGACGCCAAAGCGCTGTTCCTCGTCCACAATGACTAAGCCCAAGTCCCGAAACACGACATCGGGGGAAAGCAGGCGGTGAGTGCCGATCACGATGTCCACCTTGCCTTCAGCCAGGTCGGCCAGGATGGCCTTGGTCGCCTTAGGGGCTACGAACCGGCTCAGCATCTCGACGCGCACGGGAAAGGGCTGGAAACGCCGGCGGAAGGTCTCGTAATGCTGGAATGCGAGGACCGTGGTGGGGGCCAGAACGGCGACCTGCTTGCCGTCGCCAAGGGCTTTGAACGCCGCCCGCATCACCACCTCGGTCTTGCCGAAGCCCACATCCCCGCACAGCAACCGGTCCATGGGTTGGGGACTCTCCATGTCGCGCTTGATTTCCTGAATGGCCGAAAGCTGGTCGCGGGTCTCGGCGAACTCGAAGGCATCCTCGAATTCCCGCTGCCAGTTGCTGTCCGCCGAATAGGCGAAACCCTCGGCCAGCTTTCGCTGGGCGTAGAGCTTGAGCAGTTCACCGGCCATGTCGCGCATTTTGGCCTTCACGCGGGCCTTGGTGCGCGTCCAGGTGGCGCCTCCCAGCCGGTCAAGAACGGGTTGGGCCTCTCCCCCGGCGCCGCGGAAACGCTGGATCAGGTCCATGCGAGTCAGCGGAACGTAGAGCCTGCTCCCGGCGGCATATTCGACCAGCATGTAATCGCCGCGGGCGGCGCCTTGCTCGATTTCGCGCAAACCGAGGAAGCGGCCCACGCCGTGTTCGGCATGGACCACGAAGTCGCCGGGCTTCAGGTCGAGCAGATCGGCGGAGAAAGTGGCCAGGTGCGATTTGGCCGCGGGTGCTCGCGCCACCAGTTCGGAGGAGTCGAAAAGATCCTCGGAGCCGAACATGGCGAGCCCGGAGTCGCGGAAAAAGGTTCCCCGCCGGACCGCACCCTTCACCAGGTAGGTGGATGCCACGCTGCCGGCCAGATAGGCCCGCTCAGCCAGGTATTGGGGGGTCGAGTCCGACTGGTCCAGGCCCAACTGGTACGGCACTTCGTATTCGTTGAAGATGTCGGCCAGCCGCTCCAGTTCTCCGCTGGAGGCGGCGAAGAACAGCACCCGGTTGCCGGCCTCGGCGAGGTTGCGAGCTTCGGCAATGGCCGCCCGCATATTGCCGTGGAAGGCCAGTGACGGGCGCGTGGCGATGCCCGGCTCGTTGCCGTCGAGGCCGAGTTCCCGCAGGTCCAGTTGGGCCGCGCCCGGAGGCGCCGCCAACTGCTCCCAGCGGAGGAAATAGCGGCCGGGGTCGGCATCTTCAGGGGCAGTGGATTCGATACGCCGCCACAGCCGTTCGGCCGAGGCCCGCACCTGCTCCGGCTCATCCCAGACGACCACGGGCTTCTCGACCAGCCCAAAGAACGATTCGCCAGCCGGCGAGTCCCAGCCGCCGTCGGACAGCGGCAGCAGCAGGCAGGAATCCACCTTCAGGATGGAACGCTGCGACTCGGGGTCGAAGCGGCGGATCGACTCGATCAGATCGCCGAAGAACTCGATACGAACCGGCTCGCCCGCCTCCGGGGAGTATACGTCGAGAATACCGCCGCGAACTGAAAACTCACCCACCATTTCGACCGGGTCGCGTTGCTGATACCCGATTTTCTTGAGGTGCTGGATCAGGTCGTCGCGCGGAATCTCCTCGTTGAGCCGCAGGGTCACGGCAAGCTGTTGGTAATAGCCGGCCGGAGCGACGCGCAGCAGGGCCGAACCCACCGGCGCCACGGTGATGGACACAGGGCGGGTGGCCAAACGCCAAAGGCCGATCGCCCGCTGCTCGGCGATCTCGGCATGCGGCGCCAGCCCCTGCCACGGGAGAACGTCGAGAGCAGGCAAGAGCTGGGGGCGGGGGCGGTCACGCCGGGCAACGATCAGATCGAAGAAGGCGTCGATACTTTCAAACAGCCCTTCGGCCTGCTGGGTGGATTCGGTGACCACCAGCAGCGGGCGGTCCAAGTGCTGCCAGAGCAGGACGAGATACAGCGCCTTGGCCGTGGGCGTCAGGCCGCTCAACCCGGCCGGTCCGGCCGCCATCTGTTGCACCACCGCCTGAAAGGCCGGATGGCGGCTCAGGTTCACCAACAGATCGCGAATGCCTGGATGAATCAAGGATTACGTGCCAGGATATTTTCCACTATTCCTGTCGTAGAATATCCTGGCTCCAGGGCGAGGGCCAAAACCCGTCCCCCGGCCGCCTCGACCTCTTCGCGGCCGGCGATCCAGTGGGCCCAATCGGCCCCTTTCACTAAGATATCCGGAAGCACCGCGGCGATCAATTCGCGGGGGGTGTCCTCGTCAAAAAAGGTAACGGCGTCAATGGCTTCCAGGCTTGCGGCCAAGGCGGCGCGGTCCTCCTGCGGAATCAGGGGACGGCAGGGGCCCTTCAGCCGGCGGACACTCGAGTCCGAATTCAAGGCCAGGATCAGGATGTCTCCAAGCGAACGGGCTTGTTCGAGAAGCCGGATGTGGCCGGGGTGCAAGAGGTCGTAGCAGCCGTTGGTGAATACCACGGTTCGGCCGGCCCGCTTCCATCCGGCGCGGGCGGCGACCAAGGCTTCCCGAGAGTATACCTTGGCCACTAAAGGTTCCTCCGGAGGAAGGCGCACATCGCCAGACCATCCAGGATATTGAACGGGAACTGGCCGGTGGTGTAATGGCCGCACGGTAGCGCGACAACACGGTGATCGAGCCCGCGCCGGCGGAATCCTTCGATCACCTGGCGGGAATACTCCGGCAGGAACGTCGTATCATAGCGGCCCCAGATGAGCAGGCTGCGGAGCTTGCGTTCCGCTATCCGGTCGAGATAGGAGGCTGGACTGATCACGGCCCAGTACTGGCGGAGTTCGTCCTGGGTGAGGGCGGTCTCAAATCCGGAGCGGACGTGCCGGGTGGAAAGACCGGTCCAGACGACGTCGGAGAAATACATGGAAACGTGGTTAAATACGCCGGCGCGGAGGCGCTGATCGTGAGCGGCGGCAATGAAGCCGACGCAGGAGCCCAGACTGGTGCCCAGGATGCCCAGGCGGTCGTAACCCTCGGCGGCAAGCCAGTCCAGGCACGCGCGCGCGTCGACAACGGACTGGCGGGTGGCTTGAATGGTCCGTCCGACATTGCTGGATACGTGGTAATCGGCGCGCCGGAGTTCAGCCGGCATGCGCCGGTCATGGTAAGCGAGACTCATCCGCAAGGCGCTGATTCCAAATCGGTTCAGCAAGCGGCAGAGGCCCACGTGTCCCCTGGCGTCCGCATTCCATTGGGGCAAGACGACCACGGCGCGTCCGCGGTGGTTGCGGGCCGGAAAGTAGTCAGCGTGCACGCAGTTGTTTTCCGGATGAGGAGTGGACACCGCGCTGGTGAACGTCAGATGGTTGTCAATCAGGCAGAAGTCGCGCCGGGGAGGACAGGCGTAGAAATCGTCGGAATGGGCCAGGGCCTGTTCCGCAAAAGCCCGCAGACGGGCGCGCGCATCCCCGTTCGCCGCCTCTGCCGAAACCCACTCGAGACCCCATTCAAATTCACGAACAACCCGGTTCGTATCACGGGTGGCGAGCTTATATTCCCAGGCGTCGATCCAACGAGCGTACAACCCCATGTCGAGTATCGAAGGGAATAGTGTACCAGAGTGCGGGCGCACAAAAGAAAACCGCTTCCGGGACTCTCGCCGGAAGCGGCAGCCAGGTCATCTCGGGGAGACAACCCACCAAAGTTTACTAAAACCTCTGTCCAACCCCGCTCCCTTGTGGGCAAGCCTCGTGCCATCGTCTATCCCATTGGATTCTATGGGAGAGGGCACGAGAGCGATTCCGTTTTTCGTAGATAGTGGCTCCAGCCTGCTACAGAAAAACGGATTTTGTAATACGCGCTACAGATCGAGAAGGGCTACAATACCGGAGTGGGCACGAGTCCGGCCTTGGCACCTGACCTGATGGACGCCCGCGCGACCCGGAGGGCCCTGGCAGGCTTTTTCCTTTCCGGGGTGTTGGCGGCGTTTTTCGGCGCGATCCTGCCGGCGTGGGGACGCCATCTCGACTCCGACTACTCAGCCACGGGAAACTACTTTCTGAGCGCGAGCCTCGGCGTGGTGCTTTCCACCGAAGTCGCTCGCCGCATCCTCGCTCGCAAGGGCCTGGTTTTCGTGATGATTGTCGCGCCGGCGCTGGCGTGCGCGACATTGCTGAGTCTGACTCTGGCCTCTCCGCCCGTCAGCGCCTGGTTTCGCATGGCCGGCCTGTTTTTCCTGGGTCTGGCCACTGGGGGACTGAACACCGGCTTATGCCGTGCGCTGTTGCCGGTCTATCGTCGCGATTCAGCCGCCACGCTCAACTTGGCCGGCATCTCATTCGGCATGGGATGCGTTGCCGTAGCGCTGCTGGTGGCGGGAACTTTCTATGCTTATACGGTCGCCGCGATCCTCGTGTTTATCGCCGTGCTTCCCGGCCTGCTTAGCGGTGTGTACGCCCGCACGAGCTGGTACACCGGACCGGTTGAACCCGAACCGACGCTGAAGGAGACACTCAGGGATTTCCGGAGCTTCGGCGCCGTGCTGCTTGCGCTCATCCTTTTTTTTCAATTCGGTAACGAATGGTCTATAGCCGGATGGCTGCCCATTTTCCTGTGCCAGAGAATCGGCATGAGTCCCACGGCCGCGCTCCTCTTCCTGGCGCTCTACTGGCTGGCGCTCCTGGTGGGCAGGGGTTTCGGCAATTTCCTGCTCCAGCGGATGCGCTACCGGTGGCTGCTCATCTCCAGCGCCTCGGCCGCGCTGTTCGGCTGCGTGATCCTGCTGTTCACGAACAACCAGTTTGGAGTGGGGACCGGCGTGGTGCTGCTGGGCGGCGGGTTTGGGCCGGTCTATCCTCTGATCGCCGGCAAAATCGGCGACCGCTACCGGTATTACCGGCCCGGCTTTTTCAACGGCATCTTTTCACTGGCCTTTACGGGCGGTCTGCTGGCGCCGTGGAGCCTGGGGCTGTTAGCCGATGCCTGGGGCATCGGCGTTGTTCTCGGGCTGCCAATGGCCGGAACAGTTGTGGTCATCCTGTTGGTGATACTGGTGTGGTTGGAGGCGAAGTTCCACGGATGAAGCGTCTGCATGCCGGGCTTCCGGTTCTGTTTCTGTATGTGGCCAGTCTGGGCGCCGCCGATCCGGGCGGACGGATTCGCGAGGTGATCGAGAACTCTCCGGCCGGCCGCGCCTTTTGGGGCATTCAGGTGGTGGATCTGGACTCCGGCCGTACTGTCTTCGAGATGAACCCAAACCGCCTGTTCACTCCGGCATCCAACACCAAACTGTTTAGCACGGCGCTGGGACTGATCCGGTTGGGTCCGGACTACCGGTTCCCGACTCTTGTCACAGCCGCTGCGCCAGTTAGCGCCACTGGAGTAGTAAATGGCGATCTTGTGCTGGTCGGGGGCGGCGATCCGAACCTCTCCGGCCGGGCGGTACCGTACCGGATGGGCTCGAATTCTCAGGAGAACTCTCTTCAGGCCATTGAGGATCTGGCTGGACAGCTCTGGGCGCGGGGGCTGCGGGAAGTGCGCGGCGCAATCGCCGGCGACGATAGCCGGTATATCTGGGAGCCGTATCCGGAGGGCTGGGCCGCCGACGACGGCATCTGGGACTATGGGGCGGCCGTCAGCGCTCTGGCGCTTAACGACAACGTCCTCAGTTTGACGATCACGCCGGGCGCGAGGGCCGGGACCGCGGCGGCCGTCACGCTCAGTCCACCGGTCGAGTTCTATCACATCGACAATCGTGTACGGACCGTTTCGGGCGGCGCAGCGAAGTTGACGGTGGACCGCCTCCCGGGTTCCGAGGTGGTGCGGGTGTGGGGCTCCGTACCGGCGGGGAGCCAGGCGCGCACGGTGTTGCTGGGGATTCACGAGCCGGCGCTCTACGCTGCTGTCGCCCTGCGCGACTCCCTGATCCGGCGAGGCGTGACGGTGCGCGGACCGGCGGTGGCCCGGCACGCCTATCCCAACCAGTTCGAGAGCCTGGAGACGGCGCCGCCGGCCGCCGCGCCGGCGGGTGTGGAACTGGCCCGTCGCGAATCGGCCCCCCTGGCCGAAGACTTGCGCATTACTAACAAGGTGAGTCAGAACCTGCACGCTGAGATGGTTCTTCGCGCGGTGGCGCGAGCCCGCCGCAACATTGGTTCCCGCCAGGCCGGTCTGCTGGAACTGGCCGATTTCCTGAAAGAGGTTGGAATCGAAAAGAGCGAATACGAGTTCAACGATGGCTCGGGTTTGTCGCGAATGAACCTGGTGAGTCCGGCCGCCGTGGTCAAACTGCTGCGCTACCTGTACGCCTCGCCGCAGCGCGACCTGTGGATGGGGCTGCTGCCGGTGGCGGGAGAAGACGGCACGCTGAACGCCCGCTTCAAGGGCACGGCCGGCGCCGGGCGCATCCGGGCCAAGACCGGCACCATCGCTCATGTCAACGCGCTTTCCGGATACGCGGAGACGAACAGCGGCCGGCGCCTGGCCTTCGCCATCCTGGTGAACAACTCAGGGGTTCCGAATTCGGAAGTGCGCTCCGCGATTGATAAAATAGGGAGTCTGATCGTCGAATAGCCATCCGGGAGGGAAAACGTCTTGCCGATTTACGAATACCGGTGCGCCGATTGTGGCGCGACATTCGAGAAGCTGCTCCATCGCTCCGGAGACGCCGCCGAGCTGGCGTGTCCGAATTGCGGGGAGAGGCATCTGGAACAGCAACTTTCGACCTTTGCCGCCCACTCCTCCGGTACGCCGGGTGGGAAGGACCTGCCGATGTGTCCGGGCGGCGGAGTTTGCCGCACTCCGGGCGCCTGCGGGTTGAACTGAGGCGACGCTCAGAAAAAAGCCGCGCCCCGGTTGGGGGCGCGGCTTTCAAAGCGCAGCTTTTCGTTTGGGTTCCGGTTTAGTAGTCCATGCCTTCGGGGCCATGGCTGCCGGGCCCGGGCGCCGGCTTCTTTTCCGGAATCTCGGCGACCATCGCTTCGGTGGTCAGCATCAGAGATGCGATCGAAGCGGCGTTCTGGAGCGCCGTGCGGGTGACCTTGGTCGGGTCGATGACGCCGGCTTCCACCAGATCCTCGAAGGTGTCGGTCTGGGCGTTGAAGCCGTAGTTCGGATTGGAATTCTCGCGGATCTTCCCCACCACAATCGCACCCTCGGTGCCGGAGTTGATCACGATCTGGCGTACGGGCTCCTCGCAGGCCCGCTTCACGATGTCGACGCCGATCTGCTCGTCGCCGTTGAGCTTCAGATTGGCCAGAGCAGCGGAAGCACGCAACAGGGCCACACCGCCGCCGGGAACGATCCCTTCTTCGACGGCCGCGCGAGTGGCATGCAGGGCGTCTTCGACGCGCGCCTTCTTTTCCTTCATCTCGGTTTCGGTGGCAGCGCCGACTTTGATCACCGCCACGCCGCCAGCCAGTTTCGCCAGCCGCTCTTGCAGTTTCTCGCGGTCGTAGTCCGAGGTGGTCTCTTCAATCTGGGCCCGCAACTGCCGGATGCGGCCTTCGATGTTCTTGTGGCTGCCCGCGCCTTCGACGATGGTCGTGTTGTCCTTGTCCACCGTGACCCGCTTGGCGCGGCCCATGTCCTCCAGGCGGACGCCTTCCAGCTTGATGCCGGTCTCTTCCATGATGGCCTTGCCGCCGGTCAGAATGCTGATGTCTTCCAGCATGGCCTTGCGGCGGTCGCCGAAGCCCGGGGCCTTCACGGCGCAGCAGTTCAGGGTGCCGCGCAGCTTGTTCACCACCAGGGTAGCCAGCGCCTCGCCTTCCACTTCCTCGGCGATGACCAGCAACGGCTTGCCGGAACGCGCAATCTGCTCGAGAACCGGCAGCAGGTCCTTCATGTTGCTGATCTTCTTCTCGTGGATCAGGATGTACGGATCCTCGAGGACGGCTTCCATCCGCTCCGCATCGGTGACGAAGTAAGGGGAGAGGTAGCCGCGGTCGAACTGCATGCCCTCGACCGTGTTCAACTCCGTGGACATGGTCTTGGATTCTTCCACGGTGATGACGCCGTCCTTGCCCACCTTCTTCATCGCATCGGCGATGATATTGCCGATGGTTTCGTCGCTGTTGGCGGAGATCGTGCCAACCTGGGCGATCATGGCGCCGGATACCGGCTTGGAGAGCTTCTGTACCTCGGCGACCGCCACCTCGACGGCCTTCTCGATGCCGCGCTTCAGAGCCATGGGGTTGGCGCCGGCCGCCACCGCCTTCACGCCTTCGCGGAAGATGGACTGGGCCAGAATCGTCGCGGTGGTGGTGCCGTCACCGGCGACGTCGGAAGTCTTCGACGCCACTTCGCGCACCATCTGCGCGCCCATGTTCTCGAGCGGGTCCTTCAACTCGATTTCCTTGGCGACTGTTACGCCATCCTTGGTAATGTTCGGGCCCCCGAATTTCTTCTCCAGAACCACGTTGCGGCCTTTGGGCCCCAGGGTTACTTTGACTGCGTCGGCCAACTGGTTCACGCCGCGCAGGATCGCCGCGCGGGAATTCTCGCCGTAAACAATCTGTTTCGCCATCGAATCTACTCCTCGAAATTAACCTTTCTTCGCCGCCGCCTTGGGCGCAGCTTCCAGAATGCCGAGGACCTCGTCCTCACGCATAATCAGGTATTCTTCACCTTCCAGCTTGATGTCGCTGCCGGAGTACTTGCCAAACAGAATCCGGTCTCCCGGCTTCACATCCAGAGGGATCACCTTGCCGTCTTCCAGCCGCTTACCCTTTCCCACGGCCACCACTTCGCCTTCCTGGGGCTTCTCTTTGGCCGAATCGGGTATGATTATCCCGCCCTGGATGGTTTCCTTCTCTTCAATGCGTTTGACCACCAGACGGTCATACAGCGGTCGAATATTCATGAACACCAGCCTCCAAAACTCAACATTCTCTTGGGTGATTTGGAATCGGGATGCCCGATGTCCGTTGACTATTATTAGCACACTCGTGCGGCGAGTGACAAGTGGAGTCTGTAATTAATTGTGTTTGAACACTTTTTTCCTTAGAACGGGGTTTGAGGGGATTTTCGAACCGGGCTTGTGCGGGGAGCGCTGGCCGGAAGCGCGGGTCCACCTCCCGGGAGTCCCTTCCCCTGATATCCCTGATATAGTGAAAGTTACATGACCGGCAGACGCGGGGTGCGCCGGCTTCTGCTAGCGGCAATCGGAATCGTTCTGATTGGCGTCGGCGGCGCGTACCGCATCCAGAAACGGCTGCTCCAGCAGCAGAGCCCACGGAAACCCGCAGTCCTCCCACTGCATCTGAACGCCTCGGCAGAAGAGTGGCTTCACACCACCTCCCGGCCCGACGGCCGGCCGCTGATCTCCGTGCGGGCCCGGGATTTCCGGCAGATCAAGGAATCGGGCCTGGTGGAGTTGGAGCACGTGGAGTTGCGCCTGTACCACGAAGAGGCGGACCGCTACGATCTGGTCAAGAGCGAAAGAGCCGAGTTCCGGCCGGCGGAGAGGTCTCTGTACTCGGAGGGAGCTGTCGAGATTACGCTGGCGGTGCCCTCCGGCACGGGCTCCTCAGGCCGCCTGATTTCCATCCGCTCCTCGGGAGTGAAATTCGATACCGCCACCGGCAAAGCCACCACGGAGCGCCCCGCCAGCTTTGTGTTCGAGAACGGTGACGGCAGGTGCGTCGGCGCTTCCTACGACCCCAACGGCAAGGAACTGCTGATGTACAGCCAGGTGCAGGTCGACTGGCGCGCCAAGGGGCCGCATCCCCGGAACATGCGGATCGAGACCGACCGGCTCTCTTACAAGGAGGCGCAATCGGCGATCATTCTGTTCCCCTGGGCGCGGCTGACCCAGGGCCCGGCCACCATTCACGCCGGCGACACGATCGTTACTCTGGATGAAGGGCTGGTCCGGCGGGTGGAGGCGCAGCGGGCCAAGGGCGAGGCGAAGTACCCCCGGCAAGTTCTGGAATACAGTGCGGACCACCTGTTCACGGACTTCACGGCGGAAGGCGCGATCGGGCACGTCACCGGCGAGCCCAACGCCCGCCTGGTGTCCACCACCCCGACGTCCCGCACCACGGTTTCCTGCAACCGGATCGACCTCGAGTTTGAGACCTCGTCGGGAGAAAGCGTGCTGAAGAATGCCTTGGCCCGCGGAGCCGCGGTTGTGGAATCCACGCCGGCAGCAGCGGCTGCGGATGTGCGGACGCTGCGCAGCGAAACCATCGAGACTACTATGCGTGCGGGCGGTCAGGAGATCGAGCGCGTGGAAACCCACGCTCCCGGCAGGATCGATTTCTTGCCCCGGGTGGCCGGCCGGCGCCGCCGGCAGATGGAGGGGGAAAGGATCTCGATTCTGTATGGCCCCGACAACCAGATTCAGTCGTTCCGGTCGGTCAACGTCGCCACGCGCACCGAACCTCCTCAGGGCGCCAAAGGCCGGGCGCCCGTTCAGACCTGGAGCAAGGACCTGCTGGCCGAGTTCGACCCGCGAACCGGGCAGATGAAGCGCATGGAGCAATGGCGCGACTTCCGCTACCAGGAGGGCAACCGGCAGGCCACCGCCGCGAGGGCCGTTTTCGATCCCGAGCCGGACGTCATGACGCTCGAAACCGGCGCGCGCATGTGGGATCCCGACGGCTCGACATCCGGTGACGTCATCCAACTGGATCAGAAGACCGGCCGGTTCACCGTGCAGGGCCACGTCAATTCCAGCCGTGCGCCGGATTCGCGGGCCGCGGCCGGGCGGCCGGACGAAGGCCCGCGCGAGGGCGCCTGGCAAGGCCTGCTCGGAGGCAAGGAGCCTGTTCAGGCGATGGCTGAGCGCATGGTCTCCGAGAACCGTAACATGCTGATTCGTTACGAAGGCCACGCCGTGCTCTGGCAAGGGGGGAATCGCGTTCAGGCCGGCCGGATCGTCATCGACCGGGCCCAGCGCCGGCTCACGGCGGCGGGCGATGTGATCTCCCAACTCGCCGATGCCCAGCCGGCCGAAGGGACAGCCCCGGTCTTCACGGTGGTGAGGGCCGCCAACCTGGTGTACACCGATGCCGACCGCCGGGCGCTCTACACCGGCCAGGTGGCGCTCAGCCGCCCGGACCTTGCCGTGAACTGCGAACGCCTGGAGGCCTTTCTTGCCGAGGCTGGCGAGGAATCCCGCCTCGACCGGCTCTTCGCCGACGGCCGTGTCCGGGTGGTGCAGGCGGTGGACGGAAGCACGCGCACCGGAACGGGAGAGCACGCCGAATACTACACCGCCGAACAGCGCATCGTGCTCCGCGGCGGCAACCCCGTGTTCATCGACAGCCGGCGGGGAACCACCCGGGGCGCTGAATTGACCTATTTCACCGGCGATGATAGGCTGCTGGTGAGTGGCGCGCCCAAGCAACCCGCCACCAGCCGTATTCCCCGCAAGTAAGCCTCATGCGCAAGCTGGAGACCCGCGAAATCTCGAAGATCTACCGCGGCCGGAAGGTGGTGGACGATGTGTCCGTATTTGTGCGCCAGGGCGAGGTAGTGGGACTGCTCGGCCCCAACGGCGCCGGCAAGACCACGTCGTTCTACATGATCGTGGGGCTGATCAGTCCGGATTCCGGGCGCATTTTTCTGGACGACCGCGACATCACCTCGCTGCCGATGTACCAGCGGGCGCGCAGCGGCATCAGTTATCTTCCCCAGGAAGCCTCCGTGTTCCGCAAACTCACCGTGGAAGAGAACCTGATGGCCATTCTCGAAACGCTCTCGCTCAGCGCGCGGGAACGCCATGAGCGGGCCAGCCGTTTGCTCGAACAACTGGGGCTGGAAACCGTCCGCCGCAGCAAAGGCTATATGCTCTCGGGCGGCGAGCGGCGGAGGGTTGAGATCGCCCGCTCGCTGGTCATTCAACCCAACTTCCTGCTGCTGGACGAGCCGTTCTCCGGCATCGATCCCATTCAGGTGCTCGAGCTGCAACGCATCATCAATGACCTCAAGCGCTCCGGTATCGGCATCCTGGTGACGGACCACAACGTGCGCGAGACGCTGATGGTCACCGACCGCGCCTATATCATCAACAACGGCAGTATCTTCCGTGCCGGGACGCCGGATGCGCTGGGGCGCGATCCCGAGGTCAAGCGGGTTTACCTGGGCGAGAGTTTCACTTGGGGCGGGGGTGATTCCAGGCCCTTCGAACCGTAATTACCTATGACGATCCTGACCGCCGGCGAAATTCTGTGGGATGTGTTTGACAATGGCGAGCATTTGGGCGGAGCGACCTTCAATTTCGCCGCGCACGCCCGGCGGCTGGGCCACGAAGTTCGCTTCATCAGCGCCGTTGGCGACGATGAGCGCGGCCGACGGGCGCTTCGGAGGATGCGCGAACTCGGCCTCTCCACCCAGTGGATCCGCACGGCGACCGAGGCGGGAACCGGCATCGTGACGGTGAAGCTCGAGGCCGGCGGACAGCCGCACTTCACCATTCACCGTCCGGCGGCCTACGATTTTGCGGAGCTGTCCAACCCGGCTGCCTGCCGGCCCGACTGGATCTACTTCGGGACCCTATACCAGATGAACGCGCGCTCGAAGGACTTGGTGCGGCGGATCCTGGAGGCTCACCCGGCGGCCCTCCGTTTTTACGACGTGAATCTGCGGGTGGATTCCTACACTCCCGCCCTGGTCGAAGAGTTGATGGGCTGCGCCGACGTGGTGAAGCTCAACGACGCGGAGGTCGAGGCGGTGCGTGAGATGCTTGGTGGCGCGCGGGGAGGGCTGGAAGCCTTCGCGCGCGATTACGCGAAACGCTTCGGCTGGAGGGCGGCCTGTATCACGCGGGGCGCGGAGGGCTGTGCGCTGCTGATCGGAGACGAATACGTCGTCTCCCCCGGCTACCCGGTGAAAGTGGCCGACACCGTGGGCGCCGGCGACGCTTTCGCGGCCGCGTTTCTGCATGGTTTCCACGCGGGCTGGCCCCCGGCCGAGGTGGCGGATTTCGCCAACCGGGTGGGCGCTCTGGTGGCGAGCCGGGAGGGTGGTGTCCCGCCCTGGACCGTCGAAGAATGCCGGGCGCTCAGGCGTAGTCGACAAATCCCCGGTTGATGTCAGCGATCCGGCGCGCCGTGCGCCGGAATACGCCTATGCCTTCCCGGGACCCGCCCAGGTTCGTATTCCCTTCGATAGTGGTGAGTTGCACCCCGTCGACCCGTTCGACCAGGCCCGTGTGACCGCTGCCGCTGCTGGTTCCGAGTATGAAGATCATGCCCGGCTGGACCAGCGAGGGCTGGGCTGTGGCATCGTCGCGGGTGACCCGCCTGACTCCCTGCGCGCCCGCCTTGTTCCAGTGGTCCAGCACGCCGGCCGTCCGAATCACCGGATTAGCGACGGATAGCGTCCTCGAGGCCGTGCTGAAACACCAGTAGACGAACGCCGCGCACCAGGCAAAGGAACCGCTGGCCGGATCGAGGCCCACCGTGCGCAGGTACTCGTCCACCCGCGGTCCGCGATTGGACCCGGGGGGCTGCTCCATGACCCCGATTTCGGCGGCCGCGACCCGCAACGCCGCGGCGGACAGCGGGCCGGTGGCGGCGGTGGACGGAACCACGGTTTGCTCGCCGAACAGGGCGGCCCAGGTCATGGGGCCCACCTGGCCGTCCACCTTCAGCGGGACGCCGAATTTGTCGATCGAGCGGGCCTGGAAGAGTTCGACCGCGCCGGTGGTTTCTTCGCCGAACACCCCGTCGGCGTGAACCGGCCCGCAGCCGATCTGATTGAGACGGGTTTGGACGAGTCTCACGCCGGCTGCGTCCGTCGAGCCGGCCTTGAGCGTGCGCCCGGGGAAAGGGACAGGGGAAGCGCTGGGATCTGGCATAGCGTTATGAGTCAGTCGTCCGGGCGGCGAGCTGCCGGAGGACGTAGGGCAAAATGCCGCCGTTGCGGTAGTACTCGACCTCTTGGGGAGTGTCCACGCGGAGGACGGCTTCAAAACGGATCTCCCTGCCGTCATCGGCGCAAGCGCGCACGGTCGCGCGGTTTCCGCCGGACATCGCGGCCGCAACATTTTCGATATGAAATGTTTCAAAACCCGTCAGCCCCAGCGTCTCGCGGTTCTCACCCGGCAGAAACTGGAGGGGCAGCACGCCCATGCCCACCAGGTTCGTGCGGTGGATGCGCTCGAAGCTCTCGGCGATCACGGCCTTCACTCCGAGCAGGGCCACTCCTTTGGCCGCCCAGTCGCGCGAGGAACCGGAACCGTACTCTTTGCCGGCAATAATCACCAGCGGCGCCCCCTCGGACTGGTACTGGACCGCGGCGTCGTAAATCCACATCTGCCGTCTATCGGGAAGATGCACGGTCCAGCCGCCCTCGGTGCCGGGCGCGAGCAGGTTGCGCAGCCGGATGTTGGCCAGGGTGCCCCGCACCATGACCTCGTGGTTGCCCCGGCGCGACCCGTAGGAATTGAAGTCCTGCGGCTTCACACCCTGGGCGATGAGGTACTGTCCGGCCGGGCTCTCGACGGGAATGGAGCCGGCCGGCGAGATGTGGTCGGTGGTCACCGAGTCGCCCAGCACGGCCAGAGCGCGCAGCCCGTGCAGGTCGGCGATGCTCCGCGCCGGGTCCGCCATGTTATCGAAGTAAGGCGGTTTCTTGATGTAGGTGCTCTTCGGATCCCAGGCATACCGGTCGCCGGCGGGTACAGGGATCGACCGCCAGGCCGCATCGCCCTCGAATACCGCGCCGTATTCGCTGTGGAACATCTCCGGGGTCTGCGCGGCCAGCACAGCCTGCTGGACCTCCTGGTTGCTGGGCCAGACATCCCGAAGGTAGACCGGCTTGCCGTCCGATCCGGCGCCGAGGGGCTCGGTCTCCAGGTTCGTATCCACGCGTCCCGCAATGGCGAACGCGACGACCAGGGGCGGCGAGGCCAGGTAGTTGGCTTTCACCAGCGGGTTGACGCGGCCCTCGAAGTTGCGATTGCCGCTCAGCACCGAGGCCACCAGCAGGTTGTGCTTCTTGACGGCCTCCGAGACACGATCAGGCAGCGGGCCGCTGTTGCCGATACAGGTGGTGCAACCGTAGCCGACCAGGTGAAAGCCGAGTTTTTCCAGGTAGGGCATCACGCCCGCGGCTTGGAGGTAATCGTAGACCACCTTCGATCCCGGCGCCAGGCTGGTTTTCACCCACGGCTTCACCTTCAAGCCCCGTTCGACGGCTTTCTTGGCGAGCAGGCCCGCGGCCATCATCACCGAGGGATTGGAGGTGTTAGTGCAACTGGTGATAGCCGCGATGGCCACAGCGCCGTTCTGCAAGACCTCCTTGGCGCCGCCCTCGAACTCGACTTCGACCTTCTTTGCGGGGGTGGAGGCCGCATAATCTTCGAAGTTCTTCTTCACGTCGGGCAGATTGACGCGATCCTGGGGCCGCTTCGGTCCCGCCATGGAAGGCACGACCGTCGAGAGGTCCAACTCGAGGGTTTCCGAGAAGATCGGGTCCGGTGTCGCGTCGGTGCGGAACAAGCCCTGTTGTTTGGCATAGGCCTCGACCAGCGCCACCAGTTCCGGCGGGCGCCCGGTGAAGCGCAGGTATCGCAGGGTTTCCTCGTCCACCGGGAAGAAGCCCATGGTGGCTCCGTATTCGGGAGCCATGTTGGCTACCGTGGCGCGATCGGCCAGGCCCAGTTGGCTCAAACCGCTGCCGTAAAACTCGACGAACTTGCCCACCACACCCTTCTTGCGCAGGATCTGGGTGACGGTCAGCACGAGGTCCGTGGCGGTGCAGCCTTCGCGGAGGCTGCCGTGGAGGCGGAATCCCACCACCTCCGGCAACAGCATCGAGATCGGCTGTCCCAGCATGGCGGCCTCGGCTTCAATTCCACCCACGCCCCAGCCCACCACGCCCAGGCCGTTGATCATGGTGGTGTGTGAATCCGTGCCCACCACGGTATCCGGGTAGGCCATTCCATCGGCGCGGTAGACTACCTGGCCCAGGTACTCGAGGTTGACCTGGTGCACGATGCCGGTGTCGGGCGGCACCACGCGGAAGTTGCCAAACGCGGTCTGGGCCCAGCGCAAAAAGGCGTAGCGCTCGCGGTTGCGCTGGTACTCGAGCAGGGCATTGGTCTGAAAGGCGTCCTGTGAGCCGTACTGGTCCACCTGCACGGAGTGGTCGATCACCAGTTCGGCGGCGAGCAGGGGGTTGGCCCGGGCCGGGTCTGACCCCATCTGCGCGAGCGCGTCCCGCATCGCCGCCAGGTCCACGGCGGCGGGCACTCCGGTGAAGTCCTGGAGCAGCACACGGGCCGGCATGAAGTTGATCTCCTTGGCCTGGGAGCCCCCGCTCCAGTTGGCCACGAACTCGATGTCGGAGGCGGTGACCTTCTGCCCGTCCTCGTGACGCAGCAGGTTTTCCAGGAGAACTTTAATGGAAAAAGGCAGGCGGGAAACGTGGCCGATGCCCCTCTTCTCCAAGGCATCCAGCCGGCAGATGCGATAACTCTGATCGCCCACGGGGAGGGCGGATACGGAACCGAACGTGTCTAGGTGTCCCATGGCAATTTCATTGTACGGGTTTGGAGCCGGAGCAGGGAGTCCGTTGGCGGGCTTGGGAGATGAGCGGCGCCCGGCCTGGCATCATGATGCTATGATGCTAATGATGCGGACCACCCTTAACCTCCCCGAAGACGTCTACCGTGCAGCCCGGGCTCTGGCTGAGGCGAAGCGCGTTTCGCTGGGAGAGGCGGTTGCGGAGCTGGTTCGCCTGGGGATCAAACCTTCCCGCCGGGCGGACTCCCGCAAGGCGTTCCCCTGTTTCACTGTTCCGGAGAATGCGGCGCCGATCACTCTTGAGCAGACACTCGAAGCCGAGGACGAGCTGTGAAGCCATACCTGCTCGACACCAATGTCCTGATTGCCCTTGCCTGGCCCTCCCATCTGCACCACGGGCAAGCGCAGCGCTGGTTCGCAAAGAGACGGGCAGCGGGATTCCGAACCTGCCCTCTCACCCAGACCGGTTTCGTTCGCATCTCCAGCAACCCACGTTTCACCGCCGATGCAGTGCCGCCGAAACAGGCCCTCGCCCTGCTGGATCGAATCACGGCGCTCGCCGGACACGGCTTCTGGCCCGACCACCTGCCCCTGAACAGAGCGATCGGCAAGGAGGATCTGATTGTGGGCCACCGGCAGATTACGGATGCGTATCTGCTGGCGCTTGCGATAGCTCGTAAGGGCAGGCTGGCAACGCTCGACCGCGGGGTGCTGTCCCTGCCCGCGGCATCCCCCGAAGTGGTGGAACTGGTTCAGGAGTTCTGACCGGGCAGCGGGCTACATATAGGGCGGCACTTCAATTCCCAGGATTCCGAGCGTACGCTCCAGTTGGGCGCGGAAGAAGTCAGTCATCCACAACAGGAAGACTTTCTTCTCGCGGTTCTCCTCGTGCAGGATGTGGTACTGGTGATAGAAATTGTTGAACGCCTGGGCGAGTTGGAAAGCGTACTTGGCCACATGAGCCGGTTCACCCGAACTGGCGGCGCGCTCCAGGGCGGCGTCCGCTTTCGAGGCCGCCAGCAGGACCTGCCAGAAATCCTCAGCCCGAAGCTGTCTTGCCAGCGCCGCAGGGGTCAGCTCGGCGGCGAAGTCGGGCATCTGCTCGCCGCGTTCCTCCAGTTTGCGGAAGATGTTGCGGGCGCGCACGGCCGCGTACTGGACGTAGGGGCCGGTTTCACCCTCGAAGCTGAGGGCTTCCTGGAAGTCGAAGGCGATCACCGAGGTCCGGGTGAATTTCAGGAGGAAATAGCGCAACGCGCCAATCGCAATCTGGGTCGCGACCCGGCGCTGCTCCTCGGGAGCCGCCTCCGGGTGTCTGGAAGCCACTTCTTCGAGGGCCTTGGCTACCAGCGTGTCGATCAGGTCGTCGGCTTTGACTCCCAGACCTTTGCGGCCGCTCACCTCGACGTAGGGCCGTTTGCGGTCCTCCTCGGATAGCGGAATGCCCAGCTCGGCGGCGCAGCGCTGGGAGAGCGCCACCATCTCGTAGGAGAAGTGTACGGACCGGCGGGCCTGTTCCTCGAAACCCAGCGCGCGCAGCCCCGCTACGACGACATCCTGGAGATACGACTGCCGGACGTCGATCACGTTGTAAACGCGCTCGCCTTTGCCGAACTCGGGCGCGCCGGGGTAGGGCCGGTCAGTGGACACCCACAACTGCCGCCCACTGGCATAGGTATACAACGGGCGGTAGAAGAAGTCCTTGCCCAGCAGCCCGAACTTCCAGAGCTGGTAAGCGATGTCCTTGCCCACGTAGGTTACGGTGCCGTCGGAACGGACAATGACTTTGTCGTCCTCGGCCGAATCGGAGAAGGCGCTCGCACGCATTACCCAGCAGCCGGCGTTCTTGCCTTCGGTTTCCAGGTGGATCGCCTGGCGGTGCTTGAGCAGCTCGAAGGCCGCGGCCCAGAACTTCAAGTGCAGGATTTCGCTCTCACGCGGAAGTACGTCGTATTCCACGCCCAACCGCAGCATGGTTCTCAAGTGGCAATGGACAATCGCGTCGGAGACGATGTGAGCCAGGTCGGACAGCTCGCCCTCGCCGGCTTCGATGGCATGCAGCGTGCGGCCGCGCCAGGCCAGCGACTCGGGGTGCTGCTGGTAGTGCGTCGAGGTGCGCGCGTAGAGATCCCAGCAGAGGTAATCAAAGCGGTCCTGCCGGGTGAGCGCCTCGACCTCGGCCGGCGTCTTGTGTTCCAGAAAATGAAAGCCCGCCACCACGTCGGCCACCTGCACGCCGGTATTGTCGATGTAGTTCTGCACCTCGACGCGCTTGCCTCGCGCCCGCAGCATGCGCACAAAGGTATCGCCCAGCGCGGCATTGCGCAGGTGTCCGATGTGGGCGGCCTTGTTGGGATTAATGTTGGTGTGCTCGACGATAATCTTCTCGCCGGGGCCGGAGGCGGGCTCGGGTTGCGGGTCCAGCAGGCTGTGTGCGAAAAAGGCCCGGTTGAAACGCACATTGATGTAGCCGTTCCCGGCGATTTCGAACGCCGCGACCCCGGGGAGGGAGCCAACCGCCTGGACCAGCTCCGCGGCGATCTTGCGCGGCGCCTGGCGCAACTGCCTGGCCAGTTGAAATGCGGCGGGCACGGCGATCTCGCCGAAGTCGCTTTGCTTGGGCTGCTCAATGGTCACCGCGAGCTCGATGCCGTAGCGATCCTTAATGCAGCTTGCGAATGCGTCCTGAATCTGTCGTTCGAATCTGTGGAACATGCTGCCTCGTCGATGATGTGTGGCGTTCAGCGGAAATTGTCCACCAGCATGATGTCGGTGTCGCTGTGGTCCACCTGGGTGTACAGGCATTCGCGCCCATCGGGCGAAATGGCGAGCCCGGAGTTGAAGGGCCGCTTCTCGAAGGTGAGCACCCGCCGGTCCCGCCCGCCGGTGAAGCCGCGGAAATTCAGATGATACTGGATGCCCTTGCCTTCCAGTTCCTCCCGCTCCAGGTAGTAGATTCCGTCCTGGGCCACCGCCCAATATCCCCAGAAGCCGGCCCGGAAGGAGTCAATGACGGGCGTCTCCTCCCCGCCATTGACGGGCACCCGCCAGAGACCGGGCAGGCTGGGCGACTTCGCGTAGTAGAGGTATTTTCCGTCCGGCGACTCGATGCCGTGGAAACCGCCCTTGCGGGTCACCTGCACGGCGGGTCCGCCTCCGGCCGGAATTTTCCAGATCTCATAGGCGAAGGTGCGGTTGGACGCGAAATAGATCCACTTGCCATCGCGCGACCAGCTCGGAACAATCTCTTCGGACAGATCGTCGGTGAGCCGGCGGGGGGCGCCGCCATTGATGCCGATGACGTAAATATCGGGGTTCCCGCCCGGGCGCGCGTCAAAAACGATCTGCTGCCCGTCTGGAGACCAGTAAGGGCTCCCGGCGGTCGGCCCGCCGAACGAGGTCAACTGGGCGGGACTACGGCCCTCGCGGTCGCACCACCAGATTTCCCACGCGCCGGAACGCGTGGAGGCGAAGGCGATGTGCTGGCCGTCCGGAGAGTACTGCGGCCCCTGCTCGTGACGGGTCGATGTGATCAGGCTGCGGGGCGGCTCGCCCCTGCCGCGCCCCGGGATCTCATACCTCCAGATGTTGGTATCGATGATGCCGCGCGTGTAGGCCAGCCTGCGCCCGTCGTGCGAGATGGCAAGAAACGACGCGCTCTCCCCGGCGCCATAGATGCGTTCGGGCGTGCCGTCGAGCTTCATCCGCCACAGCCGGGAACCGCCGGCGCGTGAAGAGGAAAACAGGATGGTTCCGTCGGACGGATTCCAGGCCAGGCCGTAGATGCGCCGGTTGTCGAAGGTGAGCCTTCTCGGCTCGCCGCCCGCGGCCGGCACCACGTAGATGTCCTGCACGCCGAGGCTGCCGGTCCGCACGAAAGCGATGTGCTTGCCGTCCGGCGAGAAGGCCGGGCTGCTGTCCCCGTAAGTTTTCGGAGGTGGGGAGGTCAGACGCCGCCGTTTGCCGCTGTCGAGCTCCATCCAAACGATCGACATCGGCTCGCCGGGGGCAAACTCGTCCACCAGCGCCAGGCTCTTCCCGTCCGGGGCCCAGGTCAGATAGGGCGCATCCACGCCCACCCGATGAGGACTGGCCGGGGCGATCCTGCGTTCGAGACCGCCCAAGGCAGGCACCAGGTAGAACCCGCATTCCGGTCCGTCGGCTTGCCGCAGGAAGGCGATGTAACGGCCGTCGGGCGACCATGCCGGACTGTAATCGGTGGCCGGGTTGCTGGTCAGCCGCAACGGCGTGCCGGCATCCACAACCTTGACATAGACGTCCCAGTTATCCTCGGAACCGTTGTTCCATGCGAAGGCGACCTGGTTGCCGTCCGGCGAGAAACTGGGCTGGCTCTCGCTGCCCGGATAGCTGGTGAGAGGCTTGGCCTCCGGCTCCGGCGCGAATCGCGGGTTGGGCCGGCCGGGCAGGAGTTTCCACACCGCGGCGGCTGCAAGCAGGGCCAGGACTCCGATGGCGGACCAGAGCAGTTTGCGCCGGGGCAGCCGGGCGGGCCGGCGGGTCTCGATGTCGCGCTTGATACGCTTGAGGTCGGCGCCCAGGTCCGAGGCGGTCTGGTACCGCAACTCGCGGTCCTTTTCCATTGCCCGGCGGATCACTTGATCGACCTGCGGGTGGAGGGAGCGATTCACCTGCGAGGCGGGCAGCGGGTCGCGATGGATGACCTCGCGATAGACCGACGAAGGGTTGGCGCCTGGAAAAGCCTGCTTTCCCGTCGCCATTTCGTAGAGCACGGCGCCCAGGCTGAAGATATCGGTGCGATGATCCACCTCGCGCCCCAGCGCCTGCTCGGGGCTCATATAGCGAAGCGTGCCGACGACCTCGCCCGGGCCGGTGATGGTTTGCGTGGAGCCGGCCGGGCCGGCCGGTTCGCCGCTCCGGCGGATCTTGGCCAGTCCGAAATCGAGCACCTTCACCCGGCCGCGCTCCGCCAGCATGATGTTGCCCGGCTTGATGTCGCGGTGGATGACGCCCTTGGCGTGGGCCTCCTCGAGGGCCTCGGCAAGTTGAATCCCAATCTCCAGAATATCGGCAAGCGGCAGCGGCTGTCCTTCAATCCGGTCCGACAAGGGCGCCCCGTCCACAAACTCCATGGCCAGAAACCGGACCGGGCCGGCCTCGCCGATCTCGTGGATCTGGGCGATGCTGGGATGGTTGAGCGATGCCACGACCTTGGCTTCCTGGGTGAACCGCCGCATTCCCTCCGGATCGAGCGCCAGGTGCGGCCAGATAATCTTCAGGGCGACGCGGCGTTCGAGCAGGGTGTCCTCGGCCAGCCACACCTGTCCCATGCCGCCCTGTCCCAGGCGGGAGACCACACGGTAGTGGGAGATGATGTCGCCCGGCGCCATGGTTTTGTTCTTCTGAATGTAGCATTACCCGCGCCGCACCGACGCCGGGGCGGAGTGCTATGCTTCCGCTTATGGCCACTTACTACGAGCAGAACCGCCCGGCGTTCCTGGAAGGCCTGAAGGCCTTCCTGCGCATTCCCAGCATCAGCACGCTCTCGGAACATAAGCCCGACATCCGCCGCGCGGCGGAATTCGTGGCCGCCGAACTGCGCTCGGCCGGAATGAGCGCGGTCGAATTGATCGAAGCCGAAGGCCGAAACCCGCTGGTCTACGGCGAGTGGCTGGGAGCGCCCGGAAAGCCCACCATTCTTTTCTACGGCCACTACGACGTGCAGCCGCCCGACCCGCTGGAAGAGTGGAAGTCGCCTCCCTTCGAGCCCGAGGTGCGCGGCAATGACCTTTTCGCGCGCGGCTCGTCCGACGACAAGGGGCAGACCTACATCCTGATCAAGGCGGTGGAAGGTCTCATGAAAACGCACGGCCGCCTGCCGGTGAACGTGAGATTCCTGGTGGAGGGGGAGGAGGAATGCGGTGGCGAGCATATCGAAGCCTACGTGGCGTCCAGACCCCCGCGCCTGAAGGCCGACGCCGCGGTGATCTGCGACACCGAGATGTTCGCCCCGGATCTGCCCACGCTCTGCATCGGGCTGCGCGGCATCGTTTATGGCGAACTGCACGTGGAGGGGGCCAATCACGATCTGCACTCGGGCGTTTACGGCGGCGCCGCGCCCAACCCGCTTCAGGCCGTGGCCGAAATCATCTGCGCGCTGAAAGATCGCGAGGGCTGCATTCGCATCCCGGGCTTTTACGACCGGGTGGTTGCCCCGGACCCCAAAGAACGCGAGGCATGGGACCGCCTGCCATTCGACATTGACGAGTACACGCACAAAGAGATGGGAGCCCGGGAACTGGTGGGCGAACCCGGCATCCCCCTGTTCGAGCGGGTCTGGGCCCGTCCGACCTTCGAAGTCCATGGGATTCGCGGCGGCTTCACCGGCGAAGGCGCGAAAACCGTGATCCCGGCGCGCGCGGTGGCCAAGATCAGCACGCGGCTGGTGGCCGATCAGCGGCCGGACGAGGCCATCGAGCAATTGAAGCAGGCCGTGGCTCAGGCCTGCCCCAGGGGCGTCACCGCGGAGGTGAAGATCATCCACTCCGCCGCGCCTTCGCTGGTGAATCCGGAGAATCGCTTCGTCCGGGCGGCCGCCGAAGCCCTCACCGAGAGCTTCGGCCGGGAGACCGTCTACATCCGCTCCGGCGGATCCATCCCTGTGGTGGGAGTGTTTGACCGGTACCTCGGGGTGCCGAGCGTCCTGATGGGCTTCGGTCTGCCCGACGACAACCTGCACGCTCCCAACGAGAAATTCCATCTGCCGAATTTCTACCGGGGCATTGAGGCTGTGGCGAGATACCTGGAGCGGCTGGGCGGCTGAACGCTATCCCGGACGCCCCCGTATCCCCGACAATAGAAGTATATGACCGTCACGATCGAGGGCGTCACTCTCCATTTGGCGCATCCCGACGAACTGCCCGTACGCTGGGTCGGGCAGGAGGAACTGATGCGCCAGTTGCTGGCCGCCTGGATGGTGGTCAGCGACCAGGACTTGCCGATGAACCCGCGCCTGCTCGGCAAGCCGGGCGTCGGCAAGACCACCCTGGCCTATGCGGCCGCCAAGCGCATCGGGGCGGAGGTCTACATCCTCCAAGCCACGCTGGATACCCGGCCCGAGGACCTGATCATCACTCCGGTGATCGAGGGCGCCGGCAGGTTGCGGTACGTGGCTTCGCCCCTGGTGACGGCCATGCTGCGCGGCGGCGTGGCGATCCTCGACGAGGGCAACCGGATGAGCGAAAAGAGCTGGGCCAGCCTGGCGCCGCTGCTGGACAATCGCCGGTATGTGGAATCCATCGTCGCCGGCATCAAGATCCCCGCCCATCCCAAGTTCCGGCTCGTCACCACGATGAACGACGACGCCTCCACCTTTGAGTTGCCCGAGTACATCCACTCCCGCCTCCAGCCCCAGATCTTTATCGACTTCCCCGAGCGCGACGAGGAGTACCTCATCCTCAAAGAGAATCTGCCGTTTGCCGAAGAGCGCATTCTGAACTACGTTACCGACTTCCTCCAGCAAGCCCACGCCGCCGACGAACGCTACACGGTGCGGGACGGAATCAACATCGGGCGCTTCGCCATCAAGCTCAACAGCCTGGAAACGGGCCGCATGCGGGAAGCACACGCCCTGCGCCTGGCGATTCTCGAGACTCTGGGAGAGGAAGCCCTGCGGTATGTTCCCGGACAGTGACCCAGGCAGCCTGACGCGCGGCAACTTCACCTATTTCCCGGTTGTGCCGGGGAGGGTCGAATTCGCCGTCGAGGTCCGGCAAGCCATCCTGCGCGACAGACCTGAAGTGGTGGCCGTCGAGTTGCCCGCGACTCTGGAACGGCAATTTCTCCGGGCCGCCCGGCGGTTGCCGGAGATGTCCGTTATCTTTTACGAGGACGCCAGTCAGGAGGATCGCGCCATCTATGTGCCCGTGGAACCGGCGGACCCGTTCATCGAAGCGATTCGGACCGCCCTGGAGACCGGATCGGAGATTGTCTTCGCCGATCCCGATGTCAGCGAGCGGCCGCACCTGCGGGACGCTTACCCGGACACTTATTCCATCCGCGAGATCGGGCTGGCCAGGTACGTCGAGGCGTACCGGGTCCACCCGCAGCCGCGTTCCGGCGAAATCGAGGCGCACGCCGGGGGCATCGCCTGGAAACTCCAGGGCGCCAATCCGCTGGCGCGCGTCATGGTGGTGGTTTCCCTCAACCTGCTGGACGCCGTGCTGGACGCCATGGAGAGGCCGCAGGAGCCTCCCGTTTCGCTCATCCGCCGGTCGGGCGTGAGCCTTTACAACCTGCACCCGGAGTGTCTTGCCGAGGTTACGGCCGAATACCCGTTCTTGCAGGAGCGCTATGAGCGGTTTCGCGCGTCGATGAGCGGCGAGGCCCTGGTGGACCGCAGAAGAGCGCAACTGGAACTGTACCGCGAGGCCGAAGCGTCTTACCGCAAGAATACCGGCGAGGAACTGGCCCACTGGCAGCGCCTGCTGCTGGCCCGCTATACCCGCAACCTGGCGCTTGCCGCCGGCCGCCTGACGGCTGACCTGTTCGATCTCACTGCTGCGGCGCGCGCGATAGCGGACGATAACTTCGCATGGGACGTATGGGAAACGGCGGGAAAGTATCCGGCGCAGAAAGCCCGCAGCGACATCGAGACGGTCAGCATCTCCGGGGAAGAGGTGTGGCTCGACACCCGGAAAATCCGTCTGCGCAGGCGCCTGCCGAGCCAGAAGCGCCGCTTGCGCCCGGCGGGTCTGAAACCGCGCAAGAAGGAGAAATTCGCCGGCGAGTGGGCCCAAGAAGTGAACGGAGCCCACATCTGCTCCTACCCGCCCGAAGATCTGCTCATCGAAGACTACGGCCGCTTCCTCAAGAAGAAAGGCAAGAGCATTCTCTCAGAGGAGCGAACCCGCGTCGAACCTTTCACTACCTCGATTCTGGACGGGATCGACCTGCGCGAGACGATCCGGAACTGGCATGAGAAGCGCATCTACGTAAGGCAGTTTCAGAAGGTTACGGGCGACGTCGGCGCCGTGGTGGTCATCTTTGACGAAGACCGCGAGAACCGCTACCCGTATCTGACCACCTGGCTGGGCGAGAACCAGAACGAGTCCGACATGGCGTTTTACTCGACCGACCCTTTTGAGAAGCTGGTGGGACCGGGGATCGGGCGGGGCGAATATGGCGGGTTCCTGATGACGCTCCCGCCCCGGCGCATGTTCGACGTGTGGAGCGACCCGGACTACGATTTTGCGGAGACCAAACCCGAGCGCCTGCTGCTGGCCGCGCTCGACTACTCGATTCACCGCTTCGTCGTCTATGTGGCGGCCAGGCCCCCCCGCTCGATTTTCAGAAACATCGCCGCGCGCTTCGGACGCACGATTGTTTACATCCCTATCGGCCAGCTATCTCCGGTGGCTCTCAAGAAGATTCGAGTCGTGCACGTGCTGGACGGCTACGACAAGCGCCAAATCGCCAAGCAGTACATCTGGTGACCGGCCGCGCTCAGTCCCCGGTTTTCAGCAGTTTGATGCTCCCGTTGGAGGTGGAAAGGTCGACCAGCGGGCCGCCGTTGCCGAGGACACCCTCCAGGCGGGTGCGGCTTCGCGACCCCTCCTGGCGGACGTCGAAATCGGTGGAGATGGAGCCGTTGGAGGTGACCGCCTTCAGGCGTGCGCCGGCCGGCGCCGGCAGCCTAACGGTAATACTCGCGTTGGATGTGGAGGCGCGGATCTCGTTGTCTTGAATCGCGTCCATGGTCAAATCCACCCCGCCGTTCGATGTTTGCAGGCGAATGGGCCGCCGGGGCTCGGGTTTCTCCAGGCGCGCCTGGATGGAGCCGTTGCTGGTGGTGGCGGCCAGGGAACCGCGCAGGCGTTCGACGCGCACGCGGCCGTTGGAGGTCTCCAGGGTGGCGGGCCCTTCGCTGTCGCTGATCTCGATGGCGCCGTTCGACGTCCTGGCTTCCAGTTCCCCACGCAGGTTGGTGGCGTGCACGGCGCCGTTCGACGTCCGCAACCGGCTGGCGCCCTCAATGCCGCCGACGCGGATGGAGCCGTTGGACGTGGCGATGCGTTCCAGCTCGACCTTGCGTGGAACCTTCAGCACGAATCTGGCGCCCATGTTGCCGCGGCGTTCAAAAGGCCGCGCCGTGCGGATCCGGATCGAGTCGGCAGCCGGTACGATGTCGATCTTGAGGGCTTGCAGCAGCTCTTCGGTGGCGGCGTACTTGGTCCCGGAAATGTCCGCTGTCTCCTGATCCCAGCCGCTCACTTCCACCGAGCCGTTGAAGTTCTCCAGGTGGATGCGGCCTCCGGCTTTGAGCGGGAAACTGTAATGGAAGTCTTCCTTGAAGCGGCTGGAGTCCCCAAAGCTTTCGATGTCGCAACCCGTCATCATGAGTGCAAAGGCAACCGGCACGGCGATCCTGAGCATCTCTTACCTCCTGGCAGAACTACGCAGGCCGGCGGGCGGAAGTTCCGTGATATTCTGCTGGATGAAATCTCTTCCCCTTAGCCTCTGATGAAGAAGCTCTTAGCTTTGAACCGCGGCGAGATCGCCATTCGCATCATGCGGGCGGCCACCGAACTGGGACTGCGCACGGTGGGCGTCTACTCGAAGGAAGACCGGCTGAGCCTCCACCGGTTCAAGGCCGACGAGGCGTACCTGATCGGCGAGGGGCTCGGCCCGGTGCAGGCCTATCTCGATATCAACGGCATTGTGGCTCTGGCCGTTGAGAAAAAGGTGGATGCCATCCATCCCGGCTACGGGTTCCTTTCCGAGAACCCGGCTTTGCCGCGCGCCTGCGAACGGGCCGGGATCACCTTCGTGGGGCCGGGCGCCGAACTGCTGGAGTTGCTCGGCGACAAGACCGCGGCCCGCCGCCTGGCACAGCGGGCCGGCGTGCCGGTGATTCCGGGCACGGAGGAACCGGTTGCCGACCTGGCGCAAGCCCGGCGCCTGGCGAGCGAGATTGGCTTCCCTCTCATGATCAAGGCGGCGTTCGGCGGGGGCGGGCGGGGCATGCGAGTGGCCAACGATGCGGCCGAACTGGAAGCCGGTCTGGAGGAGGCCAGCCGCGAAGCCGCCGGCGCGTTTGGCAACGGCGCCGTTTTCCTGGAACGGTACATCCGGAGGGCCCGCCACATCGAGGTGCAGATTCTGGCCGACCGCCACGGCAACTACCTGCACCTTTACGAGCGCGACTGCTCGGTGCAGCGCCGCCATCAGAAGGTGATCGAGGTGGCGCCGGCGGTGAGTCTGGATCCGGAGATTCGCCGCGAGCTCACCGCAGCCGCGGTGAGACTTGCCCGGGCGGCCGGCTATTACAATGCCGGCACGGTCGAATTCCTGGTGGATGCCGACACCGGCGCCTGGTACTTCATCGAGGTGAACCCGCGCATCCAGGTGGAGCACACCGTCACGGAGATGGTGACCGGCATCGACATCGTGCAGAACCAGATTCTGGTGGCCCAGGGCCACAAACTGCACGAGCCGCCCATGTCGCTGCCCTTGCAGCAGGACGTTCCGCTCCACGGCTATGCCTTGCAGTGCCGGATCACGACCGAAGACCCGGCCAACAACTTCATTCCCGACTACGGGAAGATCCAGACCTATCGCTCGCCGGCGGGTTTCGGCATGCGGCTGGACGCCGCCTCGGCCTACGGCGGAGCCAGCATCACACCGTTCTACGATTCGCTGCTGGTGAAGATGACCGCCTGGGGGCGGACCTTCGACCAGTGCTGCCGCCGCATGGACCGGGCCTTGCGCGAGTTCCGCATCCGGGGTGTCAAGACCAACGTTCCGTTCCTGGAGAACGTGGTCAACGACGCCCGCTTTCAGGCCGGCGCGGCCACCACCTCATACCTGGACGAGAACCCGCAGTTGTTCCGCTTCGTGCCCCGCCGGGACCGCGCCACCAAGCTGCTGCGCTACCTGGGCGACGTCATTGTGAACGGCAATCCGGAGACGAAGGGCAAACCGTGGCCGGCCCGTTTCCCCGATGCGCCCACGCCGCCGCACGATCCTTCTCCGCCGCCCCGGGGAACGCGGCAGCTACTCGAGGAACTGGGTCCGGCGGAATTTGCCCGCTGGACTCGCAGGCAGAAACGGCTGCTCGTCACCGACACCACCTTCCGGGACGCCCACCAGTCGTTGCTGGCCACCCGGCTGCGCACCTATGACATGCTGCGCATTGCCAATCACGTGGCGCACCGCCTCTCCAACCTGTACAGCCTGGAAGTGTGGGGCGGGGCTACCTTTGACGCCATCATGCGCTTTTTGCACGAAGACCCGTGGGCGCGTCTGCGGTCCCTGCGCGAGGCCATTCCCAACATCTGTTTCCAGATGCTTCTCCGGGCTTCCAACGCGGTGGGCTACACGGCCTACCCGGATAACGTGGTGCGGGCCTTCATTCACGAGGCGGCCGCTCAGGGCATCGACATCTTTCGGATCTTCGACTCCCTCAACTGGATGCCCAACATGCGCGTCGCCGTCGACGCGGTGCTCGAAACCGGCAAGGTGTGCGAGGCGGCCATCTGTTACACCGGCGACCTGTTGAATCCCGCCGAGCGAAGGTACACGGTCGACTATTACCTGCGCCTTGCCCGGGAACTGGAGCGCATGGGCGCGCACATCATCGCGATCAAGGACATGGCCGGGCTTGCCAAGCCGTATGCCGCCGAGACCCTGGTGAGAGCGCTGCGCCGGGAACTGAAGGCGCCCGTCCACTTCCATACCCACGACACCAGCGGCGTTAACGCCGCCTCCGTGCTGAAGGCGGCCGAGGCGGGAGTGGACGTGGCCGACGGCGCCATCGCCTCCATGAGCGGGCAGACCAGCCAGCCCAACCTGAACTCGATTGTGGCCGCCCTGGCCCACACCCGGCGCGACACCGGCGTCGACCTGGCGGCCCTGAACACCTGCGCGGACTATTGGGAAGCCGTGCGCACCTACTACCTGCCCTTCGACACCGGCCCCCGCACCGGCTCGGCCGAAGTCTATGACCACCAGATTCCCGGTGGCCAGATCACCAACCTGAAGGAACAGGCTGAGTCTATGGGGCTGGGCGACCGCTGGAGTGAGATCGCGCGCACCTATGCCGATGTCAACCGCGCCTTCGGCGACATCGTCAAAGTCACTCCGTCGAGCAAGGTGGTGGGCGATATGGCCCTGTTCCTCATCACCCACGGCATGACGATGGAGGAATTCGAGCGCCTCGGTCCGGACCACAACCTGAACATTCCGAATTCGGTGGTGGAGATGTTCGCCGGCGCGCTGGGGCAGCCGGAGGGGGGATGGCCGAAGGAATTGCAGCGCATCATTCTGCGCGGCGCCGAGCCGCGGAGTGATCGGCCGGGCGCGCTGCTGGCCCCCGTGGACCTGGAAGCGACCGCGCGGGCGCTGAGCGCGAAACTGGACCGCGAGGTCGCCCGCGACGAGGTGCTCAGCTACCTGATGTACCCGGAGGTTTTTCTTAAGTATGCCCGGGCGCGCCAGAACTGGGGCGATGTGCAGGTGCTGCCGACGCCGCAATTCTTCTATGGGATGAAGACCGCCGAGGAGGTGATGGTCGACATCGAGCCGGGCAAGACGCTGGTCATCCACTTTCTCACCGTGGGCAATCCGCATCCCGACGGGTCGCGCACGGTCTTTTTTGAGCTGAACGGGCAGCCGCGCGAAGTCAGCGTCCGCGACCGTTCGCTGGAAGCCTCGAGCCCGCCGCGCGCTAAAGCCGATCCCGGCGTATCGGGTCACGTGGGCGCGCCCATGCCTGGAATGGTGGCGACCCTCGCGGTGGCTCTCAACGAGACGGTGGCGAAGGGCGACCGGCTGCTGGTGATGGAAGCCATGAAAATGCAGACGACGGTCTACGCGCCGGTGGGGGGCAAGGTGACGAAGATCCTGGTCCAGGCGGGCCAGCAGGTGGACGCCAAAGATCTGCTGGTTGTCATCGAGTGAGCCTCCCGCGCTCCCCATCGGTTACAATGCCCTCGAATATGACTCGCCGGATCTTCTTACTCGCTCTCTGCTGCACCGGGTTGGGACGGACCGGGGAATTGAAACCCGTTGCCCTGCCTGCTCCCCAGACCGATGGCGGCCGGCCGCTCATGCGGGTGCTGAAAGACCGCGCCAGCTCCCGCGAGTTCGCCGCCAGGCCGCTTCCGCCGCAGGTGCTCTCCAGCCTGCTGTGGGCCGCGTTCGGCATCAACCGCCCCGAATCCGGCCGCCGCACCGCGCCCTCGGCCGTGAACTGGCAGGAAACCGATGTCTACGTCGTTCTCCCGGACGGAGCCTACCTGTACGACGCCAAAGCCAACAGCCTGCAACCCGTTGCGGCGGGTGACCTGCGGGGGCTGGCCGGCACGCAGGACTTCGTCGGGCGCGCGCCCCTGAACCTGGTCTACGTGGCCGATTTCGCGCGCATGGGCAATGCCTCCCCGGAATCGAAAGTTTTCAACTCGGCCGCCGACACGGGCTTCATCGCCCAGAACGTGTACCTGTTTTGCGCCTCCGAAGGCTTGGCCACGGTTGTGCGCGGCAGCATTGACAAGACGAAGCTGGCTCAGGCGCTCAAGCTTCGTCCCGACCAGCGAATCACCCTGGCGCAGACCGTCGGTTACCCCAAGTGACCGGCGCCGGTTAATGCGCAGGACGGCTACACGCGGCTGGGCTCGAACCACCCGGTGCCGGGGACTTGCGCCTTGCGGGCCCCTTCTTCGTTCATCTCCACCCCCAGGCCGGGGCGGTCGGGCAGGGTCACAAAACCCTTCTCGATGATTTCGCCCTCTTTGACGAAGTTGCGCCACAATTCCAGGCGCTGAATCCAGTGCCACTCGAGCACCAGAAAGTTGGGCACGGCGGCGCAGACGTGGCAGGACGACATCAGGCCAATGGGCGAGACGACGCAGTGCGGCGCGAAAGGCACGTAGTAGGTGTGGGCCATGTCCGCGATCTTGCGGGCTTCGAGCAGCCCGCCCGCTTTCTGGATGTCCGGCATGATGATATCCGCCGCCCGCTTCTCGAGCAGGGGGCGAAAGCCGTGGCGCAGGAAGAGGTTCTCGCCGCAGCAGATGGGCGTCGTGGTGGATTCGCGAATGTCGCGCAGGGCGTCCAGGTTCTCCGGCGGGCAGGGTTCTTCCAGCCACAGCAGCTTGAAGGGCTCCACCTCCTTCGCCACGCGCTTGCCGGTGGTGGCGTCGTAGCGTCCGTGCATATCCACGGCCAGGTCCACATCTTTCGGGAATTGCCCGCGCACGAAGGAGATCTTGCGAAGCATGTGCTCGATCTCTCCGTTTGATGCGGTCCAGTTGACCTTATCGAACCTTGAGGGATCGTTGGCCTCGTCAATATCGATCTTCACCGCGGTGAATCCCATGGCCTTGATGGATTCGAGCTTCTTCGGTGCGCTGGGATCGTCCGGATCCTCGGTTTGCGAGTCGCAGTAAACGCGTACGCGGTCGCGCATCTTGCCGCCCAGGAGCTGGTAGACGGGCAAGCCGAGGGCCTTGCCGGCCAGGTCCCAGAGCGCGATCTCCAGGCCGGAGAGCGCGGTAATGAACTGCCCGCCCTGTGCTCCGGCGAAGATGCCGGAGGTGCGGATGCGCTCCCAGAGGAGATCGACGTTGAGCGGATCCTGGCCGATCAGAAACCGGCGGAAGCCCGCGATAATGAGGGGGGCGCCCGATGCGGCGTCGGTGGCCTCGCCTTGTCCGATCAAACCCTGGTCGGTGTAAACGCGCACGTGTACTTGCAGCCCGTGCGCCATGACTTGAGCGGTACGCACGTCCGTGATCTTCAGTCTCGGACGGCGATACGGAGAAGAGGCCGACTGCACGGCGGCCGAGAGCCCGGGCAGGGCGAAGGCCCCGCCGGCGGCGGAAAAGAATGATCTGCGATTCATAGCATCCTGCGGAATGGCTTCAGGGTAGCATGCCGCCCGGGGATGGAGTGCTCCCGGTATAATCGGGTGTGATTCGCCGGGCCGTCTCTCTCGCAACCCTTGCGCTCACCGCCGCGGCCTGGGGCGCGGACATCCAGGTCGTGCTGCCGCCCCGGCCAGGACCCCTGGTCCGGAATGCCGCCGCCATTTTCGAGCGGCAGGCCCGTGCGCGGGCCGCCCGGCTGCCGCGCCGGGTCGAATTGGTGATCCGTGCGGGCGCCGGCGGGGAGGGCTTCACAATTGCCGGCGGGCCGTCCGGCGGCGTGCGCGTGATCGCCGCCGGTGAGCGCGGTCTGCTCTACGGATTGGGCAAGTTGCTGCGCACCCCCGCGTGGCGGGGCGGCTCGGCGCCGGCGAGCCCTGTGCGCGGAATCTATTTCGCTTCCCACTTCGGCAATTTCTACGAAGCCGCCCCTGCGGATGAGTTGCGGCGCTATGTGGAGGAACTGGCGCTGTGGGGCGTCAACTCGGTGGTCTTCAATTTTCCTCAGTGGCAGTATGCGTCCTTCGATGACCCGGCGGCGCGCGCCAACCTCGAGCGAATCCGCCTGACTATGCGGGCCGCCAGGCGCGCCGGCATGCGCGTGGGTCTGCTGGAAGCGGCCAACCAGGGGTTCAAGACCACACCCCCGGAACTGCTCGCCCAGCCATTTCCCGACGATTGGAAGCGGCGCGGCGCCCTCGGCGTCAACGTCTGTCCGAGCCGGCCTGCCGGCCGCGAGTACCTGACCGCCCTCTGGCGCCGTTTGCTCGACGAATTCAAGGATCCGGGTCTCGACTATGTGGCCTGGTGGCCCTATGACGAAGGCGGTTGCGGTTGCAAGGACTGCTGGCCGTGGGGGGCGCGCGGCTATCCCGCCTTGTGCCGCGATGTGGCGGCGCTGGCCCGGGCACGTTATCCTGCGGCGAAGTTCATTCTCTCCACCTGGATGTACGACAGTCCGCCGGCGGGCGAGTGGGAAGGCCTGGCCCGGTTGCTTGCCGCTGACAAGACCTGGGCTGACTACATCATGGCCGATGCCCACGAGGCATTCCCGCGCTACCCGCTGGACCGGGGAGTGCCCGGCGGTCTCCCGCTCGTGAATTTTCCGGAGATCAGCATGTGGCGCATGTGGCCCTGGGGCGGCTATGGAGCCAATCCGCTGCCCGCGCATTCCCAGGAGTTGTGGAATCAGGTGGCCGGCCGGCTCGCGGGCGGGTTCCCGTACTCGGAGGGCATCTACGAAGACATCAACAAGGCGATCTACGCTCAGTTCTACTGGGACCCCCGCCGGCAGGCCAACGATACGGTGAAGGAATACATCGCCTATGAGTACTCACCCGAGGTGGTGGACGACGTCGCCGAGGCGATCCGGTTGCTGGAGGCGAATCACCGGCGCGGGCCCAGCAGCCTGGCGCGCGATCTGAGCTCCCCATCGGCCGCGCAGGCGTTCGAGTTGCTGAAAAAGGCCGAAGGGAAGCTGAGCACCGAGGCTCGCGCCGCCTGGCGCTGGCGGATCCTCTACCTGCGGGCGCAGATCGACGCCGAACTGCACAACAACGGCGGCAGGCTTCGGGGGCCCGTGCTGAAGCAGGCCTTCGACGAACTGGTGCGGATCTACCATGCCGAACACGTGCACACGAACAAAGTCGCCCCGCCGCCGCTCGAATGACTACCGGATCGTAAGCTGGTAGATCCGTCCGGGCCGCAGCTTCACCGGGCCCGATGCGAGCGGGGTGGCGCCGTCTTCGGCCAGCACCTTCATCTGCCCCTCCAGAGGCTTCTCACCGGCGAGGTTCAGCAACTGGCGGTCCGGACCGAGCGCGCCCGCTTCGGTAGCGCCGCTGAGCAGCACCTTCTTCTGGAGCCATCGCGCAAACAGACGGTTCCGGTTCAGTTCCGGCACGGGTCCCGCGCCGTAGATCACACCCAGCAGCCGGTCGCCCTGGCAGGCGAATCCAATGGCCACAATGTATTTGTCCTCCGGGTAGAGTTGCCGGAACAGAACCTTCGGTTCCTCGAAGCGGCGGCCGTCGTTCGAGAGGCTGTACCAGAGCGTACTGGTATTCTTGTGCAGGCCCATCACGTACCAGTCTTTTCCTCCGGCGTGAAACCTCTTGACGTCGTTAACCGCGTGGTTGGTTTCCAGGGCGACTCCGCGCAGCGTGAACGTCTTCGGATGGCCGCCTTCGGCCCAGTAGAGCTTGCCGGGATCCTTCCAGTTGTTGAAGTACAGCAGCCAGCGGCCCCTGTCGCGGAGCAGGACATTGGCGCCGTTCAGGTCCGCGTCCGCGTATTTGTCATACCCGCGCACTTCCACCAGTTCCGGCATGGCCGCAACATGCGGTTGCGGCGTGCCGTTCCAGACGCGGCCGTCCGGACTGGAAAAGTAGATGGGCTTGTTCTGCTTTCTCGTGTCCGGGTACGCGGTGCAGATCATGTGATACGAGCCGTCTTCGAGTTTCTGCACGTTCACGTTGCAGACGTGGATGAAGACGCCGTGCTCGATAACCGTTGCGTGGTCATCGAAGTCCACAAAATCGGGTGTGGTGACGCTGTAGATGCGGTCATTGCCGGTGGGCACGCCATCCCAGGCGCCATAGAACAGACGCCACCCGTAGGGCTCCCGGGTGACCGACGGCGCATAGATGTTGCGAAAGCCGCCGCCGCGGCGCGGGGCGATGAAGGGCACGCGCACGTCGGGCGACCAGTTGAGCCGGTTCGCTCGCCAATTGGCCGGGTCGAACGGTCCCGCCGCCAGCCCGTGGATCTCGACCTGTCCCAAGGGGGCCTGGCCTGGAATCTCGCGCAACTCCAGTCCCGCGCCTGCCAGCGCGCACGCGGACCCCAGGGCGGCCGCGGTAACCAAGACGATTCTCATGTCAGCCAGTGTACTGCGGCACGGCCGCCAGGTTTGGCGATAGAATCTCTACATGATCGCACCTACCCGCCGGAACCTTCTGGCCGCCGCCGGAGGCGCTGCGCTCGCCGGCACGGTCTCGGCCGCCGCTTCCCACCCAATACGCCTGGGAGGCCCAATCTTCATCAAGAGCGACGATCCGCGAGAGCTGGCTCGCGAGCACCGCCGGCTCGGCTATGCCGCCGCTTACTGCCCGAACGTCACGCTGAATGACCGCGCGCGCATCAAGGCCGTCCAGGACGCCTTCCAGGCGGAAAACGTGGTCATCGCCGAGGTGGGCGCATGGAAGAACATGCTGGACCCCGACCCGGAAGAGCGCCGCAAGAACATCGCCTATGTGACCGAACGCCTGGCGCTGGCCGAGGCGGTGGGCGCGCGCTGCTGCGTCGATATCGCCGGGTCGTACAATCCCAAGGTGTGGTACGGACCGCACAAGGACAACTTCAGCCAGAGGTTTTTCGACGCCACGGTCGAAAACATGCGCAAGCTGATCGACCAGGTCAAACCCAAGCGCACCAAGATGACCATTGAGATGATGGGTTGGGCGATCCCGGACGGACCGGACTCCTACCTGCGGCTGATCAAGGCCATCGATCGTCCCGCTTTCGGCGTGCACATCGACGTCTGCAACGGCATCAACAGCCCGGAGCGGTTCTATCGCAGCGGCGAGTTCATTGCGGACTGCTTCCGCAAACTCGGCCAGTACACCGTTTCCTGCCACGCCAAGGATCTCGCGTGGAAGGTCGAAATGAACGTGCATTTTGTCGAAGTAGTGCCCGGGCGAGGCGAGGTGGATTATCGTACCTATCTGCGTGAGGTGGCCAGGACCGGCGCGTGCCTCATGCTGGAGCACTTGAGCAAGGCCGAGGAATACGACGAAGGACGGGCGTACATCCAGAAGGTAGCCCGCGAAGCCGGGGTGAGTTTCGTTTAGGAAGGGCTTGTCATGAACAGACGCCATTTTCTTGCTGCCTCCGCAAGCGCGGCGGCGTTTTCTGCGTGGGCCGCCAAATTGCCCATTAAGAAGGGACTCGTGGTTGGCATGCTGCCGGCTTCGATGAGTTATGCCGCCCGTTTCAAACTTGCCAGGGCGGTCGGCTTCGAGGAGGTCGAATGCTATACGACGCCCGACGAGCGGGAGGCCGCCGAAATCAAGAAGGCCGCCCGGGAAGCCGGACTGAGGATCCATTCGGTGATGAACCAGGCGCACTGGAAGTATCCGCTCTCCTCGGCGGATCCGGCGGTGGTAGCCGAGAGCGTCAAGGGCATGGAGATCAGCCTGCGCAACGCCGCTTTCTGGGGCGCGGACACGGTCCTGCTGGTCCCGGCCGTGGTGAATGCCGAAACCTCCTACAAGGACGCCTGGACCCGCTCCCAGGCGCAGATTCGCAAGCTGATCCCGATGGCCCAGAAACTGAAGGTCGTCATCGCGGTGGAGAACGTCTGGAACAAGTTTCTGCTGAGCCCGCTCGAGTTCGCCCAGTACGTGGACGAGTTCAAGAGTCCCTGGGTGCGGGCCTATCTCGACGTCGGCAACATGGTGCTGTTCGGCTATCCGCAGGACTGGATCCGCACGCTGAACAAGCGTATTGTCAAGGTCCATCTGAAGGATTTCAAGTTCGAGAAAGGCCGCACGGAATGGACCGCGTTACGCGAAGGGCAGATCGACTGGCCGGCTGTCATGAAGGCCTTCCAGGACATTGGCTATGCCGGCACGGCGTCGGTGGAACTGCCCGGCGGCGACGAAGCGTACCTGCGTGAAGTGAGCCGCCGCGTGGACCTGATCCTTTCCGGCGCATAGAGTATGGCCAAGTTCCTGATCGGTGTCCTGACGGGCATCCTGCTGGCCGGCCTGCTGGCGGTGACCCTGGTGTTCGCCCTGATCCGCGCATCCTCCGAACGGCGGCCGGAAGTCTCCAGCGGCTCGGCGCTGATGTTGCGGCTGGAAGGGGAGATTCCCGAGCGCCCGCCGGTCGAGTTCCCCATCCCGTTCCTGGAGCGCCAGAATCCGCCGACCGTGGCCGACGTCCGCGACCTGTTGCGCAAGGCGGCCGCCGACGCCCGCATCGAGGCTGTGGTGTTTGAGCCGCAGGGCCTGCGTGTGGGATGGGGCAAGCTTCAGGAACTGCGCTCCGCCCTGGCCGGGTTTCGCAAGTCCGGCAAGCCCCTGGTGGCCTATCTGAAGTCGCCCGGGTTGCGTGAATATTACCTGGCCACGGCTGCCGGCCGGATCTCCATGGCGCCGGAAGATCTGCTCGATCTGAAGGGCCTCCGGATCGAGACCATGTACTTCCACAACACGCTTCAGAAAATCGGAGTGCAGGTGGAGATCGAGCATGCCGGGAAATACAAAGACTTCGGCGACATGTTCACCCGCACCTCGATGAGCCCGGAGACGCGGGAGGTGCTGAACAGCGTGCTCGATGAGTTGTACCTGGATCTGCTGGAACGCGTGGCCGAAGGCCGCGGGAAACCGCTGGAGCAGGTTCGCCAGATCATCGATCGGGGACCGTTTCTTTCCCGCGAGGCGCTGTCGAACGGGCTGGTGGACGCTTTGCAGTTTGAAGACGAGATGTTCGCCGAGTTGAAGAAACGCCTGAAATCCCGAGAGATCAAGCGCCTGTCGCACCGCGAGTACGGGCGCGTCCCGGCCGCCTCGCTGGGACTGGAAGGAAAGCAGCGTATCGCGTTCGTGGTGGGTGAAGGCGGCATCTCGCGGGGCGAGGATGGCGACGAGAGCATGGGCGAAGGCGGCATCGGCTCGGACGCCTTCAACCGGCTGCTGCGCCGGGTGGGCGACGACAAGTCCATCAAAGGCGTGGTGGTGCGCATTGATTCGCCCGGCGGCGAGGTCTACGCCTCCGACGAAATCTGGCGCGAGATGAACCTGCTCAGCAAGAAGAAGCCGCTGGTGATCTCGATGTCGGACGCCGCGGCCTCGGGCGGATACTACATCGCCATGACGGGCGACCCGATTGTGGCCTATCCCGGCACCTTGACCGGGTCCATCGGCGTGGTGTTCGGCAAGGCCACGCTGCGCGGGCTGTACGACAAAATCGGCATCACCAAAGACCTGCTGACCCGCGGACGCTTTGCCGACATTGACTCCGATTACCTGCCACTCAGCGACGCCGCACGCGCCAAGCTGAAGGAAGGCATTGAGGCCAGCTATCGCGACTTTGTGGCCAAGGTGGCGCGCGCGCGGCATCAAAAGCCGGAACAGATCGAGCCGCTGGCCCAGGGGCGGGTGTGGCTCGGGTCCCAGGCCAAACGCAACGGCCTGGTCGACGAGTTGGGCGGAATCGACCGCGCCATCGAGCTTGTGAAGCAGAAGGCCAGGATCCCCGCCCGCGAGAACATCACGCTGGTGACGTATCCACCGCGGCGCACTATTTTCGACGTGTTGTTCGGACGCCCGCCGGAGGGAGTACTCGAGTCGCGCGTGCTCGCGACACTCCGGAGCTGGCAGGCCCGGCTGTGGCTTAAGGGCGGGCTGATGCGCCTGATGCCTTACGCCATCGAAGTGTATTGATGACCGCGGTGTCGCGCATCGCGGCTGCCGGCGCCGCCGCCTTCATCCTGCTGTACTTTCTGACCCTCTCCGCACCGGGGTTGGTGACCTATTTTAATCCCGACGACGCCATGAACCTGTATGGGTCGTGGGTGCAGCCGTTCTCCCAGTTGCTGAAAGCGAACCTGGCGTATTTCCTGCCGTCGGTGCGTCCGCTGGGCGGCGCATTCTATGTGCTGCTCTACACTCTGTTCGGCTGGAACGCGCCTGCCTTCACCGCGGTTCGCTTCGCGTTGCTGGCGCTGAACCTGGGAATCGCCTTCGCGCTGGTCCGCCGCGTGACCGGTTCGCGCGAGACCGCAGCCTTGGCCACACTCCTGTTCGCCTGCCACAGCGCCATGGCCGATCTGTACGGCAGTTCGGGGACGTTCTACGACATTCTGTGCTTCACCGGCTACTATTCCGCTTTGCTGGTTTATCTGCGGAAGCCGCGGAATCTGCTGTTGATGGCTGTGCTCCTGGTGGCTGCTTTGAACGCCAAGGAAATGGCCATTTCGCTGCCGGCCGTGCTGGTGGCCTGGAACTGGCTGGACCGCCGGCCGAGGGATTGGGCCGGTCCAGCCGTCGCCGGATTCCTCGTGGCGCTGTTTCTGGCAGGTCACCTCGCGATTCGGGGACCCCTTTCGAATCATCCGGCCTATACCCCGGTCTTCACTGTGTCTCGCATTCGCGACACGGCGCTGTCCTACGTGAACCAGGTCTTTTACGCCTGGCCCGGCGGTGGTGACGGAGTGGTGGGATGGTTCACTCCCCTGAGACTGGCGCTTCTGCTGGCGGGTACGTACGCGGCGGCAAGATGGCTGCGCTCGAAGCCGATGGAGTTCGGCTGGTGGCTGGCGGCGTTGGGGGTGTCTCCTCTGCTGCTCAGCACGCCGCGGCCGGGCTACGCGCTCTACCTGCCGATGCTTGGCCTGGCGCTCTACGCCGCCGTTCTGTTGATTGAACTTCGGGCGCGCCTGGCGGGCGAACTGGAACTGCCCGTTCGCGCAGCCTTCTGCCTTGCGGTAGCCGTGGCGCTGGTCTGGGTGCACCTGACCTGCCGCCAGCGGGTAATCTCGACTGGTCCGGGCGGCGAAACCCAGATGCGGGCCATCGCATCGGAGCTGTTAAGGCGCGCCCCGGCCATCAGGAAAGGCAGCCGCATCCTTTTCCTCGATACACCCTTCGAGGAGCACACCCTCATGGAGTTCACCCACCTGCTCTACCACGATCGGACCCTACAGGTCCGGGCCGGTAGCGGCGGGTCGCTCCTTTCCGATTACGACTACGCGTTCGAGTGGCGCGATGGCGGCCTGCGCGCAATCAAGCTGCCCGGACGCACGCCCCTCCGGGCCTTTATCCGTGTCCAGGACCGGGACGCTCCCGATCACTTCGTCAAAGACATCGTCCGCGACCGCAACGGCGGCGCGTACGGCTGGACCTATCAGAATCCCGAACTGGACTTCCGCGTGGAACCGGCCCCCGGGCTTCGCCTGGTGGTGGAATTCGTGATCACCGAGGTGACCTTTCGGCAAACCGGGACCCAGACCGTGGAGTTTCTGGTCAACGGCACGTTAGTGGGGCGGGAGCGCTACACTGAGCCCGGACTCAAAACCTTCCAGAGGAATCTTCCGCCCGCATGCTTGCAGGGGGAACAGGCCCGCGTCGCCATGCGCATCGCGCCGCCCTACGTGGCCGCAGGTGACGGCGCGAAGCTGGGAGTGCTACTGCTGGCCGCGGGATTTACCCGCTAAAGCCTACTTCTTTTCCGGGAGCGCCTTGTGCTCGCTGTAGTATTTACCGGTCGCGTTCAAGTCCTTGGATCCGGCCTTGACGTGGCAGGTGACACAAGGCTTCTTTTCTTTCTTCGAGTACTCCGGCTTGGCCAGCGAGGTGGCAGTGTTCAAAAACAGACCCGCGGCGACAATAATCCCGGGCGTCGCATATTTAAAAATCTTCATTTTTCTCTCCAGTTTGTGGGCGAACCCTTCGGCAGCTTACGAGTTGAACGCACCCTTTGTCAATAGTGAGTGACGGGCCATGGTGACGGCGAGTTTCATTGCCGCCTTCATACTGCGCGCGTCGGCGAGGCCTTTGCCGGCGATGTCGAAAGCCGTACCGTGGTCCACCGAGGTACGAATGATGGGCAGGCCCAGGGAAACATTCACGCCACTTTCGAAGTCGAGAAGCTTCATCGGGATGTGACCTTGGTCGTGATACATGGCCACCACCAGGTCATACTCGCCGCGAAGGGCTTTCAGGAAAATGGTGTCGCCGGCAAACGGACCCCCGCAGTCGATGCCTTTGGCGCGCGCGGCCGCGACGGCCGGGGCGATCGCCTCGGTGTCCTCGTGGCCGAAAAGCCCGTGTTCTCCCGCGTGGGGGTTCAACCCGCAGACCGCGATGCGCGGCCGGCTGATGCCCAGCAGGCGCATGGCGTCGTGCCCGAGTTCGATGGTGCGGAGAACGCTCGCGGTGGAGACATTGCAGGCTTCGCGCAAAGGACGATGCGTGGTGACATGCACGACCTTCAGCCGGTCGCTGACCAACAGCATGCGCGGATCCGAGCCGCCGCACAACCCGGCGATGTATTCGGTGTGTCCCGAGAAAGGCCGGCCGGAGAGAGCCACCGCCTCCTTGTTGAGGGGAGCGGTGACCATGGCGGCCGCTTTTCCCCCCAGGCAAAGCCCGGTGGCAACGCGCACGTACTCGAGTGCTGCGCGCCCGCAGGCTGCGCTCAGTTCACCCACCTTGAAGTCGCCCGGACGGAGAAGTTGAAGGTCGAGGACGCGGGCCGGCAGAGGGCCGAGCACGGCGCTGTCGCCCACCACTACCCAGTCCGCGAGCTGGACCACGGCCGGATCGTCCAGCGCCTTGCGCACCACCTCCGGGCCCACGCCTGCGGGGTCGCCCATGGTGACTGCAACGGTTAGCTTCACGACTCCAGACCCTCCATGACTCGGAGCAGTGCGTCTTCGTCTCCGAAGCCGCCTGCCTTGGTGACCACCAGCACGCCGTCCGCCTCGCCGCCAATGAGACGGCCCACCGGAATGCCGGGCAGCAGCTCGCGCTGCAACCGGATGGCGCGGGCTTTCAGTAAACCGCACACCCGGCGGGCCGTGTCGCCGCCGGTAAGCACCAGGGCGCCTGGTATCCGGTCTGCCAGCGCCGCAACATCCCGATCATCCCAGTTTATGGAAATGATTTAATCTCTCCATGGTGCGTCCTGAAAGACGCGTTCTTCTAGCGGGTGTGAGACCCGTCCGGGTAGGCGCCAGAGCGCCCGGTAGCAGGCCCCTGGCCGAAGGAGAGATCCTGGCGGTCAAAGCGGGGCGTCAAGAGCCTTTGAAAGAGAAGGGAGCAACGAAGC
>Ga0272446_1000561_pt1 | contig 57679 bp, 53 predicted proteins | sample YNPCB0061_FD_194587 | JGI IMG/M metagenome (GOLD analysis project Ga0272446, IMG submission 194587) | Hot spring microbial mat communities from Yellowstone National Park, WY, United States - YNP-CB-006-1 | ecosystem: Environmental > Aquatic > Thermal springs > Hot (42-90C) > Sediment | place... | reverse complement strand
AGCGGACGGCCCCAGTTCATGCCCCACGTATCGCCGAAGGTCGAGCTCACGTTGCCCATCGTTTTCGAGAACGTGTAGTTGGAGGTGAACTGGAGGCCGTGCGAGTAGCGCTTGTTCCACTGGAGCTGGAGCGCCTGGTAGTTGGAGAAGCCGAGCGGGACGTTCCAGCTGTAGAGCGCGCTCCAGTAGATGACCGTGGGCGTGGGCGACAGCGTCTGCCACAGCGGGATCCAGTCGCCGTCGTTGCCATAGGGGTAGCGGCCGCCGAGAGCCTTGACCGCGGCGGGGATGGAGGCGTCGTTGTTGACCCATCCGCCGAGCGTGTCGCCGAGGCTCAGCACCGAGTAGGGCAGCTGGAACGGGCGGCGGATCTCGTTGGCCAGCAGGCCGACGCTCTGCGTGCCGATGTAGCCGACGTCAATCACCATCTGGCCGGGCAGCTCGCGCTGGATGTTGAAGTTCCACTGCATGGTGTAGCCGACGCGGCCGCCGTTGGGATCCCAGCTCACCGGGCCCCAGATGTACTTGGCCAGCGACGGGTCCAACTCCGCCTTGCGGATGACGCCGTTGTAGCCGTCGTCCCAGTTGAAGGCGGGCAGGTTGGGCGCGGGGCGCTGCACCTGGTTGGTCATGGTGAAGCCGGCTTTGTTGCCCCACGGCACGCCGGACCAGCCGTTGGGGATGCGCGGCGAGTAGAAGATGCCGAAGCCGGAGCGGATGGTCATCTTCGTGGCCTCGGGCAGCTGGTAGGCGAAGCCGACACGCGGGCCCCAGGTCGTCCACAGGTTGTTGTCGTAGAACATCCGGCGGCCGATGCGGCCGGGGCCGAAGCCGGCGAACTCCACCGCGCCCTTGATGCCGTACTTCGGGTCGACGAGATCGAGGTTGAAGTTGTGCAGCCGGTCGTATTTCTCGGTGCCCTGCGGCTGGTAGTCCCAGCGCAGGCCGATGTTCACCGTCAGGCGCCGGCTCACCTTCCAGTCGTCCTGGACGAACCAGCTGTACATCGGGAACTGGCTGCCAACGGGCACGTCGATGTTGACGCTCGCGCCGGTGACCTGGCCGAGCAGCATCGACGCGAAGCCGTGGCCGGTCTGGTTGAAGCCGGGCAGGCCGGTGACGTCGGCAGAGAAGTTGAACTGCCCCGGACCGGAGTTGTTGCGCCAGTTGAGGCCGTTCCAGCGGTAGTCGAAGCCGAACTTGAGCGCGTGCTTGCCGCGCAGCCAGCTCAGGGTGTTGACGAACTGGTAGGCGGTGCCTGCGCCGATGTCATTGGCCTGGTAGCCGAGCGTGGGGAAGCCGACCCGGTCGCCCGACAGCCCGGTGATTTCGGGATAGTTCATGTCCTGGCGGATGCCCTTGATGCCAAGGATCTGGGCGCCGGGCTCCTTGACGTGCTTCGACGTCGACGGGTTGATCTGCCGGTTGTAGGCGACCACCATGTGGTTGAGAATCGTCGGCGTGATGGTCCAGTCATGCGCGAGGCGGACGTAGTGGGACGCCACCCACTGGAGCCGGGCGCGGCTGAGCGGGCCGCCGTTGGGGTCGTTGAAGTCCCAGACGCCGCCCTGGTCGAGCAGCGTGCGCGGGCGGTCGACGAAGACGAACGAGCCCGACAGCCGCTGGTTGCTGTTGATCTGGAAGTCGGACTTGGTGGAGAACTGCGTCTGCTCGAAACCGGCCTGGTTGGACACCGGGAAGAAGGAGTTGTTCAGCAGCGTCGGCAGGGCCGGCTTGTAATGCTTGAGCATGATGTCGCGCAGGTTCATCGATACTTTCGAGAACCGCGACGGCGGGATGCGGTTGCCGGGGAACAGGTCGCGCACGACCTGCCCGCCGACGAGACGGTAGGTGGCCGGGTCGTAGATGCCGCCGCGAGGCACGTCGCGGCCGAGCGCATCCTTGCCGAGGATCTCGCCGGTGAGATAGTTGCTGAAGTCCCCGTTCCACCACGCTTCGGTCGGCACGGTCACCGTGGGCGAGCCGCCGCCGGCGAACTGCTCCTTGTATTTCTCGTAGGCGGCGTAGAAGAACCACTTGTCCCTGCCGTTGATGACCTTCGGGACCCAGACCGGGCCGCCGAGCGAGGCCGCCCAGTTGTGGCGGCGGTCAAAGCGGCGGGGCCGCCCGTAGAAGTTGTTGGCGAAGGTGTTGGCGTCGAAGCTCTCGTTGTGGAGCTGGAACATGCCGCTGCCGTGGAACTGGTTGGTGCCCGACTTCATCACGAAGTTGAACACGCCGCCGGCGGTGCGGGTGAATTCGGCGCTCATGCCGCTGGTCTGGATCTTGAACTCTTCCAGCGCCTCCATCGACGGGCTCGACTCGCCCATGTGGCCGCTGATGTAGATCGTCGCTGACGCGCCGTCCAGCACCACCTCTTTCGAGAAAGACGGCGCGCCATTGATGTGGCTGGTCCAGTTGTTGCCGCTGACGCCCGGGGTGAGCTTGAAGGCGAAGTTTTCGGCGTAGCGGCCTCCGCTGAAGCCCAGCGGCAGGTCGATGACCTGCCGGGTGCCCAGCACCTGCCCGACCTCCGGCGTGTCCGTGGCCAGCAGCGGCACTTCCGCCGTGACTGTAAGCGACTCCGCCGTCGAGCCGACCTCCAGCCGGGCATCCACGCGAACCACGTCCTGAATGCTCAGCCGGATGCCGTCGCGCACCATCTTCTTGAAGCCGGGCGCCTCGAACTCCACGCGGTACTCGCCGATCGGCAGGTTCGGCACCCGGAACTGGCCCTGTTCATTCGTACGGGTTTCCACCGTCAGATTCGTGGAGGTCTGAACGATGGTGACCTTGACCTGCGGAACCACGGCACCGCTGGGATCGGTCACGGTGCCGACCAATGTGGCGCGGTCCTGCTGCGCCCACAAGCAGGCGGAAAACAGGCCCGCCCAAAGCAGACAACGTTTCCAATGGCTCATGCCTGCAACCTCTTCTGTTGGACGATTTCCACTCACAACTCCCACGCATCGCCGGCGCCACGGCTGGCCCGGCGGACTCGCGGCCCGGTTCCATACGGGACACAGACCGCAATCGTTTTCAGAATGTGGCGAAGAGCGAATCGTGTCAAGGGGGAAATGAACCCTTTTACGCCGCAAGGCGGCTCAGCCTGCGCGGGCGGCTTGCGCCCTGGACAGGCTCCGCCTGTGGGAGCATGCCGGTGACATTGGCGGAAGAAATTCGGTGAAAGGCCTCTAATGAATTCGCTTTCACAACTCAGAGGTCTGCGTCGCACCGCCATGGTGGCGGCAGGCCGACCCGGTTTTTCAGAAAGCCCGCGCGACACTTTCAGCCGGCGCACGCCGCGCGACCCGGCCGTTGCGGCGGAAGCGGAAACCGTATAATCAAGGCAGGGAATCCCATGAGGCGACGTGATGTGCTGGGACTGGCCGCCCGAGGCGCCGCAGCCTGCCTGGCGCCTGCCCTTTGGGGCCAGCCGCCCAAGCCGCCGCTGCGCCCCGAGGAAGCGTTCAAGTCTTCGGTGACCGAGGTGGTGGTGCCGGTCACCGTCACCGACGAAAAAGGGCGCTTCGTGTCGAACCTCGAAGAGAAGGATTTTCTGCTGCTCGACGAGGGCGTGCCGCAGAAGATCACCTATTTCACGCGGGAGCGCAACCAGCCCGTGGTCATCGGCTATCTCATCGATCTGTCGAACCGCACCCGGCTGCACTGGGACAAGTTCCAGGAAGCGATCATCGAACTGATCGACGCCACGATGGAGCCGGACGGCAAGCCCGACAAGCGCTTCTCGGGCTACCTGATCGGCTATTCGACCGAGGCGGAGCTGCTGGTCAACACGACGGACGACCCCGAGAAACTCATCGAGCGGGTGCGAAAGCTGAAGCCGGGCGGCAGCTCGGCGATGTTCGACGCCGTCTGGATGGCCTGCACCAGCCGGACGCTGGTGAAGGGCGAGCCGATCGAGCCGCGGCGCGTCATCGTCATCGTCGGCGACGGCACCGACACGAGCAGCCGCAGGACGCTCGAAGAGGTGGTCGAGATCGCGCAGCGGAACCTGGTGACGATTTACGGCGTCTCGACGGTCGCCTTCGGTTTTCACAGCGCCGGCGACGCCAACCTGAAGCGGCTTTGCGAAGCCACTGGCGGGCGCGTGGTGTATCCTCTCGAAAACGTCTACAGCGATGTGAGCGGCTACCTGTCGACGCCTTCCGACGAGGGCAACTACGCGCTCAAAGTGGGCACCGGCGGCTATGCGGCGGCCATCATGCGCGGCATTGTGAACGCGATCGCCGCCACGGCGGGCGAGATCACGACGCAGTATATTCTGCGCTATGTGCCGTCGGATCTCGACGTGCGCAAGCCGTTCCGGCGCATTGAAGTGCGCGTCAACCTGCCGAACGTGAAGGTCCGGGCGCGCGAGGGCTATTATGCGTTCACGCCGTGAGCGCGGCGGACGATAAGACGAGCAGGCAATGGCTGCGGTTCTCACCCGGATGGTCGAGTACAGGGTTCTGGAAGCCCTGGGCGAGAACTGCGGCGTGATCGTCTCCGACCCCCGGACGGGCGAATGCGTGTTCCTCTTCCGCCAGGACGTGGACCAGTTTGCGGGCGAAGAGGCTGACGTGCTGGCCGGGCTCTTCGAACAGCTCCGGATTTTGCAGCAGGAAATGGGGACGGAGGCGTTCCTTCGGTGGGTGGATGACAATCTGTCGAACCTGCTGCGCGTGCAGGCGCCTGCGCAGGCCACGGCGATCGATCTGGAGCGCACCGCCCAGGCGCTGTACCGCAAGCATGTCTCCTCCAGCGTGCGGCCCTATGAGACGCACCTGCCGCTGATCCCCATCGAGCTGGCCGCCGGAGGCTTCGGCCGCGACAAGGCGAAGCTGGCCGAAGAATGGGTGGAGGCGCGCGTGCCCGGGCGGCGCCGCCTGAGCGAGGATCTGTTCCTGGTGCGCGTGCAGGGCCGATCGATGGAGCCCGACATCCCCGACGGCTCGATTTGCGTTTTCCGCTCGTATTACGGCGGCTCGCGCAAGAACGGCATCTTTATCGTGCAGCGCATCGCCACCATGGACGAGGGCGGCGAGTTCACGCTGAAGCGCTACGAGAGCAGCAAGGAAGTGCGCGGCGACGACTGGCGCCACACGCGCATCACCATGCATCCGGAAAACCCCGAATACCAGGACTGGGACCTGCGCGAAGACGAGCGCTACATCACCATCGCCGAATTCGTCTGCGTGCTGGAAGACCCGCTGCGCGAGTGAGCGGCGCCTGGCGCCTCCGCCTCGCAAAACGCCCTGCGCGTCTGATATATCATCAGGAGCATGACGCCCGGAACCAGCCGCAGAGGCTTCCTGCAATCGATCCCCGCCGCCGCGGCCGCATCGGCCGCCGGCGTCTCCGCCGCCCAGCCGGCCGCGCCCGCCGCGGGCGTCCGCCTGGGAATCGCCAGCTACTCGTTCCGCGAGTTCAGCCGCCGGCTCTGCATCAAATACACGAAGGAGCTGGGCATCTCGCTGCTGACGGTGAAGGAATTCCACGCCCTGTACCGTTCGACGCCTGAGGAGCTTGACCGCGCCCGCCGCGATTTCGAAAACGCAGGCATCACGCTCACCTGCGGCGGCACCGTCTACATGCTCAAGGACGACCCCGAAGACGTGAAGTTCTACTTCGAGTATGCGAAGCGGCTCGGGCTGCCGATGATGAACATCGGGCCGACGGCGAAGTCGCTGCCGGTGATCGAGCGCTTCGTGAAGGAGTACGGCATCAAGGTGGCCGTGCACAACCACGGGCCCGAGGACAAGAACTTCCCCGCCCCGTCCGACGCGCTGAAGGTCATCAAGGACATGGACCCGCGCGTGGGCTTGTGCGTCGACGTCGGCCACACGACGCGCACGGGCAAGGACGTGCTGGAAGAGATCGAGAAGGCGGGGGCGCGCCTGCTCGATCTGCACATCAAGGACCTGCGCGACCTGAAGGACGCGCGCAGCCAGTGCGACGTCGGCGACGGCAAGATGCCGATCCCGCAGATTTTCCGCCTGCTGATGAAGATGAACTACGCGGGCGTGGCGCACCTCGAATACGAGATCAACGCCGACAACCCCGTGCCCGGCATGCACCGCAGCTTCGCTTACATGCGCGGCGTGCTGGCGGGCCTTTCGAGCTGAGGCGGCTGCGCCCGCCGCCGGGCCGAAATCGCTCCGCGCGCAACCGCCGCGCCGAAGACAGGACGAGCCTCACCGGCCCGGCTTGCGGCCGAACACCTGGGCGCGGAACACCCACAGGCGCGCCTCCGGGTTGCGCCAGGCGCCTGCGGGCAGCCCGGCCTTGTGGGCCAGCGCATCGAGGAACCATTCCGCGCTGACCTTGCGCTCGCGGCCGACCTGCGGCAGCAGGAGTCCGCGCCGCCCCCAGCATTCGATATACCCGCCATGTTCGCCGAGACGGAACCGCCCGGGCTTTGGCAGCCGCTTGAAAGGCGTCAGGATGGAGATCTCGATTTCGAGATCGGCAGGAGCGGTGACGCGCGTCGGGAAGCGGGGATCGTGCAGGGCGGACAGGGCCAGCTCGGGCACGGCGGCGCGGTAGGAGTCCTCGTTGCCGATGCGGCCGATGCAGCCGAACAGCTCGCCTTCGCGGTGGAGGCTGACAAAGACGCCGCCGCGCCGGTCGAGCTCCTCAAGCGGCGCTCCGCTTTCCACCGGCCGCTCGACGCCGCGTTCCCGCAGTTGCTCGAGCGTGGCGGCGGCGCTGTCGAGCAGCGCCTCCCGGGCCGCCTGGCTCAAATAGAAACTGCTTTCCCGGAAATAGCCGAGCGCCGCGTAGCCGACCGAGAGCGCGTAGTCGCCGGTCAGGTCGCCCGAGGTGCAATAGTCGAGCGTCGCCTGGAAGATCTCCTCCCCGCCGCCGAGCAGCCCGAGGATTTCGAGCAGCAGGCTCACCGGCGCCACGCCGCAGGTGGTCGAACCGTTGCGGCGCAGCTCGGCAAGGAAGAAGGCGGGGTCGAGGCTGGAGGCGGCGTCGATGACCTCGCGGTCCAGCGCGTGCAGGTTGGCCGGCGTTTCGCTGTCGAGCGGGAACGGGGTGAAGCCGAAGCGGCGTCCGTAGTGCGTCAGGTCCGTGCTGGCCACCAGCACGTCGCCGGGCCGCAGCGCGGCCGCGATCCGCTGCGCGGCCGCCGTGCGCACCCGCTCGTGCGCCGAGCCGACGTAGAGCGGCGCCACGGGGACGCCCGGCAGCAGCCGCTGGAGGAACGGCAGCTGGATCTCGAGCGAATGATCGCAGGCCTGCGACGGCCCGAGGGCCGGGAAATCCAGCCCGGAAAGATCCACCGGCACGCGGCCGAGCGGCGTCGCGTAGGCCGCGATGCGCGGCTGGACGACCTCGGCGGGGCCGCCCGCGTGCAGGAAGCCGAGCATCACCACGCGCGACGGCCGGGCCGCGGCCACATGGCGCCAGGAAGCGGCCGCCACCGCGCCCGAGTAGGAAAGCCCGGCGTGGGGGACGACGGCGGCCAGCGCGCCCGGCAGCACGGCAGAACCAATTCTTTCCGTAGACGTTTCAATCAATTCTTCAAGTAATTGTTCCAGTTCGGCAGGGTCGGCGGGGTACCAGCTGCCGGCGAACGGCGTGACATGCGTGGCGGTCATCGCTCCTCCTCAGGCGGCGCGCACCGGGACGCGCCAGAATCCGGCGATTGCGGTTCCGCAGGACGGGCAGCGCCCGTCCGCGCCCAGCCGGTTCGACAGCACGCGGAAGCCGTAGCGCTCGATGAGCGTGGCGCCGCAGTTCCAGCACCGGGTGTCTTCGAGGTTTCCGAGCCTGCCGGGCAGGTTGCCGGCGTAGATGTAGCGCAGGCCGGCGGCGCGCCCGGCGCGGACCGCGCGGAGCAGGTCTTCGGGCGAGGTGGGCCGCGGCTCCGTCATTTTGTAATCGGGGTGGAAGGCCGTCACATGCCAGGGGATGTCAGGGCTGACGGAGGCCAGGAAGCGGGCGATCTCGCCAAGCTCCTCGTCGCTGTCGTTGAAGCCGGGCACGACGAGCGTCACCACCTCGAGCCAGAACCCCATTTCGTGGATGCGGCGAATCGAGTCGAGCACGGGGGCGAGGCGGCCGCCCAGCTTGCGGTAGTTTTCGTCGCGGAACGACTTGAGGTCCACCTTGAACAAATCGAGCCAGGGCCGCAGATATTCGAGCACTTCCGGCGTGGCGTTGCCGTTGGAGACGAAGCCGGTCGCCAGCCCGTGCCGCCGCGCGATGCGGAAGATCTCCACCGCCCACTCGGCCGTGATCAGCGGCTCGTTATAGGTGCTGACGATGCATTCCGAGCCGGTGTCAAGCGCCTGGCGGACGATTTCCTCGGCGCTGACCGGATGGAAATAGAGATCGGCCTGCGGGTCGCGCAACGCCTGCGAGCTGAGCCAGTTCTGGCAGTAGGCGCAATGCAGGTCGCAGCCGAGCATGCCGAAGCTGAGGGCGCGCGCGCCGGGCAGGGCGTGGAAGAACGGCTTTTTTTCGATCGGGTCGACGTGCAGGGCGTTGACGTAGCCGTAAGGGGCCATCAGCCGCCCGTTGTCATTGAACCGCACCTTGCACACGCCCGGCAGGCCGGGAAAGATGGGGCAGCGGTGGCCGCAGGCGAGGCAGCGGATGCGGCCGTCGCCGAGCGGCTCGGCCAGAGGCGACTCGCGCACATGGCGGGCAAGTTCCTGCTCAAGCGTCATGGCTTCTTGCCGCTTTTATTGTAGGGCTTTGCGGTCGTCAATTAAAGGGGAATTGCACCTGCCCGGCGCGGCCGCTTCCGCCGCTTTGAAACATCGCGGCAGAAGGATCTGCGCTCCGTTGCGGCGCATCCGGCCGGCGGCTTGAGACGGCGCAGCCGGGCCGCCCCGTTGATCCTTTCCTCGCGGCAATTCCGGTAATCCCTATAAAGGCGTTGCCCGATCGAACGGAGCAAACGCTGATGGAGGGGAGCGATGACACTGAGGATTGTTCTCGCGGGGATCCTGACGGCGGCGGCGCTCCGCGCCGACTGCCAGCCCCGCAAGTTCACGCCGGCGGAGGAAAAGACCGCCGCGCGCGTGCTGGAAGCGGTGCGAGCGGCGTTCTCGCCCGCCCCGCAGGGCTGGAAGGACTCGCTGGCGGACTACCCGTTTCGGGTGAGCAGGCCCTGCGACGGGGACCCGCCGGCGCTGACGGATTACGTGGTTTACACGGCCACTTACTCGATCCTGAATCCGCCTTCCCGGCGCACCTATCCGGAGGAAAACGAGGTGAAGCGATTGCAGGATCAGCGGGATGCTTTGACGCGGCTGCCGGAAGCGTACCGGCAGCGGGTGAATGCCGTGCAGGCGCGGGTGAGCGAGAAGATCCGGGCTTCGCGGGCGGCCGAGCGGGCGGGCAACAAGGAGGAGGCCTCGAAGCTGCGCCGGGAAGCGGACGAAATCGACAAGGAAATCGCGCAAATCCGGAAGGAATATGAAGACACCATTGCACCGAAACTGACCGAAATCGACGCCCGGGTGAAACAGCTCCAAATTGCAATTCCGAAATACGACACCCGGGTTGGGGTGAAGTTGATCGTCTCGGCGCGCGCCAGGCCGAGCCTGCCGGATCCCGAGCCGGGCAAGCGGCTGAACGAGGACGTGTATCTGTGGAAGCGCGCCGCAGCGCCGCCTTATGCGGGGGCCGTGCACCGCGTCGTGCTCCAGATCGAAGGCTGGCCGGATTACCGGGAAACTGTGGCGGGGCTGATCGACATGAAGAAGCTGGCTGCGCTGGTGGAATAACGGGAATCCCCGGCAGAAAAGGGAAAGGCCGCCCTGCGGGGCGGCCTTTCTGTTTGCCGGCGCTGAAGCCGATGTTGCCGCGCCGGAGGCCGGCGCGGCCGGGCCTCAGCGGCGCGAGTTGCGGCGGTCCTGCCGCGCAGGCTGGGGCTGGGACTCCGGCTGCCGCGTGGGCGCCGAACGCTTCTCGACCGTCTCGGCCGCAGGCTCGGCGGAGCGGCCCTCGCTCTTCAGCTTTTCGCGCTGCTCGCGCAGCACGGCGCGGCGGCTCAGCTTGATGCGGTTGCCTTCGAGCGCGAGAACCTTGACGAGGATCTGGTCGCCCTCGTTGAGTTCGTCGCGCACGTTCTTGACGCGGTTTTCGCTGATCTCGGAGATGTGCAGCAGGCCGTCGGTGCCGGGGAAGATCTCGACGAAGGCGCCGAAGTCGGCGATGCGGACGACCTTGCCGAGATAGGTCTTGCCCACCTCGGCGACGGCGGCGATTTCGCTGATCATCTTCAGCGCGCGGCTGGCCGAATCGCCGTCGCTGGCGAAAACGTTCACCGTGCCGTCGTCGTGGACGTCGATCTTGACGCCCGTCTGGTCGATGATGCCGCGGATGACCTTGCCGCCCGGCCCGATGATCTCGCGGATTTTCTCCGTGGGAACCGTGATGGTGTAGATGCGCGGCGCGTACGGGCTGAGCTCGGCCCGCGGCGTCGAAAGCACCTCGTCCATCTTGTCGAGGATGAACAGGCGGCCGCGGCGCGCCTGTTCGAGCGCCTCGCGCATGATCTGAAGGCTGATGTTCTGGACCTTGATGTCCATCTGAAGCGCGGTGATGCCGGCGCGCGTGCCGGCCACCTTGAAGTCCATGTCGCCGTAATGGTCTTCGGCGCCGGCGATGTCGGTCAGGATGGCGTACTTGTCGCCGTCGGTGACCAGGCCCATGGCGATGCCCGCCACCGGCGCCTTGATCTTCACGCCGGCGTCCATCAGCGAAAGGCTTGCGCCGCACACCGTGGCCATCGACGAGGAGCCGTTGGACTCGAGGATGTCGCTGACGATGCGCAGCGTGTAAGGGAATTCGCTCTCGGGCGGGATCATCGGCGCGATGGCGCGCTCGGCCAGCGCCCCGTGGCCGATTTCCCGCCGCCCGGGCCCGCGCATGAAGCCCACTTCGCCCACCGAGAACGGCGGGAAGTTGTAGTGGAGCATCAGCCGCTTGGAAGTCTCCAGCAGGTTCAGCGTTTCCAGCCGCTGCTCGTCTTCCTTGGTGCCGAGCGTGGTGGTCACCAGCGCCTGCGTTTCGCCGCGGGTGAACAGCGCGGAGCCGTGCACGCGCGGCAGCACGCCGACTTCGATGGTGATGGGGCGGATTTCGTCGAAGGCGCGGCGGTCGGGCCGCTGGCGCAAATCGAGAACTTCGTGGCGGAAGGTCTTCTCGCGCAGCAGCTCGAAGCAGGCCGCCACCTCCAGATGGTCGGCTTCGTCGGGGAAGGCGGCCAGGGCTTCCTGAAGCAGCGCATCCACGCGCGCATAGCTTTCGGCCTTGCCGTACTTCTGCGTGTTGAGGGCGTCGGAAAGCCGCTCGCCCACCAGCTGCTCCACCTTGGCGTAAATTTCCATGTTGCGCTGGGGCGGAGTGAAGGCGCGCTTCGGCTTGCCGGCCAGGCGGACCAGCTCGCGGATGCCCTCGTTGATCTTCTTGCAGCACTCAAACGAGTACTCGATGGCGCCGAGGATTTCATCCTCGGTGGCTTCGGTGGCGCCGGCCTCGACCATGACGATGCCCTGGTCGGTGGCGGCCACCACGATGTTGATCTTCGCCTGGTTCTGCTGCTCGTAGGACGGGAACGGGATGAACTGGTCGCCCACGCGGCAGACGCGCACGCCGCTGACGACATGGTCGAAGGGGATGTCGGAGATGGCCAGCGCCGCTCCGCTGCCCACAATGGCCATGGCCGAGGGGTCGGTGTCGGGCGCGGCGGAAAGCACGAGGCTGATGATCTGCGTCTCGCACATGTAGCCTTCCGGGAACAGCGGGCGCAGCGGGCGGTCCACCAGCCGGGCGGTGATGATTTCCCGGTCGCTCGGGCGGCCTTCGCGCTTCAGATAGCCGCCGGGAATGCGGCCGGCCGCGTAGGTGTACTCGCGATAGTCGACGGTGAGGGGAAAGAACGCGGCGTTGAGCTTGGGCTCGGGGTTGGAACAGGCCGAGCTGAGAACCACGGTGTCGCCGATGGTGACCACGACGGCGCCATGCGCCTGTTTGGCCATTCGGCCGGTTTCAAGAGTGAGAGTTCGACCATCGAGGTCGACTTGTACGGTTTGCTTCATGTCCATTGAATCTCCTTGGTCCGGCGGCCCGATTGCAGCCGGACCGGTGGCAGGTATGTCATCCGGGGGAAATCAGTCCAAAGCGGGAGGGCCAAGGCAGCCGCAGGCGCTGAAAACCGCGCGGCCCGGGCCGGCGCCGCCCGAAGGCGCACGATGTGCGCTTCGAGTGCGGGCCGGTACGCGTCTGCCATGAGCGGGAATCCTGTGCCGCGGCCCGCGGGCTCCGGCGGAGCCGGGCGGGCAGCGGCGGTTGGCGGAGGTGCGCCTAACGGCGCAGTCCGAGAGCCAGAATCAGGGCCTTGTACCGCTCAGGGCTGGTCCGCTTCAGATAATCCAGCAGCTTTCGCCGGCGCGACACCATCTTCAGCAGCCCGCGCCGGCTGTGGTGATCCTTCTTGTGGATCTTGAAATGCTCGGTCAACTGCGCAATGTTGCGTGTGAGCAGCGCGATCTGCACTTCCGGCGATCCCGTGTCCGTCTTGTGCTGCCGGAACTTGGTGATGAGCTCGTTCTTGGCTTCAGAGGCCAGGGCCATTCGGTTTTCGTGCGCTCCTTTGACTTTCCTTCCGTTACTGTCCTACAACAGGATAACACACGCCCGATCCGGCCCTTCGGGCGCGCCGCCCCGGGGCGGGCCGCTCACTGCGGGTGCGCCATGCCGCAGGCCTGTTCATAGCCGCGGGCAAGGTAGAACGTCAGCAGGTCGAAGAAACGGCCAAGCTGGAGTTCCAGCTCCTCTTCGGCATACAGATCCACGCTGGTCTGCACGAAGGCCTCGTCGCGGATGTAATCGAGGCAGGCCTCTTTCAGGAGCTGCACAGCGCGGATGCTCTCGCTCAACGGAATGCCTTGGGCATAGCGGTCGCGGCCGACCTTCTCATAAAGGCTGGCAATCTCCTCCTCGGAGCTTGAGATCAGCCAGTGGCCCAGCCGCCTGAGCAGCTTCCGGCAGGTTTCGGTGAGTTCGGACTCCGGCATGCGGCTGATGTAAGGCAGTCCCTGCTGCTGGCGCAAGCGGCGCAAGAAGCGGGCGGCGATGGCCTCCCAGTGATCTTCAATCTGATGAACCAGTTTGGCCGAAACCATCGCGTTACCTCCCGTCCAAGTCCTAGGTACGCTGAATGGAGCCGCATGTCAAGGGGTCGATGCGCCTTTCCTCCGGGCGGTCTGCGCCGCGGGCATAGAATGAGAAGGCCATGAAGATCGAACGGATCGAAACCGTGCAGGTGGCCCCGCGCTGGGGGCTGCTGCGCATCCTGACCGACGAGGGCGCCGAGGGCTACGGCGAGTACACGCTGGAGGGGCAGCTGGCGGCGGCCGAGGCGGCCGTGCACGAGCTGGGCGAGTTCTTCCTCGGCAAGGATCCGTCGCGCGTCAAGGCGCTCGTGCGAGGCTGCTACGACCGCAACTTCTACCATGGCGGGGCGATTTACATGAGCGCGCTCGGCGGCATTGAAATCGCCCTGTGGGACCTGGCCGGAAAGGCCGCCGGCCAGCCCGTGCACCGCCTGCTCGGCGGCCGCGTGCGCGACCGCGTGAAGGTCTACCGCTGGGCGGGCGGCAACAACAACCCGCCGGAAGCGGCGGCGCAGGAGGCGGCGGCGGTGGTGGCCGCGGGCGCCCGGGCGCTCAAAATGAACGCCTGCCCGCCGCTGGCCGCCATCGACACTTACGGCGGCATCCGGCGCGCCGTGGACCGGCTGCGCGCCGTGCGCGAGGCTGTCGGCGAGGATGTCGACATCGCGCTCGACTTTCACGGCCGGTGCAACGTGCCGATGGCGCGGCGGCTGGCCAGGGCGCTTGAGTTCGGCAACCCGCTGTTTTACGAAGAACCCGTGCGGCCGGACTACAACCGCTGGCTGCCGGAGATTGCGGCCATCACCGCTGTCCCGATCGCCACCGGCGAGCGGATGTGCACGGTGGCCGAGTTCAGCGACGTGGCCGCCGCCAAAGGGGCGCACGTGCTGCAACCGGACGTCGTGCACGTGGGCGGCATTGCGAACACCGCCGAAATCGGCGCGCTGGCCGAGGCCAACGGCATTGCGCTGGCCCCGCATTGCCCGCTCTCTCCGGTGGCGTTCATGGCCAGCCTGCACGTGGTGGCGCAGTGCCGCGCTGGATGGATTCTGGAGTGGGCCAAAGGCATCCACTACAACGCCGCCGGCGCCACCGGCGGCGTGGATCCGTGGTTGCGATATGTGGACGAGCGCGACTGGCCGATGTTCGAACCCGACAGCGACGGCCACCTGCCGATCCCGGAGACCCCGGGCCTCGGCCTGCGGCTCAACTGGAAGGAAGTGGAGCGCGCCGCCAGGGCCGGCGTCACATGGCGCGACGAAACCATGTATCTGCCCGACGGCACGCTGGCCAACTGGTGATGGTATCGTAGAATTATCCGGAATTTCATTGAAAATTCACCCGCGCCGCGTAAGTGTGAGACATGAGCGGCGCAGCCCGGGCTCTCCGCCACTGGATCGAATCGGCCGACCATGGCCTGATGCGGCGCGTGCACGGCTGGACGGCGCCGCAGTGGTTCCGCTGGTGGATGGTGTCGGCCACGCGGGCAGGAGACGGCTGGCTGTGGTACGGCGTGGGCGCGGTATTGGTGGGCGCTGGCGGCGCTGAAGGCCGGCTGGCGGCCGCCGAGGCCCTGGCGGCGTGTGCGGCGGCCATCCTGCTGTTCCTTTTTCTCAAGCGCAAGGCCGGGCGGAGGCGCCCCTGCGAGTTGCAGCCGCACTGCTGGGCGCGGATCCTGCCGCCGGACGAGTTCAGCTTCCCCTCCGGGCACACGATGACCGCCTTCGCCGCCGCCGGGCCGATCGCGGCGCATTTTCCCGATGCAGCCCCGATGCTTTACTTCTGCGCCGGCTCCATTGCGCTCTCCCGCGTGGCGCTCGGAATGCATTTCCTGAGCGATGTCCTGGCGGGCGGCATCCTTGGCTGGCTTCTGGGCAGCCTTGCCCACCGCATCCTCGCCTGAGGGCGCCGGCCCGGCGCCCGGATTGCGCCAAACCGATTGACTCGCCGGACCCTGTTGCGATAGAGTCATTCTTTCGATAGTCATGTAGGGCTCTGACAGTCGATTTCCGTTGGCGCAACCCGGTACGAATGCTCTTTCGCTTCCGCCTCTCCGTGCTTGCCGCCCTCGCCGCTGCGTGGGTTGCCTCATGCGGCCTGGCAGCCGCCCAGCCTTTCGCCGCTCCCGGAGGCGTCTCCGCATCCTCCTTGCGCGACGAACTCCTCGACCGGGCCATTGACGCCGCCAGGCCGTCCCCGGTGCATTCGCTCAGGCCCCCGAACCTGCTGGCCGGACGCGACCCGCTCGAAGAGCTCGCCCCGCCGGCCCGGAAAGCGCTGCGGGCGGCGGAAAAGCTGTTCATGCACGGAAAGTTCCTCATCCAGGAGGGCAAGCCGGACGAGGCGCGGCGCGCGTTCGATGAGGCCGTCGACACCCTGCTCGCGATTCCCCAGGACGCCGCCGACCGCGAGGGGCTGGAGCGCCGCATCGAGGAGCTGGTGCGGCGGATCCACCGCTACGATCTGGAGGAGCTCGGCGCGGGCCTCTCGCCCGAGCTGCAACAGTTCCCGCCCTCGCCCATCGACCAGATCCTGAACCTCACCTTCCCGGTCGACCCCTCGATCGCCGCGCGCAAGCTGCACAAGATCGAGCTGGGCGCGTCGCAGCTGCCGCTCGTCGTGAACGATGCGGTGATGAACTACATCAACTATTTCACCGGGCCGCGGGGTTCGCGCATTCTTTTGAACGGGCTGCGCCGCAGCGGGCGCTACCGCCAGATGATCTACAGGATCCTGGACGAAGAGGGGGTTCCGCGGGAGCTGATCCATCTGGCGCAGGCCGAATCGGCTTTCCAGCCCCGGGCCGTCAGCCGGGCCCGCGCCGCCGGCCTGTGGCAATTCATCCGGAGCCGCGGCTCCGAATACGGACTGGCGGCCGGCAAGACAGCCGACGAGCGCATGGATCCGGAAAAGGCGACCCGGGCCGCGGCCCGCCACTTGCGGGACCTCTACCGCCAGACCGGCGACTGGCACCTCGCCATGGCCGCCTACAACTGCGGCCCGCTCTGCGTCGAGCGCGCCGTCCAGCGCACCGGCTATGCCGATTTCTGGGAGCTCCGGGCGCGCAACGCCCTGCCCCGCGAAACGATGAATTATGTCCCGGCGATCCTTGCCATCGCCATCATCGCCCAGAACCCGCAGATCTACGGCCTGCCGCCGGTGGACTTCGAGGACCCGCTGGAATACGACACCGTGCGGCTGACGGCGGAAACCAGCCTCGCGCTGATCGCCGATGCGGCCGACGCGCCCCTGGCCGATATCCGCGACCTCAACCCCGCCCTGCTCGGCAAGACGGCCCCGGCCGGGGCTGAAGTGCGCGTGCCGCGCGGCAGCGGGCCGGCCGCGATTGCGGCGATCGAGCTGGTTCCGGCCGACAAGAGAACCTCCTGGCGGCTGCACCGGATCAGCGAGGGCGACACGCTGGCCTCCATCGCACGGGATTACAACTCCACCGCGGCGTTGATCGGCGCCGCCAACCAGGGCGCGGGCAATGATCTTCGGCTGGAGGAAGGCGGCCTGCTGGTTGTGCCCGTGGCCCCGCCCGCCGTGCGGAAGGCAACCCGCCATCCTGTGGCGAAGGGTTCGCAGCGCGCATCGGCCAGCACTGCGGGCAACAGGGGCAAGGCCCCGGTCAAGGTGGCCCGGGCGGGCGGCCTGCGGCGCGCCGCGGGCCGTTAGCGCGGCGCCGGACCGCGAATTTTGCCTGCCTCCGCCCGGCCAGGGACTTTCCCCGGCGCATAAAACAAGATATGCTGATTATGATTCGGCCCGCAGGGAGGATCGTGTCATGAGTCGATGGATTGCGCACCCGTTTGACTCCTACGACGAAGAGCCGGATTTTGACTCCGCGCTCGGCGACGACAGCGTAGGAGAGGTCGAGGACAACGAAGAAGAGAATCCGGAAGAGGCCGGGCCGGCCCCCAAGCCGGCCGCTGAGCCTGCCGCATCCGCGCCTGAGCCGGCGGCCGAAACGCCGCCCGCCCCGCCAGCCGCGCCCGAGCCGGCGCCCGCGCCCGAAGAAGCGCCTGCTCCGCCGCCCGCCGCCCCGGCGCAAGCCGCGCCCACGGCCGTCGAACGCCCGCGCCCGGCCAAGGCCGCCAAAGCGCCCGCAAAAGTTTCCCGGCCCAAACCCGGGAAGGCAGCCCCAAAGGCTGCGAAAAAACCGGCAACTGCCGTTGGAAAGGTAACGAAGAAACAAGTGAAGACTGCAACGAAGAAGGCTGCTGCGAAAAAGGCAGCCGCCCCGAAGAAGGCCGCGGTGAAGAAAGCCGTCAAGAAAGCTGCCGTCAAGAAAGCCGTCAAGAAGACTGCCGTGAAAAAGGCGGTCAAGAAGGCTGTGGTGAAGAAGGCAGCCGCGAAGAAGGCGGCGCCGAAGAAAGCCGTGGCGAAGAAGGCCGCGAAGAAGACTGCGGCGAAGAGGAAGTGACCGCTCCGGCGCGGCCGCCGGGGCTGTTTGCCCGGCAGCCGGAAGCCGGTCCGGTTCAATTCCGTTTTCTCTGATGTTCAATGGGCGTCCTTGCCGGGCGCCCTTTTTGTTTTGCGCGCTTCCGCCGGCCTGCGGCCGGTGGTTGTCCTGTGATTGCAAGCTTCGACGGATCGCGCCCGGGACGGCAGCCAGAGCGCAGTTGCCCGGTCCGCGCCGCAGGCAGCCGCGATAGAATGTAGGCCGCCATGAGTGACACCCGCGTCGCCCGCAGAACTTTCCTGAAATCCGCGTCCGCCCTGCCGGCCGCGCCCGCCGTGCTCGCCCAGCCCAGGCCCAACGAGCGGCTGCGGCTGGCCGTCGTCGGCGTGGGCACGCGCGGCATTTACCTGCTGGAACGCATGCAGGAAGCGCCTGACACGGAAATCGCCGTCATCTGCGACCTGTACGAGGCCAACCTGGAGCGCGCGCAAAAAACGGCGTTCAACAAGAAGGCGGTGCTGACCAAGGATTGGGAAAAGGCGGTCGAGTCGAAGGACGTCGACGCCGTCGTCATCGCCACGCCCGACTTCTGGCATGCGCCGATGGCCGTGCGCGCCGCGCAGGCGAAGAAGCACATCTACGTCGAAAAGGGCCTGTGCCGGACGCTCGAGGAGGCCAAAGCCATCCGCAAGGCCGTGCGCGAGAACAAGGTCGTCCTCCAGCTCGGCCATCACCAGAATTCCGAGCCCACGTTCATCAAGGCTCGCGAAATCTTCCAGTCCGGCCGGCTCGGCAAGGTTTGTCTGGCTCGAACCTACATCGACCGGACCAACCCGTGGCCCGAGTGGCAATTCTACACGCGCTACGACAACCAGCAGCTGCCCGCCGACGCCACGCCCGAACGCATCGATTGGGAGAAATTCCAGGAGTACGCCGCCGTCAAGACCAGCTTCGACCCCGAGCGCTTCTTCCGCTGGCGCTGCTGGTGGGAATACGGCACGGGCATCGCCGGGGATCTGATGAGCCACCAGTGGGACGGCGTCAACATGATCGTCGGCATGGGCATCCCGGAAGCCGTGCAGACCATGGGCGGCCTGTATTTCTGGACGAAGGACCGCGAGGTGCCCGACCAGTGGCACGTCCTGTTCGAATACCCGAAAAAACAGCTCAACGTGACCTTCGCCTGCACCTTCCACAACCGCCACCACGGGACGAACACCTACATCTTCGGCCGCGACGCCACCATCGAGGTTGCCGAACGCCATTGCCGCCTCTACACCGCGGAGTGGACGCCGGAAGGCTCGGCCAAGGTGGCCGCCGCGCGGAAGAAGGCCGAGCAGTGGGGGCTCGACCCGGAGCTGGCCCATTTCCTCGCCGAGCCGGAATACCAGTGGAAGCGCGGCGAGAACCCCGTTTCCAGCCACATGCGCAACTGGATCGACTCGATCCGCGGGCTGGACAAGCCGCGCTGCGGCATGGATCGCGCCTGGGAAGAGGCGGTCGCGATCGTCATGAGCGTGGAGTCCTACTTCAAAGAGCGCAAGGTGAAGTGGGACCCGGTGAACGAGCAGATCGTGTAGGCTGCTTTTTTATCGCCGGCGCCGCGCGGCGAGCCCCGCCGCCAGGAGCCCGGCGGCCATCAGGGCGAAGGTGCCGGGTTCCGGGTTCTCCGCCGCAGGAGCGGGTTCCGGGTCAGGCTCGAAACGCGCGGCCGGGGCCACGGAGGCCAGCCGCGCCAGGAAGGTCTGATACTGCCAGCCTTCGAACGTGCCGTCGGGAGCGGCGTTGCCGCTGATGATGGCCCACTCGCCGAGGCCGAAGCCGGGGTTTTCGCGGATGAAGGCCGCCGCCGCGGCCATGTGCGCCTTCGCCTCGTCGGTGATGTAAATCGACATGAATTCGGCGTCGTCGAGAATCGCCCAGGCGGCCTGCTGCAAATGGATGTCGGAGGAAACGCTTGTCCCGCTCCTGTAAGCTTCCATTTGCGTGATCAGGTATGCCGCCGCCTGGTAGCGCTCGAACGCGCCCAGACCGAACTGCGACCAGTAAAAGCCCTCATTGCCGAAGTTGCCCTTCCGCACGAAGGCCGCCTGTTCGGGCGTCCATGGCGCGAGAGGGATCACATTCGCCATGTAGGTGTTGCCTGTCGAGGCGAACCGCTCCACGTCGACGCACCACAGGTCCACGTCCACGCCATCCACCAGTCCGTTGTAGCGGCCGCCGCTCAGCACCAGCAACTGCCGGTCATTGGTGATCTGCACCGTTTTGCCCGTGCCGAGCGAGGACGCCGGCAACAACGGGGCGCCGCCGAGCGGGAACCAGGCAAGGGCCAAGGCGCATGCCATCCAACGGAAATACGACACGATTTTCTCCTGCCAGCCGAGTGTAGTTTATCCGAACTCTGCCTGCATTTCCAGTGTGAATCGCGCGCATTTCCTGTCCAATAGTATTGGGGTTCTAGCCAACCGGAGGCGAGCCAGGCCCGCAGCTTCACCTGCGCTCTGCCTGGCCCACGCACACCGGGCAGCCGCTCACAACCTTCTGAAAACACGAGCGATGAAACGGCGGCGCGGGAACTATCCCTGCCGCGCGGACAGGAATATACGTCCTGGAACCAGGCGAAGACAAAAATCCGCCGCGCGGACGCGAGCGGATCCAGCCGTTTCCGGATTCTGACAACAGATCCCCGGCCGGGGCGCCGCAAGACGCGGCGGTTTCTCGTTCAGCAATGCGATTCATGCGGCGTGCGGCACTCGCCACTAGCGCTTTTCGCAGCTCCGGCAGCGGGCCGGGCGCCCTCCGTTCCCCCGGACGGCCTTCCCCGCGGGCGTCCTCAGCCGGCGCGGGTGAGCCAGAGCAAAAGCTGAAGATAGGCGTAGCCGGTGAGGGCCACGGCCGCCGCCGCAGCGGCGGTCCAGAATTTCTCGGTGAAATTCGGCGCGAGGCGCGGCGTGCCGGCCAGATATCCGGCGACAAATCCGGTGACAAGTCCGCCGATATGCGCCGCGTTATCCACCCGGAAAAACGGCAAAAGCCCCCAGAGAAGCCCGTAAATGGCCCAGCGGATATAGAAGCCTTTGATCATCGCCGCCTCGCCGGACCACTTGTAGCGGACGCCCAGGGCGATCATCGCGCCGATCAGCCCGAAAAGGCCCGCCGACGCGCCCACGGTGAGCATGGTGCCGCGCAGCATGCTGAGCGCGAATCCGCCGATCGTCGAAAAAATGTAGATCGCCACCATGCGCTTTGTGCCGTAAACTTCCTCCGCATGGCGGCCGAGATCCATGAAAACCCAGAGATTGAAAAAAATGTGCATCAGGTTGCCGTGGAGGAAGCCGGCGGTGATCAGCCGCCACCATTGCCCGCCGAAGACAGCCTGCGGGAAGGCGGCCCCGTAGCGGATGAGGGCGTTCACCTCGCCCACCCTCGCGGAGGCCAGCATGGTGACCAGATACAGGGCCACGCAAACGAGGGAAATCAGAATGGTGGCGAACTGCGCCGTGGGAACGAGTCCGCCCAGGATGGCGCCGGCCTCCAGCCGGTCTGCGGCGCGCGGGCCCACGGGGGTTTCGCAGTACGGACAAACCTTGTCGTGAATCGTGATGAACGCCCGGCAATGCGGGCACATGCGGCGAGTTTCCACTGCTCCCATTGTAGCTGCGGGGCCGGGCAACGCCTGCGGCTGCGTTCCGCTGGCGGCCGGCGCCATGGCGCGGCGTGGCCCCTGCGCTTCAGGCTGTTCCCCTGCCAGCCTCAGGGGAACGCCCGATTCTTCGCCCGCGGGCTGCGTGATGTACTGAGACTGGATGCGAAGACGCGCCCGGAGGAGAGGATCGCGGTGAAGAGAAGTCTGTTGCCCTTGTTCGGCGTGGCCTTCGTTGCCGCGCTGGCCGCCACAGGGATCTTTTACGCGCTGCTGGCGCCGCAGGGCGGCGGCGCGGCAGGCGTTTCAGCCAATGCGATGGTGGTGGTGGCCTCACAGCCGGTGGCACGGGGAGCGGCGCTGCGGCCGGAAGACATCCGCCTGGAGCCATGGAAACGGGGTGCGGCGCCGGAAGGGGCGCTGCGGCTGGCGGGAGATGCAGCAGGCCGCGTGGCGCTGCGGCCGATTCAGGCGGGCGAAGTGATCACGGCAGCGATGCTCGCGCCGGCGGGAGCGGGCCCGACGGCGGCGATTCCGCCGGGCTTCCGGGCCGTCAGCGTGCATCCGGTCGAGTCTCACGGGGTGGTGATGATGCTCCAACCGGGCAACCGGGTGGACGTGCAGGTGGTCAGCCTGCGCGGGGAGCCGTCGGCGCGCCGCCTGCTCGAGGATGTGGAAGTGCTGGCAGTGCAGAAGGCAGACGCGCAGAGGCCGGTGGTGACTCTGCTGGCGACGCCCGAGCAATCCGACCGCCTTTCGCTGGCCGATGCGCTCGGCCAGGTCCGGTTGCTGGCGCGCAACCCGGCCGAGCGCGCCGCGCGGTAGGCGGCAATGCAGCACGCGGCGCTTTTCCTGTCGATGCTGGCCGCGGGGTTTCTGGCCTCGCTGCTGGCGGCGTCCTTCGGCTGGGCGGTGCTTGAGTCCCGGCGGCGCGCGGCGGAAGGCGGCGGGGCGGGCCTGCTGCTGCGCGGCGGCCAGCTGAGCACGATCCGGTTGTGGGCGGCGCTGCTGGAACGGTTCAGCCAGGTGGAGGCGCTGCGTCGGCTGATCGGGCAGGCGGGCGTGTCCTGGACGGCGGGCAGGACCACGTTGCTGATGTTGTTCGGCGCCGGATCGGTGGGGCTGTTCTTCGTGCAGACGCAGATGTTCCCCGCGTGGATGCGGTGGCTGCTCGTGCTGCTGGCGGCGTCGGCGCCGGTGCTCTACCTGCGCGCGGCGCGGGCGCGCCGCTTCCGTCTGTTCGCAGAGCAGTTCCCCGAGGCGCTGGACTCGCTGTCGCGCGCGCTGAAGGCCGGCTATCCGCTGGCGCACGCCATCGAGCTGCTGGCGGCGGAGCAGCCCGAGCCGCTGGCTTCCGAGATGCGGCGCACGCGGGACGAGTGGAAGCTTGGCATTCCCTGGGACCAGGCGCTCGACAACCTCGCCGACCGGATCCCGCTGCCCGAGGTGGCGCTGTTCGCTGCGGCGGTGAAGCTGCAAAACCGCTTCGGCGGGCGGTTGAACGACGTGCTGGGCAGGCTGGGGGAGACGATGCGCGAGCATGCGGCGCTGGAAGGCGAGATCCGCTCGGTATCGGCGCACAGCCGCCTGACGGGAGCCGTGCTGACGGCGCTGCCGGTGGTGATCGCGCTGCTGCTGTTCTGGGTCAACCCGGAACAGATGGCCGTGCTGTTGCGCCGCCCGGAAGGCAGGGCGATGCTGGCGGGCGCAGCCACGGCGGTGGCGGCGGCTCATTTTGTGATCCGCCGCATGGCCCGGGTCCGGATGTAGGGGAGGCGGGATGATGTCGCCGTGGATGCTTTTCGGATGCGCGCTGGCGGCCGCGTTCGGCGCGGCGGCGCTGGCGGGCCGCTACCTTCCGGCGCGGGAACCGGGATCCGGACCCGCAATGCCGCCCGTGCCGGCGCGCGGCCCCTGGTCGGCGGCGTTGCTGGAAGCGCTGCTGCATCTCGGCGTGCTGGCGCCGGCGGGGCGCGAAGAACAGGGGCTGCGGGCGCGCCTGGCGGCAGCGGGGTTCCGCCATCCGCTTGCGGTGGCCGTGTTCCAGGGCGTCCGCGTGGCGGCCGCGGCGGCAATGGGCGCAGGGCTGGCCTGGATGGCGGCGGGAAGCGGCGCCGGCGAGGCGGCGCTGGCAGCGGCCTGCGGCGCGGGCATGGGGTGGCTCATGCCGAAGTGGGGGCTTGGCGGCATGATCCAGTCGCGCGTCCAGCGCATCCACGCGGGCCTGCCGGCGGCCCTGGATCTGATGGTGCTGAGCCTTGAGGCCGGCCAGAGCCTGGATGTGGCGCTGGCGGAGGCGGCGCGGGAATTGCGCCGGGTTTTTCCGGATCTGGCGGCAGAATTCTGGCAGGTGCAGCTGGAAATGCGCGCCGGGCGGCCGCGGGCGGAAGCGCTTGCGGATCTCGGCCGCCGCAGCGGCTCGGAGGAGCTGCGCAAGCTGGCCGCGGTCCTGCTGGACAGCGACCGCTTCGGCGCCAGCCTTGCGCCGGCGCTCCGGACGCACGGGCGCTACCTCCGGACGCGGCAGCGGCAAACGGCCCAGGAAGCCGCCCGCAAGCTGACGGTGAAGCTGATATTCCCCGTCTTTTTCCTGATTATGCCGGCCGTGTTTGTGGTGACTCTGGGACCGGCGGCGCTGACATTTTCCGAGGCGATGAGCGCGCTTTTCGGCCGCTGAGCGCCGGCCTTCACAGCGGGTCCCAGACCATCGCGTCGAAGTGGTGGATGGCGCGGAAGCCCCACTGTTCATAAAGGCGGATGGCGCGCGTGTTGGCGCTGGTGACGGTGAGCGAGACCTCGGCAAGCCCGCTGGCGCGCATGGCGGCGAGCGAGCGCCGCAGCAGTTCGCGCCCCGCGCCGAGGCCCTGGAACGCGGGCAGCACGCAGATCTGCGCGATGTGGCCGGAGCCGGGGGCGATGCGGGTGGCGAGACACACGCCGACCACCCGCGCCTGCCTGTCCAGAGCCACCCAGCTGGCATCCGGCGCGAAGTAGCCGCACCCCGGGTAACGGATGATGTTTTCGAGGAACCGGCGCGCCCCGGCCGCCGACCGGTACTGGTTGTTGATCAGGCTGTCCACGTGGCCGCGGTAGGCCTCGGCGATCAGCGCGGCGGCGGCTTCGGTCCAGTACCCCGACCAGCGCTCGAAACGCAGCTCTTCCGGGGCTGCCCGGGAGTGCTGGCCCGGCTGTCCGAGCGGCGCGAGCATGAACTGCCGCGGGTAGAGCCGGGGAGCCAGCCCCGCCGGCGCAATCTGGGATCCCCGGGCCCCGAGGTGCATCAGCTGCGCCTCGACGCGCCTCAGCCAAGGCATGCGCCGCAACCGCTCGATCACGGCGCCCAGCAGAAGGTTTTCGTTGGCCGGCGAGCGCCAGGCGTCCCGGACAAAAAAATTGCCAACCAGGCCCTTGTCGCCCTCGACCACATAGTAGGAGTAGCCGGCCACGCGGTCGCCGTCCAAAAGCGCGAACCCCTCGAGCGTGCCCATCGAGGCGTAGCGCAGGATGAGGTCCGCCAGCGGCGAGAAGTCCCAGTGCAACAGCGCCAGCCACCGCGCCTTTTCCTCTTCGAGCACCGGCCCCAGCCCGCCCCAGCCCAGCAGGGACAGCTCGCGCACGAAGGGCGAGGACGGCGGCCCGGCGGCCAACTCAGGCCTCCCGGCGGCGCCTCGCGTCGCGGAGGAACTGGCGGATGGAGCGCAGCGCCTGCCGCGTGCGATGGTGGTTCTCAATGAGGGCGAAGCGGACGTAGCCTTCGCCTGCGGGGCCGAAGCCGATGCCGGGGCTGACGGCCACCAGCGCCTTTTCCAGCAGAATTTTCGCAAAATCCAGCGAGCCGGTTTCGGAAAACGGCTCCGGAATTTTCGCCCACACAAACATGGAAGCGCGCGGCTTTTCCACCGGCCAGCCGGCGGCGTTCAGGCCTTCGACGAGAAGGTCCCGGCGTTTTTCGTACACATGGCAGATCCTGCCGACTTCCTCCTCGCAATCCCGCAGGCCGATGATGGCGGCGATCTGGATCGGCTGGAAATTGCCGTAGTCGAGATAGCTCTTGATCCGGGCCAGCGCCTTGATCATTTTCGGGTTGCCCAGGCAGAACCCGACGCGCCACCCGGCCATGTTGTAGCTCTTCGTCATCGAGAAAACCTCGACAGCCACCTCCCTGGCGCCCTCCACCTGGAGGATGCTGGGGGCCCGGTAGCCGTCGAAGCAGAGGTCGGCGTAGGCGAAGTCGTGCAGGACCATGGAGCCGTGGCGGGCGGCGAGCGCGACCACGTGGCGGAAGAAATCCAGGTCCACGCAGGCAGTCGTGGGGTTGTGCGGGTAGTTGAGCAGGATCAGCCGCGGCGGCTTGGCGGCTTTGCGGAAGTGGTCCTCCAGGCGGTTCAGGAACTCGGGCGGGTCGGCCACAGGCAGCGGCACGGCGCGCCCCTCGGCCATGATGACGCCGTACTGGTGGATCGGGTAGCAGGGCGCGGGGGTGATGACCTCGTCGCCGGGGCCGATGACGGCGAACATCAGGTGGGCGAGGGCGTCCTTGGCGCCGATGGTGACAATGGCCTCGGTCTCGGGGTCGAGCTGCACGCCGTAGTTGCGCTCATAGCGGCGGCAGATCTCCAGCCGGAGATTGGGGATGCCGCGGGAGACCGAGTAGCGGTGGTTGCGCGGGTTGCGCGCGGCCTCGATCAGCTTGTTCACCACCGGCCGCGGCGTCGCGCCGTCGGGGTTGCCCATGCCGAAATCGACCACGTCGTATTGCTGCGAGCGCAGCCGCGCCTTCATCTCGTTGACGACGGCGAAAACATAAGGCGGCAATTTAGCGATCCGGTAAAACTCGTCCGGAAGGGTGCCCGTCTGCATATATACCTTCCATGCTACACTGCCGGTCATGAGAGCATTCTGCGGGGCCTGCCTGCTGGTTTCGGCGCTTGCGCTGGCGTTCGCGTGCGGCCAGACGGCGGCGGTGAAGGAGCTGACGGCCGAAGAGCTCGCCCGGCTGCTGGAGCAGCCCGACAAAGTGTTTTTCCTCGACGTGCGCGAGCCTTACGAGATCCGGATGCTCGGTTCGGTGAAGGGCTACGTGAACATCCCCATGAGCCAGTTGCCCGCGCGGCTCGGCGAGATCCCGAAAAACAAGGTCATTGTCACGCTTTGAACGGAGGGCGGGCGCGCTGCCCGGGCGGCAGCGTTTCTTGCCAGCAAAGGCTACCGCACTGCCGGCTCCTGCGGCCTTGAGTCGGTGAAACGCCAAAAGGGCGGGCGTTCGATTCCGACGACCGGGGCGCGCTGAGGCGCCAAAGCCGGGAGCGCAATCTGCGCGGCCCGGCAAGCCCGCGCCCGCGGGGGCCGCTGGTAGGATAGTCGGCATGAAGCGACGACTGGTTCTCTGCTCTGCCGCCGGCCTGGCGGCGGCCGCGCTGATTCTGCTGGCCCAGGCGCCAGCCGCGGATCCGCTCATCGAGGGCTTCCGCCTGGTGGAAGTGGCCTCGGTGGCTGACGCCATGGAGCAGCTCTACGGGCAGCGGGCCCATATGTCGCACCGCATGCGCCCGCTGTTCCCCTGCAAGTTCGCCGGGCCGGCCGTGACGGTGTTGCTGGAAAAGGCGGAGCACAACGAAGGGAGCAAGGCTTCCCAGGGGATGCTCGATGCGATTGACAGCGCGCCGCCAGGGTCGGTGTATGTGCTGGTATTGCCGGACGGCGCCGACATCGCGGGCATCGGCGGCCTGATGGCCACGGCCATGCGTTACCGGAGCCTCGCCGGCGCGGTGATTGACGGCGGCGTCCGCGACGTGCCGCAGATCCGCCGCATCCAGTTCCCGGTGTTCAGCACCGGCATCGTCCCGTCGACTTCGATCAACCACTACCGGTTCAAGGCGGCCAACGTCCCGGTGATGTGCGCCGGCGTGCAGGTGCGCCCGGGCGACATCGTCACAGCCGATGAGGACGGCGTGGCCGTGGTGCCGAAGGAGAAAGCCGCGGAGGTGCTGAAGCGGGCCCAGGAGCTCGACGACACCGAGCACCGCATGTACCCGTTCATCGAAAAGTTCCGCAGCATCCGCGAGGCGGTGGAGAAGTTCGGCCGCATCTAGCGGCGCCCGCGAAGCATTGCGGCGAAGACAGCCCGCCTCAAGCGGCGAGGCTGCGCCTCAACGGCCGCCGCGGTTTTCGGGCATCAGGCTGCTCAAACGCAACCGCCAGCGCAGGCAGCCGCCGCGGGGGGGCGCTTGCGCCGGCGTGGCGCCGGTGCGAACCGGAGGGTGTTCAGGCTGCGGCTTCCTGGTCGGCCGGCGGCTGCTCGTCGATGCGCGCCACCTGGACTTTCTTCGCGATGCCGAGCCATTCGAGCAGGCGGATCTGCAACCACGTCAGGTCGAGTTCGAGCGCGGTGAGCCCGTGGCGGGCCGAAGCCGGATGCGCATGGTGGTTGTTGTGCCAGCCTTCGCCGAAGGTCAGCAGCGCCACCCACCAGTTGTTGCGGCTGTCGTCGCGCGTGCGGAACCGGCGCTTGCCCCAGAGGTGCGTGGCGGAATTGACCAGCCAGGTGGCGTGCAGCCCCAGCACGACGCGGGTGCAAATGCCCCAGAGGAACATCGACAGGCCGCCGAAGCCGAGCAGCACAAGGCCCATGATGACGAGCGGGACGTAGTGATAGGTGTTCAGCCAGCGGTAGAAGGGATCGCGCCCGAGGTCCGGGGCGTACTTGCTCATCATCTCCGTCGCGTTATGCTTGCTCTCGCCGAAGATGATCCAGCCCACGTGGGCCCACCACGGGCCGTCCTTGGGGCTGTGGGGATCGCCGGGCTGGTCGGACCGCTGGTGATGCAGGCGGTGCGTGGCGACCCAGAAAATCGGCCCGCCTTCCAGCGTCAGCGTGCCGCAGATGGCGAAGAAATACTCGAGCGGTTTCGGGACCCGGTAGGAGCGATGCGTGAGCAGGCGGTGGTAGCCCATGCCGATGCCCCAGCCGACACAGGTCCAGTAGAGCACCGCCGCCACGATGACGGACTTCCAGTCGAAGTAGAAGAAAGATGCGATGGCTCCGATGTGGAGAACCAGAAGAGCGATTGTTGTAACCCAGTTGACGTTGTCCAGGCGGTAGGGGGAAGCGGGATTGTTGTTCTGCACGACTCTCTCTGAAGGGTGGCTGTCGAGATCGCCTCTGACGGGATCAGCTGTCAGTATAACAGGCGTCTCGCTCCATTGGAGTGCGCAGGGCAGGAAAAAGATTCATCCGCGCCGTCTGCTTTTCAGCCGGCGCGGCGCAACCATCTCCGCCACCATGAGCCGGGCCGCGGGCGGCGCGGCGGCGGGAACCCTTCGAGGGACAGAGGGCGGCCTTCCACAGCAGCCCGGGGATGCCCGATCGTCAGCAGCGCAGCCAGCTCGCGGGAGTAATGTTCCGCCAGCCATGCGAATGCCCGGTCCAGCCGCGGCGGGCGGCGCCTCAGATCATGTGCGTCCGAGGCGACGAAGTGGACCAGCCCGGCGTCCAGCAACCGGCCGGAGAACCGTTGCGCCTCCGGGCCAAAGTCGCCCCAAAGGCTGCCGGCCGTGACTTGCATGTAGCGTCCCTCGCCCACCCATTCTTCGATGAGATCGAAGCGCTGCCGGAGCAGCTCGTTGCGCTCGGGGTGAGTGAGGATGATGCGGAGTCCGGCATCCTCCAGCCGCCGCCAGAGCGCTCCGGTGTTGGCGAAGACGGTGAGGTCGGACAACTCCATCAGCAGGTAGCAGCGCCCGTTGATGGCGAAATCGGACGGCGAACGCAGCGCGTTTTCCACGTTATTGAAGGTGAGGTGAAAGTCACAGCCGCGAATCAGTTGAAGCCCCGACGGGGCGCGGGCGCGCAGCCGCTCGAGGAGTTGTTCGGCGCGGGCGCGGTCGTACGGGTAGAAGGGATTGGCATGCGGACTGGCCACCAGCACGGATGTGCCGTGGCGGCGCGCCATCTCGAGCATGGCGATGCTGTCCTGCTCGGTGGCGGCGCCGTCATCCAGCCCGGGCAGGACATGGGTATGAATGTCGATAAAACCCTCGCCTCCGGGCGTGTCCGTCTCGGCAATTCGGGCGGGATCGTCGCGCAAGGACAAATTGTCCCATGTTCCCGCGGGAGGGGACAAATTGTCCCGCCGCCCGGCGGGGAAGCGTTCTTGCAGGGAAGCCCGGCAAGCTGCGAAAATGGAGCCATTCCAGTCCGGGCCGCAAGGAGGAGAGCTTGACCGGCATCTGGCCCAGGATTTGCAAACAGCTTTGCGTGGCAAGGGAACGCACCAGCTTCGCGAGCCGTCATTCGCGCATGTTCGAATGGGGAGTGCTCGTCACGGCGCTCGTGTGGCTGGCGGTGCAGGCCCATCAGGACCACAGCAGCGGCGCCGCTGTTTACGTGGTCTATCTCATCCTGAGCGCCTTGGGCGCCCTGGTGCGCTTTGGCCTGCCCACGGTCTCCGGCAGCATCTCCATCAGCTTCATTTTCGTTCTGGCCAGCCTTCCCCAGCTCCCCCTGACGGAAACCCTCGCGATCGGCATCACAGGCGCCGCCATCCACGCGCTGCAAAGTTCCCGGCCGCGCACGGATTGGCTCGGCGTTCTTTTCCAGATCGCCGTGTGGGTTCTCGGCATTGAAGGGGCTCACGCGGCTTACCGGCAAGTTCTCGAATCCGTGCCCGGCATTGGCGTGGCGGCGGCGCTGCCGTTCGCGGCGATCGTGCTGTTTCTGGTCACCGCGTTTCCGCTGGCGGCTGCCACTGCCTTGCGGGAACGGGAGCTGTTGCGCCGGATCTGGAAGAACCGTTTCCTGTGGTCGCTGCCCTATTACATGGCCGGGGCCGCGATTGCCGGGCTGCTGACCACGCTGCCGCAGATCTCATGGTGGTATTCGGCCCTGATCATCGGGCCGGTGGCGCTGCTGGTTTACTACGCTTACCGGCTTCAGCTGGAATCCCTGGCCCGGGAACGCGAGCACGCCGAAGAGCTGGCGGCCATGCAGCTCAGCATGGTCGAGGCCTTGGCCCTGGCGGTGGAGTCGAAAGACATCAGCCCGCTCGGCGACCTGCACCGCATGGCGCACTTTGCCGCCGGGCTGGGACGGGCGATGGGCCTCAGCGACGAGCAGATCAAGGCGTTGCGCGTGGCCGCCGTGCTGCACGACATCGGACAGGTGGCCGTGCCGGATCACATCCTCATGAAACCGGGCCGTCTGACACCGGACGAGTTCGAGCGCCTGAAAGTGCATCCGGAAATCGGCGCGCAGATCATTCATCAGGCGGGATTCCCGCGCCTGATCTGCGACATCGTCCGCGCCCACCACGAGCGGTGGGACGGCTCGGGTTATCCGCTCGGGCTGAAGGGCGACGAGATCCCGATCGAAGCCAGGGCGCTGGCGGCCGTCGACATGCTGCTGGCGCTGAACACCGAGCGCCGCTACCGCCGGGCCCTGTCGCTCGAAGAGGCCATGGAGCGGGTGCGCCAGGAGGCCGGCGCCGCACTGGACCCGATGGTTGTCGCCAGGCTGGAGACCGTGTACCGCAAGCTCGACCAGGAGGCCCCCGCGCGCGGCGGCGCGGCCGCCGCAAACGATTCCATGAGTCCGAAGGCCGGCGTCGGCGCCGCGCCGGCGGCGCCGGCTTTTCTGCAAGCCATCGCCGAGGCGCGCAAGGAAGAGCAGCTGGTTCTCGAGTTCTCCCAGATCCTCGGCTCGTCGCTCGACCTGGAAGAGACGCTGAACGCGCTGGCGCGGCGGCTGCACCAGCAGGTGCCGTTCGACACGATGGTGCTTTTCCTCAAGCAGGGCGAGCATCTGACGGCGTCTTTCGTCGAGGGGCAGCACTACACGCTGTTCCACGGTCTGACCTTGCGCCTGCATTCCGGCATCACCGGCCAGGTGGCGGCCACGCTGAGGCCAGCGCTGAACGCCTCCCCGGCGGCCGACCCGATCACGCCGCGCAACCCGGTGGCCGCGGCGAGCCTCAAGTCCGCGCTCATCATCCCGCTGGACGGCCCCGGCGGGCTGGTCGGCACGTTGAACCTGTATTCGGGCCAGATGGAGGCGTTCACGCACGCGCATCTGAGCCTTCTGCTCGCCATCGCCTCCAAGCTGGCCGTCAGCGTGGAAAACTCGGCCAAGTTCCGGCAGGCCGAGACGCGGGCCTCGGTCGACTTCCTCACCGGATTGCCCAACGCGGGCGCGCTGTTCCTGCACCTGCAAAACGAGCTGGCCCGCTGCGCGCGCACGGACACCGCGCTCGGTTTGCTGGTCTGCGACCTGGACGGCTTCAAGGGGGTCAACGACCAGTTCGGCCATCTCACCGGCAACCGGCTGTTGCAGCTGGTTGCGCAGGGCCTGAAAGAGAACTGCCGCGAGTACGACTTCGTCGCGCGCATGGGCGGCGACGAGTTCGTCATGGTGCTGCCCGGCGTCACCGAAGAGGCGGTAGCCACGCGCCTTCAGCGGCTCCGCACCTATGTCGAATGTTGCGGAATCGAGCTGTGCGGGGAGAAGGTCGTCTCGCTCAGCGGCGGCGCGGCCTTTTATCCGCAGGACGGCCACACCGCGGAGGAATTGCTGGCGCGCGCCGACAGCAAGATGTACGGCGAGAAGAAGGACCGCAAACAGGCAGCGCGCGCGCCTTCACCTCCGCCAGCGCGGGAAGCCACCGCCTGAGCCGTTCAGCGCCCGCCCGGGCGCTGTTCGGGCGCGGCCACGATCTCGCCGTCGGCATCCTGGATCCGCACCTCGAACCTCTGCCGCGCATCAAGCGCCTGCTCCGGCAGGTTGAAAGAAGCCGCCACGGTGCGGTCCACCGTCTCGCCGCCGCGGATCCTTTCCCTGAACTTCAACACGGGAGTGTAGCGGGGCCCTTCCGCCGGGTAGTAGCCCAGCACCCTGTCGAGATCCGTCTGCGCGGCGACCAGCCCCTCCTGCCTGCCGCCTGCGGCATCCACCACCGCCACTTCCACGTCCTTGACCTGGAACAGCACGCGCGACGGGTTGTGGATGCGCAGGTCGAAAACCGCGAGAGAGGTGTCCGGTCCGGTGGCCAGCGTGCGCACCTTCAGCCACTGCACCTCCAGCCGCGCCTGCGAACCCCGGTTCAACCAGTAGCCGGCGGCAGCCAGCAGCGCCACTGCGCCCACGCCGGCCAGACTCCACCCGAGAAGCGGCGGGAAGCGAAGCCGGTTCATGGAGTCAGCTCCTGGCGGTGAGTTCGAGGATCTTCTGCATGCACAGGTGCGCCTTCTCGATCAGCGTGCCGTCGAAAACGTGCGTCTCCAGGCCGATCTTGCCGCTGTATCCGTCGGCGGCCAGCGCGTCGAAAATCTCTCCCCACGGCAGAAATTCCGGCCCGATCACCAGGCCCCGGGCCTTCATTTGCACGTTGCCAATTCTTTTGACCGGCAGTTCACGGTAGCCGTCCGGCCAGCATTTCTCGCCGCGGCCCATCGCATTGACCGGGTCCCAGTTGATGCCCAGCCCCTCATCCGGCAGAAGCTCGCACAACCGGCGCAGCTCGGCCGAGGTGGCCACGTTGCAGGAGCCCTCGTTTTCCACGAGCAGCCGGACGCCCGCCCGCCGCGCTTCGCTCACCATCTCCCCGAGAATTTCCACCACGCGCGGCAGCAGCTGCTCCGGCTCGGCCACGCGCGTGAAAGTGAAGATGCGGACCAGGCGCACGTCGAAGATCTCGGCCGCGCGAAGCGCCTTTTTCAGGTCCTCGAAGCGCCGGTCGAACAGCGCGCGCTCCCGCTCCAGGCGCTGCTGGCGCTGCTCCGGCGTTTCGTTGCGCCGCCGCGCCGGCTCCGTGCCGGGCAAGGTGAACTTGAGCAGCGGCGTGTTCAGGAACGAGACGCGCAGGCCGGCCTCGCGCAGCTGCCGCGCCGTCTCGCGCAGCACATCCTCGCCAAGATAGGCATATGTGCCCCCGCCGCCCGGCACGCCGCGCAACTCCACCCACTGAACGCCGTACTGCTTGCAGAAGGCGATGGCATCGGCGGGCGTGCGCGCGATTTCGTCGGTCAGCAGGCTGATACGGTCCAGCCCGATGCGGGCGGCGGCGCGCAAGGAGGCTGCGCCGGCCAGTCCTGCCAGGAATTCTCTGCGCCGGATGTTCACGTCAAGAGTCTACCAAGCCTGCCGGGAGCGCGACGTCTGGCCGGCCGGCCGCGCCGGCGATGCGGCCAGGAACAGCACGCCGCTGGTCAAGGGCGGCAATGCCAGCAGCACGGCCGTGCCCAGGCCGTTCACCGTCGGGCTGGCGCCAGCAGCAGACCAGTAGGCCGTGAAGACCATGATGGACAAGGCCAGCAACAGCGCGCCTCCCGGGGCAGGGTGCTTCCATGCCAGCAAGGCGACGCCAATGAAAACAAGGCCTGGCAGCGTCTGGAGGAAGATCTCGCCGATCGATGCGTATTCCGCGACGCCGGAGGCGAAGCCAAACCACGCCCAGAATACGCCCCATCCGAGCGATACAACCCGAGCCACCACCCGCTCCCACTCCTGCAATCCGTACCAGTTCAGTTGGAGCTGCTTCATCGGGGGAGCCTTCGCGCATCATACGGCGAACCGCCAATCAAGACAAGCGAAGAAAAACCGAAAATCACCCGATGGACAGGCAGAACTCTCAGGGGCGCATGAGAAGTTGTTCGAGTATGGCCGGGATTTCAAACACCGCCTGGTTGCGGATCCTGCCGGCTGCATCCCTCATCGGCGCCAGCAGGTTGCCGGAGATCAGCGCGCGCACCGCCTCGTCCACCTTCCGGTAGCTGTTCAACGCGATGCCGATGCCCTGCTCCCTGAGCCATTGGGCGTTGTAGCGTTCCTGTGGCAAGGTCCAGGCGTTGCAAACGGTGATGACCGGCAGGCGGCAGTGGATGGCCTCGGAAATGGAGCCCGGCCCCGGCTTTCCGATGAAAAAATCGGCCAGCCGCATCCACTTCGGCACTTCCGTGGTGAAGCCGAGCACGTGTTTGCGGATCCGTGTCTGCCGCTTCTCCAGCCGTTGCCTCAGCGCGTCGTTCCTGCCGGCGATCAGGATCAGCTGCACGTCCAGCCCGGAACGGTCGATGCGTTCCAGCACTGTTTCCATGGCGCTCGATCCATAGCCGCCGAACAGGACGAGGCCGGTGGGCAGGCCGGGCAGCAGGCCGAGCTTCTCGCGCTCGGAGGCCACGTCGAGCGCCAGCGGCTCGTAGAAGCGCGGGTGCAAAATCATGCCGGAGACCCGGAACACGCGCTCCGGCGGGTGCCCTGCCTCGAGCGCCTGTTGCCGGGCGCGCTCCGTGCCGCAGATGAAGTACTGTGGCTGCCTCTCGATCCAGAAAGCGGGCGGGTAATCGGCCAGATCCGTGAGAATGGTGACGTAAGGCGCGCCCGGCCTGACCGCCTGCCAGGCTTCAAACAGGGCGCGGTTGAAGTTCGGGACCACGCTGACGGCCATGTCCGGGAGCGCCGCGCCGGACCGTTCCAGCCACCACTGTTTCAGGAGCCGCACCTCGCTCGCGTGGTAAAGGCGAATGACCGCCTGCATGAAACGCAGCCCCTGCGCCGAGCCGAGCGTCCAGCCCCGCCTCAGCATGAGGTTGTAGATCTCTTCGAGATCCAGCCCCAGAAGCTTGCGGAAGATGTCCACCGGGGCGAGGATTTCCTTCAGGTGGACCAGCCGGACCTGAAACGGCCGCTTCTGCTGTTCGCAGACGAGCTTCAGAGCCGTGGCCGCGGCCCGGTGTCCGCCGCCGGCGTCGAAATAGATGACGTCAACCAGCTTCATCGCAGCAGCGCGGGTTCTTCTGGAGGATAGCAAACGCCCGGCGCCCGGCCGCCACCCCCTGACTTCGGGATCAAACTTTAGCCCCCCGGGGCGATACCACGAAAGGGCCGGCCGGCTCATGATGACAATTGAGAGGCGGCCATCGGCCGCCCGAATCCCGAAAAGGAGTTGAGAGCTGATGAAGAAGATTCTTGCCGCCTTGACCATGGCTGCGTTCACCATGGTGGTGACGCCGTCCTTCGCGCAGACGCAGCCCGAGCCGCAGAAGAAGGAGGAGAAGAAGAAGGAGAAGAAGAAGAAGAAGGGCGAGGAGAAGAAGGAAGAGAAGAAGTAACAGCTTCCTTCCGACCCGAATCCTCCGCCGCCCGCCTCATCGCGGGCGGCGTTTTTATTTTTCCGCTGTCCCCGCGCGCCCGCTACCCGGGCGCTGTCAGCGTCAGGCGGCCGTGCTGCACGCCCCTGGTGGCGATCAACCGGTCGGCGATCTGCCGCACGCGTGCGCTCTTGCCGCGCAATACCAGCACCTCGAGGCAATGGTCGTGGTCGAGGTGCACGTGCAGCGTGGAAACGATCTCGTGATGGTGCTCGTGCTGCATTTGCGTGAGCCGCTCCTGCAACATGCGCACATGGTGGTCGTAGACAAGCGTGAGCGTCCCGACCACGTCGGCATCCGGCTTTTCGGCCTTGTCCTGGATGAGAGCGTCGCGGATCAGGTCGCGGAAGGCTTCGCTGCGGTTCGAGTAGCCGCGGCGCTCGTTCAGGGCGTCGAATTTCTCCAGCAGATCCGAGTCGATGGCGACGCCGATGCGGGCCAGCTCTCCCATTCGCCCTCCCCTGTCTTTGCGCTTCGCCCGCAGCGGCCCTGCGCGGCCGGCCGCAGGCGGCATTCCTCCATGCTAGCAGGGGGATGGGCCGGTTGAAGCGCCGCGGCCCGCATGGAACAATGGAGTTTGTCCCCCACATCCCGGCCATCCGGCACCCAAGGAGAAAGCTTGTCCAGACCGGCGATTCTCGCCCTCGAAGACGGCAGCGTCTTCCGCGGCGAAGCATTCGGTGCGGAGGCGGTGCGCACCGGCGAGGTCGTGTTCAACACCGCCATCACCGGCTACCAGGAGGTCTTCACGGATCCTTCCTACACCGGGCAGATTGTCATCCTCACCTATCCCCACATCGGCAACTACGGCGCCAACGAGAGCGACAGCGAGGCGGCCCGGCCTTACATTGAAGGGCTCGTCGTGCGCGAGTTCAACCTCCGGCCGTCGAACTGGCGCGCCGAAATGAGCGCCGACGAGTTTCTCCGCCGCGGCGGCGTGCCGGTGATTTCCGGCATCGACACGCGCGCGCTGGTGCGCAAGCTGCGCACGCAGGGCGCCATGCGGGGCGCGCTGTCCACCGCCGGGCACGGCGCCGAAGAGCTGGTGGAGATGGCGCGCCGCACGCCGCCGATGGCCGGCCTCGATCTGGCCTCGCGCGTGACCACGGGCCAGCCCTACGAGTGGACGCAGCGGCTTGAGCCGTGCTCGCCGTCGGAACGGGTCAGCCTGCAACCGCTCGGCTCGTTCCGGGTCGTGGCCTACGACTTCGGCATCAAGCGGAACATTCTGCGGTGCCTGGCTTCGATTGGCGCGCGCGTCACCGTGGTGCCGGCGTCGACGCCCGCCGAAGACGTCCTCGCCATGAAGCCCGACGGCGTGTTTCTGTCCAACGGCCCGGGAGACCCGGAGCCGCTGGAGGGCCCGGTGGCCGAGATCCGCAAGATGATCGGCAGGACGCCGGTGTTCGGCATCTGCCTGGGCCATCAGCTGCTGGGCCTCGCGCTCGGCGGCCGCACGTTCAAGCTCAAGTTCGGCCACCACGGCATCAACCACCCGGTGCTCAACCTGCGCACCCGCCGCGTGGAGATCACCGTCCAGAACCACGGCTTCTGCGTCGACCCCGACAGCCTGAACCAGAACGAGGTCGAGCTGACGCACATCAACCTGAACGACCAGACGCTCGAGGGGCTGCGCCACCGCTCCCACCCGCTGTTCTGCGTGCAATACCACCCGGAAGCGGCGGCGGGCCCGCACGATTCGCGGTACCTCTTCGAGGACTTCGCCGCCCTGATGAAGGAGTTCCACCAGTAACGAATGCCGCGCAGAAACGACATTCACCGCATCCTGATCATCGGCTCCGGGCCGATCGTCATCGGCCAGGCTTGCGAGTTCGACTACTCGGGCGCCCAGGCGTGCAAGGCGCTCCGCGCCGACGGCTACGAAGTCGTGCTGATGAACTCCAACCCGGCGACGATCATGACCGACCCGGATCTGGCCGACGCGACCTACATCGAGCCGTTGACGCTCGACTACGCCGAGGAGGTCATCCGCCGCGAGCGCCCGGATGCGCTGCTATCCACCGTCGGGGGGCAGACGGGCCTGAACCTGAGCGTGGAGCTGGCCGAAAGCGGGATTCTCGACAAATACGGCGTCGAGCTGATCGGCGCCAAAATCGAGGCGATCAAGAAGGCCGAGGACCGGCTGCTGTTCAAGGACGCGATGCGGAAAATCGGCCTCGAGGTTCCGCAATCGCGGCTGTTGACGTCGATCGAGGAGGGGCTGGAGTTCGCCGCCAGGATCGGCTACCCGCTGATCCTGCGCCCCAGCTTCACCCTCGGCGGCACCGGCGGCGGCATCGCCTACAACCGCGAGGACCTCGTCGAGATCTTGCAGCGCGGGCTCGACCTGTCGCCCGTGCACGAGGTGCTGGCCGAGGAGTCCGTGCTCGGCTGGAAAGAGTTCGAGCTGGAGGTGATGCGCGACCTGGCGGGCAACGCCATCATCGTCTGCTCGATCGAGAATTTCGACCCGATGGGCGTGCACACGGGCGACTCGATCACCGTCGCCCCCGCGCAAACGCTCACCGACCGCGAGTACCAGATGATGCGCGACGCCGCGCTGGCCGTGTTGCGCGAGATCGGCGTCGACACGGGCGGCTCGAACGTGCAGTTCGCCATCAACCCGGAAAACGGCCGCATGGTAGTGGTGGAGATGAACCCGCGCGTGTCGCGCAGCTCGGCGCTGGCGTCGAAGGCCACCGGTTTCCCGATCGCGAAGATCGCCGCCAAGCTCGCCGTCGGCTACCGGCTGGACGAAATCCCCAACGACATCACGCGCGTCACGCCGGCCTGCTTCGAGCCGACCATCGACTATGTCGTGGTGAAAATCCCGCGCTGGCAGTTCGAGAAATTCCCCGGCGCCGAGCCGGTGCTGACCACGCAAATGAAGTCGGTCGGCGAGGTGATGGCCATCGGCCGCACCTTCCGGCAGGCGCTCAACAAAGGAATGCGGGCGCTCGAGACGGGCAAGGCGGCCTCGCCCTCGCAATTGCGCGAGGACCTGATCACGCAGAGGCTGATCACGCCCAACCCGGAGCGGCTCGCCTATATCCGCTTCGCCTTCGAACGCGGCTGGACGGTGGAAGACGTCCACGACATGACGAAGATCGACCCGTGGTTCCTGCGCCAGATCGAGGAAGGCGTCCGCTTCGAGCAGGAACTCGAGGGGCGCGGGCTGGACTCGATCTCCGCCGCCGAGATGAAGCGCGCCAAGCGCGACGGCTTGAGCGACGAGCGGCTGGCGCGGCTGTGGAACACCGACGCGGCGGCGGTCCGCGCCCGGCGCACACAGCTTGGCGTCACGGCGGTCTTCAACCGCGTCGACACCTGCGCCGCCGAGTTCGAGAGCTTCACGCCGTATCTTTACTCGAGCTACGAGGACGATTGCGAGGCCGACCCCGGCCGCCGGAAGAAGATCATGATTCTCGGCTCGGGGCCGAACCGCATCGGGCAGGGCATCGAATTCGATTACTGCTGCGTGCACGCCGCCTTCGCGCTGCGCGACTTCGGCGTCGAGTCGATCATGGTCAACTGCAATCCCGAGACCGTGTCGACCGACTATGACACGAGCGACCGGCTTTACTTCGAGCCGCTGACGCTCGAAGAGGTGCTCAACATTTACGACCGCGAGCAGCCCGGCGGCGTCATCGTGCAGTTCGGCGGCCAGACGCCGCTGAACCTGGCGCTGCCGCTGAAGCGCGCCGGCGTGCCGATCATCGGCACCGACCCGGAGAACATCGACCTGGCCGAAGACCGCAAGCTGTTCGGCCGCGTGCTCGACGATCTCGGCATCCCCGCCCCGCCCTATGGCACGGCCACCAGCGCCGACGAGGCGCTGGCCGTCGCGCGCCGCCTCGGCTTTCCGGTGCTCGTGCGGCCGAGCTACGTGCTCGGCGGCCGCGCCATGGTGATCGCCTACGAGGAAGACACCGTGCGGCGCTACATGCAGGAGGCCTCGCTCTACGCCCCTGACCGCCCGGTGCTGATCGACCGCTTCCTGGAAGACGCCATCGAAGTCGACGTCGACGCCATCTCCGACGGCGAGGACGTGCTCATCGGCGGCATCATGGAGCACATCGAGGAGGCGGGCATCCACTCGGGCGACTCCAGCTGCGTGCTGCCGCCGCAGTCCATCGGAGCCGAGACGCTGGCCGTCATTCGCGGCTACACCGAAAGGCTGGCCCGGGCGCTCAACGTGCGCGGCCTGATGAACGTGCAGTATGCGATCAAGGACGGCCGTGTTTTCGTCCTGGAGGTCAACCCGCGGGCCTCGCGCACGGTGCCCTACGTTTCCAAGGCCACGGGCGTGCGGCTGCCCAAGGTCGCCGTGGGGGTGATGCTCGGCATGAAGCTGAAGGAGCTGGCGCACCTCGCCGGCGGCCTCGCTTCGGGCGTGCTCCCGGTCCGGCAGGTGTGCGTGAAGTCGCCCGTGTTCCCGTTCGCCAAGTTCCCCGGCGTGGACCCGGCGCTCGGGCCGGAGATGCGCTCCACCGGCGAGGTGATGGGCGTGGGCGAGAATTTCGGGGAAGCCTTCGGCAAGGCGCAGTTGAGCGCCGGCGTGCCGCTGCCGGCCGAAGGCCTGATCTTTTTCAGCGTCAACGACCGCCACAAGCCCGAGGCCGTGCAGCTGGCCCGCCGGCTGGCGGCGCTCGGCTTCCAGCTGGCCGCCACGCGCGGCACGGCGGCCGCGTTCCGCGCCGCCGGGCTGGCGGTGAAGACCGTGTTCAAGGTCAACGAAGGCCGCCCGAACGCGGTGGACCTGATCAAGGAAGGCAAGCTGAAGCTGGCCATCTACACGACCACGGGCGCCCACTCCTTCAGCGACGAGCGCGCCATCCGCCGCTCCGCCGTCGCCTGGCGCGTGCCCTGCATCACCACCATCGCCGGCGCGCGGGCCGCCGTCGACGCCATCGAGAGCCGGCGCCGCGACCCGCTGCGGGTCTGGTCTCTCCAGCGGATGCACGCCTGAGGCGCGCCTATTGCACCGGCCCGGCCCGCTGCGCGAGGCGGCACGCCAGGGCCGCAAAGCCGGAAAACCCCCGCCGGCGGAGAAAATCCTGCCGGAATTCCTCCAGCTCCGGCAGAGGAATTTCGGCATTATGCAGCCGCCGAAGCGCGTCAAAATACCGGCACCAGCCCTCGGGGGTTTTCAGCGAGGGGTAAGAATAAATGCGCAGCAAATACCCCTCAAAATGGGTCTGAAACTGGAATTCCAGGACCCGGATCGTGTCCAGATAATGCCCCAGCCGGTTCGGCTCGAAGGAGAGATCCCGCTGCAAAAGGCTGTATTCGAGCAGCGCCTGGGCCGCCGTGCGCTCGTAAAACTGCGGGCGGCCCAGCCGCAGCACCGTCGCCGCCAGCTCGATCGGCTGCGGCCAGTGCAGAAACGGATAGAGGTAAAAACGGGACACGCGGCCCATCAGCAGGCGGTCGAAATGCGTCATCGTCCGCGGCGCCCAGGCGGGCGGATCCGGCGGCATCAGGTGCAGCAGGGAAAAGTGCGCCAGCCCGTCGGCGGACTCGAAGCAGGCCGCGATTTCCGGCAGCCCGGCCGAGGCCGCCGCCTCTCCGAGCCGGGCCATCTCCTGCCCGATCTCCGCCGCCGCGGGCGACGGGCGGAAAGCCGGATAAAGGCCGGCATGGGCTGCCGCGTACAGGTCCAGCGAAGAAGGCTCGCGCTTGCGGAACTCCCCGAGCAGCCAAACCTGCCGCAGCCGCGTCTCCAGCTGGTTCTGGATGCGGTGCGCCACGGCGCAGAAGCGGCCTTCCACGGTCGCTTCCGCCTCTCTTTGCAGCGCCGCCCCCAGCCGCGGGGAAAAGCTGCGCAACGCGGATGCCCGCCGCCCGGCAAGCGGGGACCGGGTCGCCAAACGTTCCAGACACTCTTCCACCCAGGGCAGCGCGGCCACCATCGCCGGCAGGTGGCGGAAGCTCTTTTCGCTTCCGGCCAGGGATTGCTCGAGCCCTTCGGCCAGTTCCAGATACTGCGCGGCCAGCTGCCAGAGCGCGGCGCCGCGCTCCTGGCGGATGATGGAGCGGTACTCGTTCAGGACGCTGAGGAACCGCCGCAGCAGGCTGGCCATGGTGGCCGGGGAAGGCTCGGCTTCGAGCGCCACGGCCGCCTCGTGCAGCTGCTCGGCGAGCGTCTCCACCGACCGGCGGTAGCGGGTCTCGAGCGCCTCGCACAGCCGCGCCGTGCCATCGGCGATGCGGCCGTCGAAGGTCTCCGGCAGCTCCTCTTCCTCCAGCTGCAAGCCGTCGGCGAGCTCTTCAAACAGTTGGCAAACGAGGGCGGTTACGATGCGGGGTCCTCCCCGGCGGGGCCGCTTCCGGCAGGGCGGAGCGCTTCATTCAGCGCCCCCTGCCGGTAGCCGCGCAGATCCAGCGCCGAATACAGAAAACCAAGCTCGCGGAAAATCTCCGCCAGCCGGTCGAACATTTCGAGCGAAAATGCGCGCTCCATTTCCGCCCGGTCGATCTCGAGCCGCGCCACCTCGTTGTGATAGCGGACGCGGAACTGCCGGAAGCCAAGCTCGCGGATCCGCTCCTCGGCCGCCTCGATCCGCCGGAGGACCTCGGGGGTCACGGCGATGCCGTAAGGCACGCGCGAGCTGAGGCAGGCGGCCGCCGGCCGGTCCCAGGTGGGAAGCCCCGCCATGCGCGAGAGCTCGCGGATTTCCGCCTTGGAAAGCCCCGCCTCGACCAGCGGCGCCTTCACGCCGTGCAGCCGGGCTGCGTTCTGGCCCGGGCGGTAGTCGCCGAGGTCGTCGGTGTTGACGCCGTAGACCAGCACGGCCCCGCCGTAGCGCGGCGCAATCTCCTCCATGCGGCGGAACAGCTCGTCCTTGCAGTGGTAGCAGCGGTCCGGGTTGTTGGCGACGTAAGCGGGGTTGTCGAACTCGCGCGACGGGATCAGCTCATGGCGGATGCCGTAGCGCCGGGCGAACTCGACCGCGTCGCGCTTGTGCGATTCGGGAATGGACGGCGAATCGGCGGTGACGGCGATGGCGTTGTCGCCGAGCACCTCGCGCGCGGCCCACGCCAGGTAGGCGGAGTCCGTGCCGCCGGAGTAGGCTACCAACACGCGCCCCAGCTGGCGCAGGATGCGGAACAGCTTCTCCTGCTTTTCGCGCAGCGCGCTGGCGTCGGCGGCGTTTCTGCCCAGCGAAACAAGGCCCGTCATGCCTGCATTATACCGAGCCGGCCGAAGGGGCTTCCGGCGCGCGCTTCGCGCGGCCGCCGCTGCGTCACAGCATCCACAGCTGGGGCCCGTCGCAAGCCAGGCAGGCGCAGCGCAGGCGCAACCAGGACGCCAGCCGGCACACGTGCGCCCTCCATCCGCTGATGGCCGGGGCGGGCGCCGGCCGCGGGCTGCGCTGCAAGCTCCGGCCCAATTCCCCCGCCTGCTCCCCGGCGGCCACGAACTGCGCCCCGCGCGCGGCCAGCTCCCGGAGCACCTCGCGGGCGCCCTCGTCCAACCCGTGCGCCCGGGTCAGGTCCAGCAGGAGCACGCGCCGGCCGAGGATGGACAGGGCGGTGTCCACGCTGCGGCGAAGCGACTCGGCGGCCGGCGCGGTCAGCTCGCCGCGGATTTCATAACGCAGGGCCGCAGGCGTGTCGTGGAGATAAACGCCGGAAGCCGTCACGCCTGTCCAGATTCGCGCCGCACGGGCCCGGTGACAAAACATTTCGCTGTCACGCAAACCTTGCGCACGCATCTTGCCCTTCAGGCAAGGAGGAAGCCGCCGATGGCGCGAATCGTCGTACTGGGCGCGGGCGTGGCCGGGCACACGGCCTCGGCTTTTCTGCGCAAGTGGCTCCCGAAGCGGGACGAGGTTGTGGCTGTCTCGCCGATGGCCGAATACAACTGGATCCCGTCCAACATCTGGGTCGGCGTGGGGCTGCTCCGGAAGAAGCAGGTGGTGTTTCCGCTCGCGCCCGTCTACGATAAGGCGGGCATCGAGTTCAAGCAGGCGCGCGCCGTCGCGCTCTGGCCCGAGGGCGACGCGGAAAGCCAGACGCCGGCGGTGGAGATCGAATGGACGCGCCCGGACCGGCGCGGCGAGCGGGAAAAGGTCCGGTATGACTTTCTGATCAACGCCACCGGGCCGAAACTGAATTTCGAAGCCACGCCGGGCCTCGGCCCCGGCAAGCACACATATTCGGTCTGCACGGCGGACCACGCCGAAGAGACCGCGCGGGCTTTTCTCGAGGAAGTCGAGCGGATGCGGCGCGGCGAGCGGCGCAGGTTCGTCGTCGGCGTGGGCCACGGCAGCTGCACCTGCGAGGGCGCCGCGTTCGAATACATCGTGAACCTCGAGTTCGAGCTGCGCGCCCGCGGCGTGCGCGGCCGGGCCGAGATCCTCTATCTCACCAACGAGTACGAGCTCGGCGATTTCGGCATCGACGGCGTGCACATCAAGCGCGGCGGCTACATCACGCCCAGCAAGATTTTCCACGAATCGCTCTTCGCCGAGCGCGGCCTCGACTGGCTCACCCGCGCCCACGTCCGCCAGGTCGAGCCGGGCCGCGCCGACGTGCTGACGCTCGACGGCGAGGAGCGCGAAGTCCGCTTCGACTTCGCCATGCTCCTGCCGCCCTTCCGCGGCGTCGACATGAGGGCTTTCAACCGCAACGGCGAAGACATCACCGCGCGCCTGTTTGCGCCCAACGGCTTCATGAAAGTGGATGCCGACTACGCGCCCAAGCCCTACGAACAGTGGAAGGCGCGGGACTGGCCGCGGTACTACCAGAGCCCCGCCTTCGAGAACCTGTTCGCCGCCGGCATCGCCTTTGCGCCGCCGCACCCGATTTCCCGGCTCCGCACCACCCCGGACGGGCTGATGATCTCCCCTGCCCCGCCCCGCACCGGAATGCCGTCGGCGATGATCGGCAAGGCGGTGGCGGCCAGCATCGTGGATATGCTCCGCGGAGCGAAGAAGCCCACGCACGCCGCTTCCATGGCCGAAATGGGCGCGGCCTGCGTCGCCAGCGCCGGCGCCAACCCGTTCACGGGAACGGCCGCATCCATCACGGTGTTCCCCATCGTGCCCGATTACGAAAGGTACCCGGAATACGGCCGCGACCTGAACTACACGTTCGGGGAGATCGGTCTGGCCGGGCACTGGATCAAGATTCTTCTCCACCACATGTTCCTCTACAAAGCCCGGCTTCTGCCAGGCTGGTGGATGATCCCGGAGTAGTGCGATGAGCGACAACCCGAATGCCAGCGCCGCCCCGCCGCCCCATCTGCGGCCCTGGTTTTACGCCACCAAGCCGACGCGCTGGACGCGCTTCCTGCGCACCTTCATCCCGTGGCAGATCGTGCGATTCATCGTCATCAACCTGAAGATGATGATCCTGATCCGGCGCAGCCACAAGGGCATGCACCATTAACCGGGCGGCGGGCCGCCGCCGCGCAGCCTCCGGCTGCGCCACAGCGGCACGAGAAACAACAGCGCCAGCACGAGAAAGCCCGCGCTCACAATCCAGCGGAATATGGTCAGGCGGCGCGCGTGCCCGCGCAGCATGCCGCGGATCGCCAGCAGGCAGAAGCCGAGGCTGATGAGCAGGTACCAGGCGCCGTAAAAGCCCGGCCTGCGGCGCGGGTCGGGAAACAGCATCCGCTTCATTGTAGGCCCTCCGCAGCGGCCCGCCGGGGGAGGGCGCGCCGCCCATCCTGCCGTGGCTGCGGAAAGCCGCAGCCGGGTCTCCCGTTGCACCGCGCAGAGTGGAACAATATCGGCAACGGCCCCCCCGGGCCGCAAAAACAGGAGGTACCGGATTTGTCGTCGCACACTTTCAGCCGGCGGCAGTGGCTGGCCGCGCCGGCTGCCCTCGCCGGGCTGGCTTCGGCGCAGCGGCCGGAGCGGAGGCCCAATTTCGTCATTCTGTTCGCCGACGATCTCGGCTGGGGCGATCTCGGCTGCTACGGACACCCGCTTGTCCGCACGCCGAACCTCGACCGCCTTGCAGCCGAGGGCGCACGGTTCACTTCCTTCTATGCCGCGGCGCCCGTGTGCACGCCTTCCCGCGCCGGGCTTCTCACCGGCCGCTACCCGATCCGCGCCGGCCAGCCCGGCAACACCGGGCCGGACACTGTGGGCGGGCTGCCTTTGAGCGAAGTGCTGCTGCCGCAGCTGCTCAAGCCGCTCGGCTACCGCACGATGGCCATCGGCAAATGGCACCTCGGATTTCAGCCGGACGAGTACCTGCCCGTGCGGCGCGGCTTCGACGCCTGGCTCGGGCTGCCTTACTCGAACGACATGATCCCGCCGTGGGTGAAAACGGAACGGCCGCTGCGGCTGTACCGCGACGCCGAGCCGGCCGAGGAGGTCCGGGATCAGCAGGAGCTCACGCCGCTATACACGGAAGAGGCCGTCAAATTCATCCGCGCCTGCCGCGGGCGGCCGTTCTTCCTCTATGTGGCCTACGCGATGCCCCACCTGCCGGTGAGCGCGCCGCCGCGCATGCAGGGGCGCTCGCGGGCCGGGCTGTACGGCGATGTGATCGAGACGCTCGACTGGAGCGCGGGCGAGATCCGCCGGGCGCTGGAAGAGGAGGGCCTCGCCCGCGACACGCTGCTCGTCTTCACAAGCGACAACGGCCCGTGGCACGATCTTCCGCCGCGGATGCTGGCCGGCGGCGTCGAGCCGTGGCACACCGGCTCGGCCGGGCCGCTGCGGGGCGCAAAGGGCACGACCTGGGAGGGCGGGCCGCGCGTGCCGGCCATCTTCTGGCGGCCGGGCTTCGTCCGCCCTCAGACCGTCTTCGACATGGCGTCGACGCTCGATCTGCTGCCCACTTTCGCCGCCATGGCCGGCGCAAGCCTGCCGCAGGATCGCGCACTGGACGGCTTCGACCTGCGCGCCACGCTCGGGCGCGGCGAGCCGTCCCCGCGCAAGGAATTCTTCTATTGCCTCGACAAGCGCCTGGAAGGCGTGCGCCAGGGGCCGTGGAAGCTGCGGCACGCGCCGGGCGGCGCGCCGGAGCTCTTCCATCTGGAGCGGGACCCTTCGGAGCGCTACAACGTGCGCGACCGGGAGCCGGAAGTCGCGGCGCGGCTGGCGGCCCGGCTCAGGCAGTTCGCCCGGGAAATCGGGGCCGAGACGGCGGGCTGAGGATGGCGGCGCACGGCGCCTGCGCCGGGCCGGCCGCGCGGGATTCATGAAGCGCAGGCCGCATACGGTAATCTGAAAGGGAAAGAGGGAGGCGCGATGGACGGAACGATCCGCGAGAACCAGATTCAGCTGGGCGAGCTGCCGCCGGGCCTGTTCGACCGCATCGACCGCGAGGGCAGCTACGGGACCGACAGCGGCATTCTGCTGACCACCGTGGACAGCGTCATCAACTGGGGCCGCAAGAACTCGATCTGGCCGATGACGTTCGGGCTGGCCTGCTGCGCCATCGAGATGATGGCGATGAGCGCCTCGCGGTTCGACATCGCGCGCTTCGGCGCCGAGGTCTTCCGCGGCAGTCCGCGGCAGGCCGACCTGATGATCATCGCCGGCCGCGTGTCGAACAAGATGGCGCCGGTGGTGCGCCAGCTTTACCAGCAGATGCCCGAGCCGAAGTGGGTGATTTCGATGGGCGCCTGCGCGACCTCGACCGGCGTGTTCAACAACTACGCGCTGATCCCCGTCAACCAGGTCATCCCGGTGGACGTGTATGTGCCGGGATGCCCGCCGCGGCCCGAGCAGCTGATCTATGCGATCATGCTGCTGCAAAAGAAAATCGAGCGCCAGCGGGGCGTGATCCAGGAAGTGCTGAACCTCGCCTGAGGCGGGCCAAGGCAACAGCGGCGCCGGGGCCGGACGGGCCCGCGGCGCCGTTCTTTTTTTGTTTCAAGTTTTCGCTGCCGGATCCGATGCGGAGGGTGAGAGCAGAGGAGGCTCCGAAAGGAGGCAGACCGTGGAAATCCGCAGAATCGACAACGTGGTCGAGCTGGCGGCGGTGAACCCGGTGACGCCGCTCTCGCCCGAAATGCGCGCCGAGCAGGCGCAGCTGGTGCGGGCGGTGGAGGCGGTGAACGAGGCGCGGCTGTTTGGCGAAAACAGCGAGCTGACGTTCAGCCTGGACCGGGAGACGCGCCGGCCGGTAATGAAGATCGTGGACCGGGAAACGCAGGAAGTGATCCGGCAGATTCCGCCCGAATATGTGCTGCGGCTGGCCGAGGATCTGAAGGGCTGAAGGCGGCGCGGCAGGCAGGCAACCGGCAAAGGCAGGAAGGAACGCGAATGACGGCGAATCCGTATGGCGGCCATGTGGCCGAAAGGGTGCTCGGGGCCGACCCCGTGGAGCTGGTCGTGATGTTGTACGAAGAGCTGTTGCATTCGGTGGAGGAGGCGCGGCGGCAGCTGGCTGCGGGCGACGCGCACGCGCGCGCCCGGGCCGTGAGCCGCGCGCTCGGAATCCTCGCCGAGCTGGTCGAGAGCGTGGACGCGCGGGCCGGCGGCGAGCTGGCCGGCAACCTGCTCCGCCTGTACGCGTTTCTCATCGAGCGGCTGCAACAGGGCAACTTCGAACAGCGCGACGAGCCCTTGGCCGAGTGCGAACGCGTGATCCTGCCGCTCGTGGAAGCCTGGCGCACGGTGTGCCGCGACCGCTGGAGCAGCCCCCCGGCCGTGGATCCCGCCGCCTTGCAAAACGCCCCGGCAGTGAGCGTCTGCGGCTGACCTTGGCCGCACGGCGCTTTCGGCGCCCCCGGCCGGCTGCGTCGCGCCCCGGCGGCAACCGTCTGCGGCTGGCGCGGCGCCTCAGCCGATGACGTCCCGCAGTCGGCCGCGCGCGGCCGCCAGGCGCCGCCCGGCCTCCTCGCGGCCCACGCCAAGGCGCGCCATCACGATCGCCGTGCGCACGTCCATCCCGGCTTGCTCCAGCGCCTCGGCGGCGCGCTCCCTCGCAACCCCCGCCACCGCCATGATGATCCGCTGCGCGCGGTCCACCAGCTTCGCATTCTTCGGCTGCACGTTCACCATCAGATTCGAGTACACCAGCCCCAGCCGCACCATCACGCCGGTGGAAATCATGTTCAGCACCATCTTGGTCGCCGTGCCCGCCTTCAGCCGCGTCGACCCCGCAATCACCTCGGGCCCGGTCACCACCTCCACCGGATAGCGCACGCGGCCCGAAAGCGCAGCGTTTTCGCAGCAGGAAATCCCGCCCGTCAGCGCTCCCATCTCCGACGCTTTGTCCACCGCCCCCAGCACATACGGCGTGCGGCCGCTGGCGGCGATGCCCACCAGGAAATCCTTGCCGGTGAAGCCGGCCTCTGTCAGGTCGGCGGCGCCCGCCTCGGGCTGGTCCTCGATGCCCTCCACCGCATGGCGCAAGGCGTAATCGCCGCCCGCAATGAGGCCGGTGACCATCTCTTCGGGAACGTTGAACGTGGGCGGGCACTCCGAGGCGTCGAGCACGCCCAGCCGGCCGCTGGTTCCGGCCCCGATGTAAAACAGCCGGCCGCCCGCGCCCAGCGCCTCGGCGGCGGCATCCACGAGGCGGGCGATGGATGGCAAGGCGCGCCGGACCGCCCCGGCCACGGTGGCGTCCTCCTCGTTGAAGACGCGCAGCATGTCGAGCGTCGGCAGCGTGTCCAGGTCTCGCGAGCGGGGATTGGGCTGCTCGGTGGCCAGGCGGGAAAGATCGAGCGGTGGCTGCATCGCCTCCATGATGGCCGGAGCGAAGCCGAAAATGCAAAAGCCGGGCGGGGTGGCCGCCCGGCCGCCGCGACTGGCGATGGATTTCCCGTCAGGCCTGGAAGCTGGAGCCGCAGCCGCAGGTGGACTTCACGTTCGGGTTGTCGAACTTGAAGCCCGAACCTTCGAGCGTCTCCACGTAGTCCACCGTGGCGCCGTCCAGGTAAAGCATGCTGGCCTGGTCGATGAAAACCTTCAGACCGTCGAAGTCGTAGGTCTTGTCGAGCAGCCCCGGGTTGTTCTCAAACGCCATGGAGTAGGTGAACCCGGAGCATCCACCGCCAACCACGGCGATGCGCAGCCCCGCCGGCTTGGGATCCTGCATCTCGAGGATCTCCTTCACCTTCGCGATGGCGGTGGGGGTCAGTGTGATCATGAGGCAACGAACCTCCTACAAAATTGTCCTGTTTGGATTCTAGCACGCCGCTTGCCGCAGCGCTTCCTGTCTGAAAAGATGCATCCGGCCGGGGAGAGGCTTCGAGGATCTGCTATGGTAGGGAATGCCCGGGCTGCGGGTCCGGCGCCATGCGGCTGCGCCGGGCCGGGGCCAGTTTCGCTTGTAACCGCATGGGTTTGGCGCGCGTCGGTCATGTGTATGAGCGGGCACGCTGGCGTCCTCCCATTCCCGGCGGGCGGAATCCGGGCTGCATCCACCGGGCAGGGTAGCACGCGAGTGGAAAACCGTCTCACAGAAGAAGCCGCTCTGGTGCGGCGCATCCAGCAGCGCGATGAAGCGGCGTTCCGCGAGCTGGTCGAACGGTACCAGAACAAGGTCTACTCGATCATCTACGGCATTCTCCGCAACCACAACGACGCTGAAGACATCGCGCAGCAGGTCTTCGCCAAGGTTTATTTTTCCATCGGCAATTTCGACTTCCGCAGCTCCCTGCTGACGTGGATCTACAAAATCACGGTCAACGAGTGCTACGACTACCTGCGCAAGAGGCGCGTGCGCAAGCTGGTTTACGAAAGCGACCTCGGCGACGAGGAAGGCGTCAACATGGAGCGCAGCGAGCCGGATCTGGCGCCGCGGATCGACGAGCGGCTGGAGAGGCGCGATCTGGCGCTGAAGCTGCTTGAGAAGCTCTCGCCGGAGGACCGCAGCCTGATGCTGCTCAAGGAAGTCGAGGGACACTCGGTGGAAGAACTCGCCCGGATGACCGGAATGAACGAGAACACGATCAAGGTGAAGCTGTTCCGGGCAAGACAGAAACTGGTCAAGGCGGCCGAGCGTCTCATGAAGCGGAAGGGCTTGCCGCTGAAGGTCGAGCAAGGGTGAACCATGGAACCGCGGGCTGACAGTCTTGCCAGGCGGAAAGCGGCAGCAGCGCCTGGTTCTGCCTGCCTGCGCGTTTCCGGCAACCATGGCGGCGCAAAGGGAGCGGGCCTGCACAAGACAGGCGCCGGGGCCTGCGGGTCCGCGGCATATGAGAGACTCCCGAAAGAGCCGCCTGTTTCGCATCGGGAATCGAGGGAAGAAAGCCATGCATGAGCCGGTAGTTGACGGGCTGGAAGAGTACCTGGCGGGGTCGGCCACGGAGCAGCGGCTCGCCATCATTGAACAGCACCTGGCCGCCTGCGCGGAGTGCCGCCGGGAGTTGGCGGCGATGCGCAGCCAGCAGGCCTTGCTGCGGGAGCTTCGTCTTCCGGAGCCGGCAAGCCCGGCGCCAGGATTCTACGCGCGCGTGATGGCGCGGATCGAGGCACGGCGGGCCGCCTCCATCTGGTCGGTTTTCCTGGAGCCGGCCTTCGGGCGGCGTCTGGGCTATGCGGCGCTGGCCCTGCTGGTGGTGCTGAGCGCGGCGGTGCTGAACGGGCCGGGGCAGGCGGTGGTGGACGAAAGCAACCCGATGGCGGTGTTCGTCCTTGAAATGCCGGAAGCGCCGGGCGTCGACCCGGGCCATGACCGCGCCGTCGTGCTGACGCACCTGGTCAGCACGGGAGTCGCTGCTGACGAAGTGCCCTCCCTGCCGGTATCATCGGATTGATGCAGGGGGTGATGGCGTGAGCGTCCGAAGCGCATCAAGCGATTGCGGCCCGACATGGCATACGCCGCGCGTGCTGGGCGTGCTGCTGCTGGTGTTCCTGTGCGGCGCGGCCGCGGGCGCGCTTGCCATGCGGATGTTCGCCTCGCGCATGCCCGCCGCGGCGGCCTGGAGCGCCGGCGGGCGCGAGTGGACGCTGGAGATGATGAAAAAGGAGCTCGACCTCACGCCGCAACAGGCCGCCGAGATCGAGACCGTGCTCGACGAGTTCGTCCTCTACTACCAGAACCTCCAGGGCCAGATGGACGACTTCCGCGCCGAGGGCAAGAAGCGCATCCTCCGCGTCCTGACGCCGGAGCAGCGGGCCCGCTTCGAGAAGATGGTGGGCAAGCTGAACGCAAAGCTCCGTTAGCCTTCCTCCGTCCCGCCCCCGCCCCGTCCCCCCGCGCGTCACTTTTCGCTCCGCGCCGAATCGAAGGAAGTTGGATAATGAGTTTCGGTGCCGTATGAAAAGCCTTGCCCTTGTCCTCCTCCTTGCCCTGCTCGGAATCAGCTTCGCAGCCGCCTGGCAGGCGGTTCCCGACGATCAGATTTACGACCTGGTGCGGCGCCGCCTGGCCGGCGACCCCGACGTCAAGGGCGGCGCGTTTGACATTTCCGTGCAAAACGGCGTGGTCACGCTGAAGGGCGCGGTCCGCAGCGAAAAAGCGCGCAAAAAAGCCGAAAAATTGACAAAGAAAATCAGGGGCGTGAAGGGGGTTGTCAACCAGCTCGTCATCAAGCCTGCGGGGCTTTGACCCATGGACTCCTGGCAGTTGAAGCCCGTCGGCATGGTGCACTGCGGCATCCGCGAGCGCAAGCAGATGCCGGTGTGGGGGGTCCCTGCGAGCGTCGAAATCTTCCCGGAATTCGAGCCGGCCCTTCACCAGATCGAGAAACATTCCCACATCTGGGTTTTCGGCTGGCTGAACCAGGGGCGCGAGGAGCGCGACGTGTTGCAGGTGACGCCGCGGGGCGTGGACGACCGCGGGCCCGGCGGCCTGCATGGCGTGTTTGCCGTCCGCTCGCCGGCCCGCCCCAACCCGGTCGGGCTGACCGCCGCGCGCGTGCTGCGCCGCGACGGGCGCTGGCTCCATCTGGACCGGCTGGATTTTCTTGACGGCACGCCGGTCATCGACATCAAGCCCTACTTCATCAACCGCGACCTGATTTTCAGCGCCAACGGCCGCCAGGTGGGCAAGCCGCGTTCCCGGGAGGACCTGCGCGAGAGCCTGCTCATCCAGGCGGTGCAGTTCCACGGGGAGCGCAAGCCGGATCTCGAGCTGGGCGTGCGCATTCTCGAGCACTACCGAGCCGTCTTTCACGATCTGAACGATCCCGGCGACTGGCGCATCGTCTTGCCCTTGTCCCGGCCGGTGCTGTGCGACGCCTTCATGGGCATGACGCGCGTCACGCCCGGCCGCGGCACGCTGGTTTTCGGCTCCGGCCCCGCGGTGCGGATCAACGGAGAGGCCGAATATGAGCCGCGGCCGGAAATGCCTGCCGATATTCTTTCCGCGGCGGACGAAGATCTGTTCGATTTCCGCCGCCTGGCAGGCTGAATCAGGCCAGCATTTTCTTCACCACCTCGCCGTGCACGTCCGTGAGCCGGAAATCGCGGCCCATGTGGCGGTACGTTAGCCGCGTGTGATCGAACCCCAGGCAGTGCAGGATAGTCGCCTGCAAGTCGTGCACGTGAACGGGATCCTCCACGACGCGGAAGCCAAGCTCGTCGGTCTTTCCGATGACCTGGCCGCCCCGGATGCCGCCGCCGGCCAGCCACATGGAGTAAGCGAGAGGATGGTGGTCGCGGCCGGCGTTTTCGGGATCGGCCGTGTTGCGGATCTCCACGATCGGCGTGCGGCCGAATTCCCCGCCCCAGACGACCAGAGTGGAATCGAGCAGCCCGCGCTGCCTGAGGTCTTTGATGAGAGCAGCCGCGGGCTTGTCCGTGCGGTCGCAATTTTTCTTCAGGTCCCGGTTCAGGTAGGTGTGCTGGTCCCAGCTGGCGTCCATCATCAGCACGAACCGCACGCCCCGCTCCACCAGGCGCCGCGCGAGGATGCAGTTGGTGGCGAACTGCCGGGTTTTCGGATCGTCGAGGCCGTACATTTCGCGGATATGCTGCGGCTCGGTGGACAGGTCGGCCAGCTCCGGCGCCGCCGACTGCATCCGCCAGGCCAGCTCATAGTTGGCGATGCGCGAGGCGATCTCGGGGTCGCCGGTTTCGGCCATGTGTTCGCGGTTCAGATCGCCCGCCAGGTCGAGCGCCGCCCGCTGCACCTCCGGCGTCACGCCGGGCGGGTTGGAGAGGTAAAGGATCGGGTCGCCGGAATTGCGGAACAGCGTGCCCTGGTAATGGGAGGGAAGGAACCCGCAGGAAAAGTTGGATGCGCCGCCGCTGGTGCCCACGCCGGAACTCAGCACGACGAAGCCGGGCAGGTTCTTCGACTCGCTGCCCAGCCCGTAGAGCACCCAGGCGCCCATGGTTGGCCGGCCCAGCTGGATCGAACCGGTGAACAGCAGCGCCTGGCCCGGGTGGTGGTTGAATGCGTCGGTGACCATGGAGCGGACCAGGCAAATGTCGTCGGCGCACGAGGCGATGTGGGGGATGTAGTCGGAAAACTCGATGCCGCTCTGGCCGTGGGGCCGGAACTGGCGCGGGCTGGGCAGAATTTTGGCGTCCTTTTTGGTAAATGCGAGGCGCAATTGCGAGGCCATGGAGTCCGGCAGAGGCTGGCCGGCATATTTTTGCAGCGCCGGTTTTGGATCGTAAAGATCCATCTGGCTGGGCGCGCCTTCCATGAACATGAAGATGACGTTCTTCGCCTTGCCGGGAAAATGCGGCTTTTTCGGCGCGAGAGGGTTTGCGGTGTCGGCGGTGCGGCCCTCGGCGGCGAGCAGATCCGCCAGCCCCATCATGCCGATGCCGCAGGCCACTTCCCTGAGAAATCTCCGGCGGCACAGCAGGCCGTGGAATTCCTTTTCGTTCATGGCGGGTCACTCCCTCGTGATGAATTCCTCAAGGTTCAGCAGCGCCTTGGCCGCCCCGACCCAGGCCGCCTCGCCCGGCGCGAGCGGCAAGAGCTGCCTGGCGGTGTCGGGGCTTGCCGCCAGGGAGGCCGACTGCGCGGCCAGAAATTGTTCCAGACGCTGGCGCTCGCGCCCGCTCGGCAGGCGTCCAAGGGCCAGCAGGAAGGCATGGTCGATGCGCGCTTCCGGCGGCGCCTCCTTCAGAACCCGCAGCGCCAGCGCCTGGGCCGCCTCATGGAACACGGGATCGTTGAGCAGGTTCAACGCCTGCAAAGGAGAATTGGAGCGGCGGCGGCGGGCGCAGGAGGTGAACGAATCCGGAGCGTCGAAATTCATCAGCATCGGATACGGCGCCGTGCGCTGGAACAGGATGTACATGCCCCGCCGGTAGCGCGCCGGGCCTTCGTCCTCCACCCACTTCACGCTGCCGGCGTAGCCCAGCTCGGCCACTCCGGCCGGCTGCGGCGGCCGGACGCTCGGCCCGCCGACGGCGGTGTTCAGCAGCCCGGCGGCCGCCAGCGCCGCGTCGCGGATGTTTTCCGCCTGGAGCCGCAGCCGCGACTGCCGCGCCAGCAAGGTGTTCTCCGGGTCTTTTTCGAGCAGATCCCGGCGCACGTGCGAACTCTGGCGGTACGCCGCGGAGGTGACGATGAGGCGCACGATGTGTTTCACGCTCCAGCCGTTGTCGCGGAACTCGCTGGCCAGCCAGTCGAGCAGTTCCGGGTGCGTGGGCGGCTCGCCCTGCGTTCCGAAATCCTCGCTGGTTTTCACAATGCCGCGGCCGAAAAACTCCTGCCAGATCCGGTTGACCACAACGCGCGCCGTCAGCGGATTTTCCCGGGAAACCAGCCATCGGGCCAGCGTCAGCCGGTTGCGCGGGGCGTCTTTCGGAAGCGGCGGAAGCCAGGCCGGGACGTCCGGCTCCACGGGCAGGCCGCGGGCGCGGAAATCGCCCTTCAACGCGATACAGGTCTGCGGCGGCTCCTCCAGCTCCATCATTGTCATCGCCTGCGTCAGGCGCGGATATTCGCGGTCCAGGGCCGCCAGACGGCGGCGGAATTCCCGCAGACAGATGAGCTTGTCGATGTCGCGGTCCGGCTTGAACGGGCCGGGATTATTCACGAACTGGTAGAAAACCGCTTCGTTTTCCCGCTCTGTCCGCTTCTTTTTTCCCTTCCGCAGAAGATATTCGAACCGGTCGAGCATCGGGCGGTTGTTGGCGACCGCAAAATCCCAGTCCGGGTCCTTGCCGGGATTGTCCATCGCCTGCCGGATTTTTTCCTCCCATTCTTCCTGAAGCGCCTCGACGTCGAATTCGCGAACGAGGGCCTCGCGCCTGGCGAGGTACTCCGGCCGGCGGCGCATCCACTCGCCGAACTCGCCGGGCAGCGGTGCGTCGATGTTGACCTCCTCGCTGCGGTTGAAGAAGGCCATCAACTGGTAATATTCCTTCTGCTTCAGCGGATCGTACTTGTGGTCGTGGCACTGGGCGCAGCCCGCGGTCAGCCCCAGCCATGCGGTGGCGGTCGTGTTGACGCGGTTGACGAGCTGCTCGAAGCGGCTTTCTTCCGGGTCGGTGCCGCCTTCGCGGTTGGTGAGGGTGTTGCGGTGAAACCCGGTGGCGACGCGCTGCTCGACGGTGGCGCCCGGAAGCAGGTCCCCGGCGAGCTGTTCAATCGTGAACTGGTCAAACGGCATGTCGCGGTGGAAGGCCTCGATCACCCAGTTGCGCCAGCGCCAGGCGTAAGGGCGCACGAGGTCCTTTTCCAGCCCGTCGCTGTCGCCGTAACGGGCCACGTCGAGCCAGGCGCGGGCGCGCTGCTCGGCGTAATGGGGCGAGGCCAGCAGACGCTCGACGGCGCGCTCGTAGGCGTCGGGGCGCGAGTCGGCAAGAAAGGCCCGGACTTCTTCCGGCGTCGGCGGCAGCCCGGTCAGGTCGAGCGTCACGCGCCGCAGCAACACGTGTTTCGGCGCCTCGGGCGACGGCTGGATGCCCTCTCTCTCAAGCCGGTTCAGAATGAAGCGGTCGATCGGGTTTCTCACCCATGAGCGGAGCACGACGTCCGGCGGCTCCGGCCGGCGGATCGGCCGGAAGGCCCAGTGCCGCGGCTCGGCGGCCGGCGCCGGCGCTGCGGCCGGGGCAGCCTTGTTTTCCTGCGCCGGCCAGTTGGCGCCCGACTCGATCCAGGTTCGCAGCACCGCAACTTCCGCCGGACTCAACGGCGGACCGGCGGGAGGCATCATGAACCCTTTCTTTGTGCTGGTGACCCTCAGGATCAGCTTCGACTCGTCTGGCTTTCCCGGCACGATCACCGGACCCGAATAACCGCCCGCCAGCGCGGCTTCGCGCTCGTCGAAACGCACGCCGTTCTGCGAAAGGGAAGCGTTGTGGCAGGGGACGCATCGCCGGGCGAGGATCGGCTCCACATCCCGGCGGAAATCGACCTGCGCGGAGGCGGCGAGAGCCGCCGACAAAAACCAGACGACCAGCCCAGCCCAGCCCCTCATGTTGGGATTATTCTATCTCAAGTGGTCCCAAAGTCCTTCGCCCGGCTGCACGACGCCGGGGCGGAAGGCCCTCAGAGACTGGCGCCGCGCCCGCCGGACCGGCTGGCCGGGCGGCCGTCGTCCTGCGAGACCGTGGCGGCAGAGACGTCCTGGCGGGCCGCGTGGCCGGCTTCGAGCATTCTCTTGATCTCCAGCAGCGCCTTTTCCTGCGCCGAGCGGGCCCGGATGGCGATGATCCTTCGCAGGATGGCGCCCTTCCATCCGGTCAGTCCCTGTTGTGTGGAGCCGCGCAGACTGATCAGATGGAAGCCCGGTTTGCCGGCCGCGTCCCGCCCGGGAATGCATTCGGTGATTTCCAGGGCCAGCTGAAAATAGTGGCTGGCGTAAAGCTGCTTGACGGCCACGACTTCGGCGGCTCCTCTGGGCCCCTCGAAGTGGAAGGCAGCGGCATGGTTCAGGCGCAAGGTGGGCTTCAACCCGAAGGACACTTTCTCCCAGTAGAAGGTGGAGTCCAGCCGGGGCAGCGAGGCGTTCGGGTACTCCAGCAGGTAGCGCGTCAGTTCGGGAATGTAAACCGAAAGCACCTCGGCCCGGCCCAGCAAGGTGCGCAACTCCCGGTTCACGTCGAATGGCTGCGCGCCGTCGTGATAAATTCCGAGCGCCGTGTTGCCCTCGGCGCGGTAACGCTGGAGCAAATCAAAGGCGAGCGTCTGAAGGCGCCGGTTGATGCACGCGGCCGCGGCCTTCTCGTCGGACCAGTCGACCACGCTTTGCAGCTCGCGCATCGCTTGCGCCGAGAGCTGGATGGAGCACTTGCCCGGCCTGCACGAACGCAAGTTTTTCAGATCCCCGGGCTCGAGCACAAAGCCTTCGAAATCGCGCAGGGATGGCGGCTCGCTGACGCGGTTGATCCCATGGTAGACGGGCAGGCGGCGCAGGCGTTCAAAATCGAAGGCGAAGCGCACGTACGCTTGCGGCTCGGCGTGAATGAACACGGTCCCGAAAATCACCATCTCCGCCGGACGGTCGGAAGCCAGAACCCTGGCGACCGCCGCGCCGCGGCCGATGGCGGCGATCTGATCCTCGCC
>Ga0272446_1000560_pt1 | contig 57700 bp, 39 predicted proteins | sample YNPCB0061_FD_194587 | JGI IMG/M metagenome (GOLD analysis project Ga0272446, IMG submission 194587) | Hot spring microbial mat communities from Yellowstone National Park, WY, United States - YNP-CB-006-1 | ecosystem: Environmental > Aquatic > Thermal springs > Hot (42-90C) > Sediment | place... | reverse complement strand
GCCCGCGAAGGGGTCGGCGGTATTGATCACCGTCGCCAGTTCACCTGGCGCCAGGTCGCTGCCGGTCAATGCGTCGCGGCGATAGATCAACACCACGATGAACGCCGTCACACCAAAGCTGATGACGATGGCGGTCAGAATCAGCGCCTGGGGCAAGGGATCGGCGAACTGACTCGCCATCGCTGCCGTGGCGCCCTCTTCCGGCACGATGGGCGGCGCGCCACGCGTCAACGGCCCGGTGCCGAAGAGCGCCAGGTTGACGGCATGGGTGATCAGCCCCAGCCCCAGCACAAGTTTGATCTGCCCGCGCAGCATGATCATATACGCGCCGCAGGCAAAGAGCACACCCACCAGCAACGCCAACATCAGTGCGGTCAAGATTGACCTCCCTCTCTGGCTGTCGGCGTGCGCGTCGCCGCTTCGGCGGCTTCGCTCAACCGCAGCAGGTACGTAATCGCCATGCCGATCACCACCAGCATGACGCCCAGATCGAACAGTTGCGGCGTCCCCAGTTTCAGCTTGCCGCCGCCAACATAGAACTCGAGCCACATGCCACGAAAAAAGCCGCCGCCGTAGATGCCGATCAACCCCGCAGTCACCGCCAGGCTGAGGCCGAGGCCGATCAGGGGCGCCAGCCACGGGCCATACCGTTCGCGCGTCGCTTCGGCGCCGCGTGCCAGGATGGTGAGCTCAATGGCGGCGGCGAAGACCAGGCCGGCGATGAAGCCACCGCCCGGCAGATCATGGCCGCGCAAGAAGAGCATAATGGCAATCAACATGATGATGGGGGTCAGGATCAGGTCGACAAGGCGTAGATAGATTTCAGTCATGGCCGGCCTCCACTACTTTCTGCTCTGATGCAGGCGTCCGGCTGCTGCGCACGGCGTTGATGCGTTGGCGCAGGGCGTGCAACTGTGGGCTGCGCAGCAGCGCGTAACCGCCCAGCGCCGCCACCCCCAACACTGTGATCTCGCCCATCGTGTCGTAGCCACGAAAGTCGACCAGGATCACGTTGACAACGTTGGCGCCTTTGCCAAAGGGCAGCGAGTTCTCGATGAAATAGGGGCTGATGCTCTCGCCCACCTGACTCAGGTGATTGATCATCACGACCGCAAACCCAAAGAAGCCCATCGCTAACGCCATGAACACCCGCAGCGGCGTGCGCCTGTCGCGGCCAAATTGCGGGTCAGGGCGCACACGGAAGAAGACCAGCACCAACAGGATCACCGTCAGCACTTCGATCAACAATTGGGTCAACGCCAGATCGGGCGCGCCGAAGACCACAAAGAACAACGTCACCGTCACACCGACGACGCCGATGGCGATGATGGCGCTCAAGCGAGAGCGAGCGTGCACAGTCGTCAATGCGCCGAAGATCGCCAGCGCAAAGAAAACCCATTCGGTGACGCTGGGAATCTCCAACGAATCGAGCACGACGCTGGTCTCGGCATTGGTGAAGAAGAGGGCGTACGCCATGACCGCCACCCCCGCCAGCAGCGTCACACTCAGCTGTGGCGCCATCGGGCTGCCCTGAATCAATGTCGTCAGCCGGAAGGCAAAGCGGTAGATCAGGTCGATCAGGGCGTCGTACACAGCCAGCGAACTGACGCGTGCGGGGACGCCCGCAAACGCGCGGCGGAAGAGGCCGCGCGCCAGCAAGACGCCGACGCCCAATGCCAGGATCACCAGGCTTGTGATAAAAACTGGAGTCCAGCCGTGCCAGAGCTTAAATCCGACTATCGCAGCTTCGCCAGAAATGGCGGCAATCGCTGGCGCAAAGAGCAGGTTCTCGTACCAACCTGTAAAGAGCGCGCCGACCGCGCCCAACACGGTCAAGAGCAGCGCTGGCGCCACAAACCAGAACGAGGGCGCATGATGCAGATGCGCCGCCTCCTCGTCAGGTTGCCGCCGAAAGAACGCCTCCCAGAGCAACGTCAGGATGGCGCCCGCCATGAAGAGCGCCGCCAACGCCGCCGCCACAAAGCTGGCGCCGCCAACCAGCCACTCGCCATGCTCATAGAGCTGATAGAAGTTTTCCAGCATCAACTCTTTGGCGAGAAAGCCCAACATGGGCGGTGCACCGGCCATGGACACCGCCGCCAGCACCATCGTGACCATGACCAGCGGCACGCGTCGCGCCAGCCCAGCCAGTTTGCGCAGGTCACGCGTGCCGTAGGCGTGGTCGATGATGCCGGCGCTGAGAAAGAGCGGCGCCTTGTAGAGTGCATGCGCCGCCACGATCACCACGAAGGCTTCGTAGGCGTATTTTTCGCTGAAAGCCAGCAACATGACCAGCGTGCCGAGAATCGCCACGGTGGCGTAGGCGAGCAGCGCCTTCATGTCTGTATAGCGGATCGAACTGACGCCCCCCAACACCATGGTGACGCCGCCGACCAGGAAGAGCGTCCAGAACCACATCGGCAACTCGCTGAAGGCCGGGTGCAGGCGCGCCAACAAGAAGACGCCAGCTTTGACCATCGTCGCTGAATGCAGGTAAGCGCTGGCGGGCGTCGGCGCCGCCATGGCGCCTGGCAACCAGAACTGGAAGGGGAATTGCGCCGATTTGGTGAACGCGCCGAGGAAGATCAGCGCCAGCGCCACCGGCGTCACGGCAGCCGTGGCGATGCCCGGCGTCGCCAGAATCGTGCTGATGTTGAACGAGCCGACATGCAGCCCCAGCACGATCATGCCGGCCAGCATCGCCAATCCACCCGCCGTCGTCACGATCAGCGCGCGGCGGGCGCCGTCGACTGCACCTTTGTAGTCGCTCTTGAAGGCAATCAGCAGGTAGCTGGTGATGCTCGTCCCTTCCCAAAAGACGAAGAGCGTCAGCAGATCATCCGACCATACCAGCCCCAACATGCTGCCCATAAAGGCGTAGAGCAGCAGATAGAACAATCCCTGCCGCTCATCATGTTCGAAGTAATAGGCGGTGTAGAAAGCGATGAACGCGCCGATGCCCGTGACGACCAATCCAAAGAAGACCGCCAGCCCGTCCAGCCGCAGCGCAAGCTCCAATCCCAGCGTTGGCGCCCACTGAAACCGCTCGGTAAGCACGGCGCCGCTGGCAATGGCAGGCAGTTGCAGCACCTGCCAAAGCGTAATGATTGCAGGGAGGAGCGCCGCCAACCAGGCGAACGCAGTGGAACGATGCGGTTTGAGCAGCCAGAACACTGGCGCTGCCACAAAGAGTGAAACCAGGGAAAGTGCTAAGACTGGCACAGTTTGCTCTCTATCGGCTATCGCAAATTGGAAGGTGAGTCAGCGGCGACTCGGAGGCCTCAGTGCGACCGGCGTCAGCGCCGATCACCATGAGTCAATGAAGTCGAAAATCTCTATCAAGCATACACGACAGAAAGAAATTCCTGCAAACACGCAACCTTTGCGATATGGAGCGTGGATAATGGGGTAATCTCAAGCTGGAGGCAATTCATCGTAGGCCGTCGCCGCGGCGCGACATGGGAGGCTGGCAAACACGCAACCTTTGCAATACGGAACGTAGATGGTTCGTCGGTTGACGCACCCTCTGCCCACAACTATAGTAGTAGTGGAGCCACAACCGGGAACAACAGCGGCTTGCAGGCGTTTCCCCCGCAACTCACCCTGCACCTCTGTTCTGGAGTCAGCTTGCCAGGTCAACGCAGAGACAATTATCACTACTGTTATCACTACTGTCACAGATCTGTCACGGGGACCGGACTCAACTATGCAGCGCCAATCGACAGGATTTCATGCCAATATCGACGCTTCGCAAATTGACGCCTTGTCACCAGTGCGCTACCGTCGCTTCCGTCGGCGCTTCTTTGTCGCCCTCTTCATCGGCATGGTAGGGTTGACCGGATTTCTAATTGTTCTCTCCATCGCGCTGTACGGATAAGGTTCATGCACGCAATACTCTTCGATATCGGCAACGTGCTGGTGCGCTATGACCACGCCAGGACGCTGACTGCTGTTGCCGCCGCCTATGGCGTTGCACCAGCAACAGTGAACACAGCATTCACCGCAATCAGCCGACAATTTGGATTGGGCCAGCTCCAGCCCGAGCAGGTGTGCACGATACTGAATCAACACTGCGGCGCCGCCATCACAGTGGCGGAATTTACAGCCGCCTTCTGCGCCGGTCTGGCACGCGACGATGACGCGCTTGCCTACGCCGATGCGCTCCAGGTCGACGACGAACTCCTGGTTGGCGCCATCAGCAACACCAATGCCACTCACGTCGCCTGGCTCGACGCCCACGTCCCTGAGCTGAGCCATTTCGAGCTGGTCATCATGAGCAATGAAGTCGCCCTCTTGAAGCCCGACCCGGAAATCTTCGAGCTGGCGCTAGAATTGCTGGCGATTCCCGCCGCACATGTGCTTTACATCGACGATCTCGCAGAAAACGTTGCCGCCGCCCATGCAATCGGCATGCAAAGTTTCACCCATGCCGACTGGAGCGCAACGCATGCTTACATCGCGAGCTGGCGTCGTAGCTGGGGCGCCCCTTGACCCGGCGCATAAAGGCAAGTCGATTACATCCTCAAGCCACCTTCACCGCTATAATCATAAAGCTATAATCATAAACAGGACTTACGCATTTAGCTCAGCAACCTTCCCGGAAGCTCTCAGCTTCCGGGAAGGTGACACACCAGAACCTGCGTAAGCCCAAATAAAAATATCGCGGTACGCGACGCAGCTTCACGGCACACAGATTCGCATCTGAAGGTGAGGCGGCGTCATTCAGAATCTGTGAGGAGGTTCTATGCGCTCTGTTTCGATCATCGGCATTGGACAAACGCCGGTGGGGGAACTGTGGGACAGGTCAGCGCGGCAGTTGGCTTACCAGGCTATTTCCAGCGCGCTGGCGGATGCCAACGTTGAACGCGCCGACGCGCTCTTCGTCGGCAACATGCTCAGCGGCAGCCTGCTCGATCAGGAGCATCTCGGCACACTGGTGGCCGATTTCTGCGGGCTGCACGGCATCGAAGCGGCGAAGGTCGAGGCAGCCTGCGCCAGCGGCGCGGCGGCGCTGCGCGTCGGTGCAATGGCGGTCGCCTCTGGCTTCCACGACATCGTCATCGTCGCGGGGCTGGAAAAGATGACCGACACCGTCGGCAAGGACACAACCGCCGGGCTGGCCACCGCCGCCGACGCCGAATACGAAGCGTTGCACGGCGTCAGTTTCGTTGGCTTGAACGCCCTGATCATGCAACGTTATATGTACGAATATGACGTACCGCTGGACGCGTTTGCGGGCTTCAGCATCAACGCCCATCGCAATGGCGCCAATAATCCCAACGCCATGTTCCAGGAAGCAATTACACTCAATGATTATGTAAAAGCCCCGGTGATCGCCACGCCGATCAACATCATGGACAGCAGCCCGGTCTGCGACGGCGCGGCCGCCCTCATCCTGGCGCCGACAGAATGGGCGCATCGCTTTACGACGGGTCATCATCGTGGCAGCGTGCGCATCCTGGGCAGCGCCAGCGCCAACGACACGCTGGCCGTGCACGATCGCCGCGACCCGCTCTTACTGGAGGCGGCGCAAGTCAGCAGCCAAAAAGCGCTGCGGCAGGCGGGCGTGACGCTGGATGAACTCGATCTCTTTGAGCTGCACGACGCCTTCACGATCATGACGGCGCTCAGCCTGGAGGCAAATGGCTTTGCGCGGCGCGGCGAAGGGTGGCGCATGGCGCAGGACGACGAGATCGGCATTCGGGGACGCCTGCCGATCAGCACGATGGGCGGCTTGAAGAGTCGCGGCCATCCTGTCGGCGCCACCGGCGTCTATCAGATCGTGGAGTGTGTGCAGCAGTTGACGGGCGTCGCCGGCGCCAATCAGGTTCCCAATGCACGACTGGCCATGGCGCAAAATATCGGCGGCAGCGGCGCAACCATCGTGACGCACGTTTTGGGCAACTGATCGCAAGAATATGCTCTTTTGACGATCCCGTTTCAGTGTTTTGACGATCCTGCCTGAGCTGCCAGCGCCAATCAGTGGCCGCTCAGGCTACACAAAGCCATCTCAAACATTCGTAAAATTATTTACAACACGCCTCAGAATCGCTGTCAAAAGCTATCAGCATTGCACTGGCGCCAGTCGGATAGGAATTGAGAGTCCAAAATGGTTACGCTGACCGCCATACAATATCGGTGTGCAACGTACTGATTCGCTGCACGCAGTGAGCAGAACAGACCCAAAGTCGAGGTGGAACGAGTATGGCTATTCCGAATATGTGGCGCACGAAGAAGCAGCGCTATAGTTTGCAGGGCGATGTTTGCCATTATTGCGAGCGCGCCGTTTTTCCGCCGCGCGAGATATGTCCGCACTGCCACAAGCCGATGCAGGCGACGGCGATCACCATGGCGCCGGTCTTTGATTTTGCTGCGTTGATGGCGCCGGCTGCGGTGCAGTCGGCGGCGATGGTAGGAGATGACTGATGGTTGGGCAGCTGGCGGGTCAACGACCTGGCAGTGCAGCCACCGTATTGAGTGGGCACGGCGTAATTTTCAGCTTCACCACCATGTACAACGTGCCGCAGGGCTATGAGGATCAGAAGCCCTACACCGTTGCGCTGATCAAGCTGGATGAGGGGCCGATGGTCACAGCGCAGTTGACGGACGTCGATGCGCGTGATGTCAAAATCGGGATGCGCGTGGAAATGGTGACGCGCAAGCTGCGTGAAGAGGGCGACGAGGGCCAGATTATCTATGGCTACAAATTCCGCCCTCTGCTCGCTGAAGCAGCAGCGCCCTGACACCCGGCGGAGCGATGGAATTCAAGGATGATGCGTGGTTGGTGTTGCGTGGTGCGTGTCACTCCCAACCCGCGGCGCTTGACGCTCACGACGTCACACGCGCCAGCGTCACCAATGCAAAGGCGGCTGCCAATGGCAGCCGCCTTTGCATTGGTGACGCTGGCGCCTCTGCTTCCCCTTCGTTTCGACCAGGATGGGACAAAATAGGGTAGAATTGAGATCACGACGGCGACCGAAGCTGGCGGCTGCACTACGCCAGTGGATGCACGCCCAGCAGCCAACGCCCAACCTGACAACCTTCAACAAAGAGCGGGAGCGAGACCGATTATGTACACAAACATCCAGCCGGCGGCGCCGCATGGCGTCACGCATGAGGGTGCAACCTTCTTCCTGGCCGACGTGGCGCCGACTGGAGAGCGACGGCTCATCGTGCGCGGGCAGTGCGCCGGTTTCAGCGGCGAACAGCGTGGCGAGGATTTGATCTGCCCGTTGACGCCTGAGAACGCCCGCGCCTTGCAGGCGCGCCTGCCCTGGCTCAAGCCGCAACCGCTGGGTCCCCGCCTCTCCTTTGGCTTTGGCGACCGCATCGGGCTGGCAACACCGGGGCACATCGCCGCATTGCGCGCCGCCGACCCGGCAGGCAAGATTGCGCCCATCTTTGCGCAGCAGTCGGTGCGCGAAAACGACCGTCTGCACCGCACTCCCGACGCAGTGATGGTAGCCGCCATCTGGAGCGTCTTTGCCGGCGAGTGGCGCCAGCCCTGGGGCGCCGACGCCGATCACATCAAGGAGCCGTCGCACGTGGCGCCGTTCGTTGCGGCTGGCTACACATTCTTCACGGTCGATCCCAGCGATTATGTCGATAATGCCGCCCAGAACGACGACTTGACGACGCTGCGTGCGAAGTGTGAGGCGCTACCCTGGGCAACGTTGGGGACAACCTACGCCGCGTTGCGCGCTGAGTATTGCGATCACCCCATCGACCTGGGCGGGATAACGTTGCAGTTCGACGAGGCGAGGTTGCGGCGCGCGCTGGCAAAATATGGCCGCGCCCTCATCCACACGTTGGCGATCTCGGCGACGCTGCACGCGGCGTTGGAGGGCGCCCCCTACGACCTGGAAATGTCGGTGGACGAAACAGATACACCCACCTCGGTGCATGAGCACTACTTTATCGTGCGCGAGCTACTGCGCCGTGACGCGCTTGTTGTCAGCCTGGCGCCGCGTTTCGTGGGCAAGTTCCAGAAGGGCGTCGATTACATGGGCGACCTGACGGAGTTCGAGAGGGAGCTGGTGCGCCATGTGGCGGTGATGCGCGCCTTCGACTGCTATAAGCTGAGCATCCACACTGGCTCAGACAAGTTCTCGATCTATCCGTGCCTTGCCCGCCATGCTGGCGCGCGCGTGCACGTCAAGACCGCTGGCGCCAGCTATCTGGAGGCGCTGCGCATTGCGGCGCTGCGCGCCCCCGCCCTTTTTCGCCGGATGCTGGCGACGGGGCGCGCACACTACGAACACGACAAAAAGAGCTACTACCTAGACTGCCGCCCAGACAACGTGCCAGCAAGCGACGCGCTGCACGACGACGAGCTGCCCGCGCTGCTCGACCAGTTCGATGCGCGCCAGCTTCTGCACGTCACCTTTGGCTCGATTCTGAATGAGCATGGCGGGGCGCTGCGAGAGCTACTGGCGGCACACCCCGACGACTATCGCGCGGCGCTGCAACAGCGCTTTGCCCGCCATCTCGCGCCATTTGCAGCGATGGAATAGGTGTGCGCCGGGAAACGCGCCTGCTGGCGACCTTCCAGGAAGCCTGTTGCCTCCTGGAAGGTCGCGTTCCCTCTAGCGGTTCGTCACCACCGGCAGATAGAGTTGCGGCGTCACGGCCTCGACATCCTGGTCGGCCATATCGTCGTAATCGTCGAAGGTGGCGCCAGCCGTTGGGTCGTCCTGCGGCAGCGCGGCGTTGAGAGAGGCGACGCCTGCGCCGTAGCCAGGGTCGGTCAGCGCAACGCCATCCGTCACCTCGCCGGCAAAGCCGTTCGCCGAGCCATCCCAGAAGAGCGTGAAGGTGCAACTTGTCGTTGCACCGAGACTGCCCGGCGTGCACACAAAGATGTCGGCGCCGTCGCCAGAGGCGCCCGCCACAGCAAATGCACCCAACGTGGAGAGATAGACCTGGCTGGTTGCGCTGTCGACCCAGACGCCGTTGACATCTTCATTGCTGCTGGTGTCGAGCGCAACATCCGAGCCATCGAAGTAGACCGCCCACGTTCCGCTGGTCGTCGCTCCGAGGCTCGTCGGCGTAAAGATCAGCAGGTCTTCGTCTACGCCGGACGCACCGGTGACGCTGACATTGCTCAGTGTGCTGACGACAATGCGCCCATCATCCAGCACATCGAACGCGTCGATGTCCTCGTCAGTCGTTGTCAGGCCGACGTCGGAGCCGTCGAAGTACCAGCTAAATGTCCCGGCCGTGTTCTGTCCCAGTGAGGTGGGCGTGAAGCGCACGATGTCGGCGTCATCAATGCTGCCCAGATTTGGAATCGAGGTGTCGCCAACGATGCTCAACAGGATGCTGCCGTCGTCGAGCAGATCGAAGGCGTCCACGTCCTGGCTGCTATTGGCGCCCAGGCCGACATCGGAGCCATCGAAGTAGAGCGTCCATGAATTCGTATTGGGATCGAAACGCAGGATGTCCTCGTCGCTGAAGGTAAATCCCACATTGCCATTGGTCGTCGAGCTAACATAGATGGCGTTGGCGGCGCCAGGCGTCGGCGTGTTGGTCGGCGTCGGCGTGTTCGTTGGCGTCGATGTCGGTGTGCTGGTGGGTGTATTGGTCGGCGTATTGGCTGGCGTGGGGGTTTGCGTTGGCGTCGGCGTATTGGTGGGGGTGGCGGTATTGGTCGGCGGCGGTGCGGCGCCAAATTCACCATTGACGACCAGCGCAAAAGGTTGCGGGCCGTTCGGCACATTGAAACCGCTCACCTGCACCGTCCACACACCGACGCCGCCTGCCTGCACGTAGACATTTTCGACATTGTTGACGCGGTCGGGATTGCCACCACTCTGCGACCAGCCGCCCGCAAAGACGTTGCCGCGGTAGACTGTCCCCGTCGGCGAAGTCACGGTGAGGTCGAGGTCGTTCACCAGGTTCACCGCCGCCGCTTCCGTAGAAGGATAATCGCTCCACACGAGTGTGACCTTAAAGGGGCCAGCGGCGTTGACGTTGTACTGGTGCACGGCGCTGCCGCCCGTGGTGAGGCCGATGGCGTCGTCGACGTATTGCTGCGTGCCGTCGGTGGCGGCCGCCAGATTGATGCGCCCCCACCCCTCGTGCACATTCGGGATCGGGAAGTCATTGTCATTGACGCCATCGTTGTTCTCGTCGAGCAGGTCGACCGCCGTGTTGATCAGCGTCGCCTTGACCAGCGCCGCGCTGGCGTTGACGCCATAGGCTTTCTGATAGAAATCGCGCACCAGGGTGGCGCCGCCGGCTGCGATCGGGTTGGACATCGACGTGCCGCCGAAATACTTGTAGCCATTCGTGAGCGGCATCCCCCAGCCGTCGGATTGAAAGGTTCCGGTGCGCGGGTTGGCGCTGGCATCATACCCCTGCTGGTAGAGATCGGAGTAGCCCGAGAGAATCCAGGCGCCGGGGGCCACGATGTCGGGCTTGATGCGACCGTCGTCCGTGGGGCCGCGACTGGAGAAGGGCGCCATCTGCTCGGCATTGCCGCCGGTCAGATCGTTGTTGAGCGGTGCGGCCGTGAAGCCCCAACGTTGTCCCGCGGTGCCCAGGTAATTCACCCCGCCCATGCTGGTGCAGGTCTGACCACTTTGATAGGCGTCGCTCGATGTGTAGGTCAGGCTGGCGTCGCACGGGAAGTTGTCGGCGCGCGCGTTCTCACTGGCGCCAACGGTGATGACGTTCTTGGCGGTCGCCGGCGAGCCAATGGAATCGTTATCGACCACACCGTTGGCGTTGGCGTCGGCGCCAGCGTTGCCAGCCGAGAAGGTGATCACCATGTCGCGGTTGTTCCACACGAACTGATCGCTCTGTGCACTGTTGGCCGTGTAGACGCCCGCCTGCGACGATCCCCACGAGTTGGAGTGGATACGCGCCCCGGCGTTGTACGCCTGTTGGTAAAGCTGGTTGAGATCGCTGGGGAGACCAGTCAGATAATAGCCGTTGGTGTAGCCGTAGAGAATCCGGCAGATATTGGAGACCGTGACGTAGTTCTCTGTCGCCTGAAAGACGAGTCGCGCCGCTGGTGCGCCGCCCATGCCGATGCCATTGGGCCCGCCGTCGCCCACCACCGAGAGCGCCACGTGGGTGCCATGCCCGCTGTCCACATCGATGGCGCCGTCATCGCTGATGCTCTGAAAACAGCCGCCCGCCACGCCGGGCCAGTTGTAAATGTTCACGATGCGCGCAGCGGGCACATCAACATGCGCCGTCGCGGCCGTGCCGCCGCCCAGTCCTGTGTCCGCCACCGCCGCAATCTGCGTCGAGCCATCATAACCGAGTGCGTTTGCCACACTCGTCCCTACAATGACGCCGGCGCCGCTCTCGTTATGCTTCTCAAAGAGCACAAAGTTGTCGATCCACGCCACGTCCAACACGCGGGCGACAGCGCCCAGTTGCGCGGAGGTGGCGGCGATAGTCAAGACGCTGCCCTCTTGCGCCAGCACCTGGACGCCGGTCGCGGCGACCGCCTGCGCCGCTGCCAGCAAGTCGGCGCCGCTTTCCACGCGCACGCGATAGAGCTGCTGACCGTCCGCGGTCAGGTCGGGGGACAACTTGTACACTGGCTGGAACAAGCCGACCCAATTCACACCCGGCAGCGCCTGAACCTGCGCCGCCTGTTCGGGCGTCATGCGCACCTTGAAGGCAAAGTCGGGCAGATATTCCAACACCTGTGCGCCGACGGCGCCAAGCTGCGCCGGCCAACCTTGCTGCACCGCGCCCTTGAACTGGACAATGTAATAGCCAGCCTGCCCCGGTGCGTAGCCGGCGATCGTCAAGCCCTCCATCCCTGGCAGCGTCTCTTCGATGCCGGGAATGATTGTGCCGGCGCGCAACTTGATCGCAGGCGTCGCCACCTGCGCGCTGGGCGCAGTATAGCCAACGCTCTGCCCCGACAGCATTAACGACAGCAACAGCGAGATGGCAAGTACGCTTCTCAATCTCTTGTGCATGATGAATTCTCCTGACCTGGATGAGTGACCATTACGACGTAATCAAACGCTGACCAGGCGCGCTGAGCGGGCTGGATCAATCGATCTTGCTGTCTGAACGAGACGAAGCGCCGACGCTGTAGACGGCGTGTTGCGGCAAAAAATGATGGCGTAGGACTTACGCACTTGGCTAAGCAACCTTCCCGGAAGCTGGGAGCTTCCGGGAAGGTGACACACTAGAATCTGCGTAAGTCCTGATGACGAAAATTGAGGGAATAGTATAGAGGCTTTTGTCGCCGCGGCAAAATGCAAAAAAGACCGCGCAAGCTACGCCGGGAATGGCGGCGATTCAAGCGCCGCTCAGGGGAGCACCCGAAAAGGGGCGTCCTGCTGCCGCGCAGATCATCTGCACGACGTTGCGCCCTGAGGCGGCGGACAAGGTCACACTGCCTCCCGGCTCGACCCACTGGCCAGCCAGGTAGAAATTGCGCAATCCAGGCAGGGTCTTGGGCAAACCCAGGATCATCAACTTCATCGTCTGCGGCGTCAGCAGCCAACCGCACGTCGAACCCTGCCAGTTGCCTGTGCAACGCTCGAAGCTAACCGGCGTGGCGACGTCGGTCACTTCAACGCTGGCGCGGATGCCGGGATGGTGTTGTTCAATCAGGTCGAGCAATTGATCGGAGACCTGCAACTGCTCGGTGTCGTAGAGCCGACGCCCGTAGATGCGCTGCCAGTTAACGCCCATCGAGCATAGCGAAGAGCGTGCTACGCCCATCCGCCGCCGAGATGACGATGTCGGCGGTGTGCACCTCGTCATTGTAGAGCCGCACACCTGTGGCAGCGTCATCGGTGACAAGAATCTGCTCGACCTGCGCCTTATAGCTGATCTGCCCGCCAAGCGCCAGGTAGCGCCGTTCCAAAGCGCGGGCAAATTCCAGCGAACCGCCAGCCGGAAAACCAGCGTTACCGTTGTGCATGTACTGTCGCGCCGAGATCATGCCAAACTTGATCAAGGGCAACATGAAAGGCAGCATACGCTGGCCGAATAGGGCGTAATCCTGCGGCGTCATCAGCGGTCGCGGTTTATCATACATCAACGTCATATCGAAGGCGGCGAAGCGACGCACACCTTCCGCCAATTCGTGCGCGAGCCGGGCATCGGTGGGCGACAAACCAGTTATCTCATCTTCGAGACGGGCAGGATCACAGTAGACGCGCAGGGTGCGCCCATCCTCTCCGCAAACCTGAAGCAGCATATCGTGATCGATCATCGTGCGAGTCTGCACGGCGCCGAGCTCCTCCCACATGCGATGAAAGGGCTGGCCGGCGCCAGAGCCAAAGAGGTAGTGGATGCAACCGTCAATAATGTAGCCCTTGCGCTCCCAGGCTGTACACAACCCGCCAGGAATGTCGTGCAACTCAAAGATGTGGCTCTGGTAACCATTCATTTGAGCGTAACAGCCCGCCGCCAGCCCAGCAACGCCGGCGCCGATGATGGCGATCTTTCCTGACATGCCCGCTCCTCCAGATGTCCGGCGAAAAAAGAGCATCCGGCCAGTGGTTGCGCGCCGGATGCTCGGAGTGGTTCTTCCTGCCTGCTGTGCAGGCAGCGTGGAAGAAAGGGGGATTCTGATGGTGACCGGACCAGCGCGCTGCGGAGTCCAGCGAAGGCAACCATTTCTTACACGGCCGGCTCATCAGACCGCTGCATTGTCCCCTGTGGCGTTTTTTTGGCGCACAGTTCAATGCAGTACGAATTGTAAGTAAATTTACCAGATCACCGCTGCAAATGCAACTTGTGCTGTTGCTCGATCTGGTGTGGGTTTGGGGTTGCGACACGCCGGAGGCGATGACCTGCAAGGTGACCTGCGCGGGTCGCCGCAACGTGGACGCGGTGCACCGGGCCGGGGTTCAGGGCGCTTCTTCGTGGATGATCGTGCGTACATCGGGCAACAACAGTTCGACATCAGCCAGGCGCACTTCAGCCGTCGCCTCTGTGCCGACTGAAGCGGCGCTGACCGCAGCCGCCCAACGCAGCGTTGCTGGCCAGCTTTCCCCCAGGGCGCGGCGCCACACAATGGCCGCGGATGCGGCGTCGCCAGCGCCCGCAGCATTGACTGCACGCTGCACCGGCGCCTGCGCCTGCACAACCGCCTCCGCCGTGACGGCGACAACTCCTTCCCGGCCACACGTGAGCACGAGCGACGGCAGCGCGTGTTCCTGACGCACCCGCCGCGCCGCAGCGACCAGGGCAGTCAGGTCGCCGCCGGGCAGCCCGAAGGTGTCGACAAATTCCTCCTGATTGAGCTTGACGACATCGGGCCGGGCGTCCAGAGCGGCGAGCAACGGTGCACCCGTCGCGTCGATCAGCACTGGCCTGCCAGCGGCGTGCGCCAGCGTGACGACAGTGTGGTAAAAGGTCACTGGCATCCCCGGCGGCAACGACCCGGCCGCCACCACCCAGGTCGCCGTCTGCAGATGCGCCTGATAGCGCGCCAACATCGTCTCCAACCCGGCTGCCGAGACCGGCAGGGCGCCGATCATGACGTGGCTATGGCGGGCGCGCGCCGTTTCGACGATGACGTTCGCCAGGCGCGTTTCGCCCGGCAGCCAGATCGGATCACAGTCGATGCCGTAGCGCATCAACACATCGACCAGCAGCTTGCCGTAGTAGCCCGCTACAAAGCCGAGCGCCGTCGTCGGCTGCCCCAGGCCGCGCAGCGCAACCGAGGCGTCGAAGCCTTTGCCGCCAGCGCACTCGATGAAGCGCGGGGCGCGCATTGTCGTGGCAGGTGCGAACTCCTCGATGAAGATGACGCGATCCAGCGCGGCGTTGGCGGTGAGGGTCAGGAACATGGCGTTACTCCACGTTGTAGGGGATCGGCGCAGGCGGCAGCATACCCTGGCTGAGGATGCACCACGCGTTCCAGTCGATGCGCTCCAGCGCGTCGATGGCAGCCCACAGGTCTAGCCCGGCGACGATGATGCCGTGCCTGGGCAACAGCACCGCAGCCGCCTGTTTGCGAATGCTGGCTTCGCGCCCGCGCAGACCGGCGACAACGTGCCGCGCCAGGTCGGCGCTGTGCGCGGGTGCAAAGGGCACGACGGGCGTCACACCGAACTTTTGCGTTGCTTCCAATACCGGCTCGATGGCGCGCCCGGCGACGCAGAAAGGCAACACGTGGAAAGGATGGGCGTGAATCACAGCGCCCACGTCCGGGAATTCGCGATAAATGGCGAGATGCGCCTTGCCCTCGCGCGAAAAGCGCGGCTGTTGGAGGAGTTCATCGCTGGCCAGTGCGCCACAGAGGATGTCGTCGGTGGACAGTTGCCAGTGCTGCTTGCTGCCAGCATAGCGTGGGGTGATGTACATGGCATCGCCAGCGCGCACGCTGATGTTGCCGCCTGCCATGTCGCTTAGCCGCCGCTCGAACATGCGCCGGGCGACGTAGATGATTTGTTCAGGGATTGGCCTGTCGTGCATAGGTGGAATCCTCTTCGATGGTGAAGATGCGTTGACGTGACGCGTTGCGCGGTATCGCTCTCTGCCGTGGCTGATGCAACACGCCAGGCGATCGCTCCCGTCATAGTACGACTTCCGCTGCGTGCGGTCAACTTCGTGTACAGGGGCTGGCTTTGTTACAATGATGGCGCTGTCAGCAGTTCATGTGAGCGATTCGAGTCAGTCGCGACATGTGAAGCCTGGCATCCATGCCACAGCAAGCAACACTATAGACCGGAGCTCACGCATTTAGCTCAGCAACCTTCCAGGAAGCTGAGAGCTTCCTGGAAGGTGACACACTAGAATCTGCGTAAGCCCAATAGACACTAAAGGAGTTCAACGTGGAGACAATCGTCAGTTCACGCACAAGAGAAGTGCGCATTGGTCCCGATCGACCGTTCGTGATTATCGGCGAGCGCATCAACCCGACCGGGCGGAAGAAGTTGGCGGCGGAGATGGCGGCCGGCGATTTTTCGCGCGTGATCAGCGACGCCCACGCCCAGGTCGCCGCGGGCGCGCATATGCTCGACGTCAACGCGGGCATCCCGCTGGCCGACGAGCCAGCGATCCTGGCGGAAGCGGTCAGGCTCGTCCAATCGATCACCGATGTGCCTCTCTCGATTGACTCGTCGATTGTGAAGGCGTTGGAGAGCGGGCTGGCCGTCTATCAGGGCAAGGCGCTGGTCAATTCGGTGACAGGCGAGGAGGAGCGGCTGGAAGCAGTATTGCCGCTGATCAAGAAATATGGTGCAGCCGTGATTGGCATCTCCAACGACGAAACCGGCATTTCGGAAAACCCAGAGGTGCGGCTGGCAGTGGCAAAGAAGATCATTGAGCGAGCGATGGATCATGGCATCCCTCGCGAGGATGTGCTGATTGATCCGCTGGTGATGCCGATTGGCGCCATGCGCTACGCCGGGCGCCAGGTCTTTGAGATCGTTCGCCGCTGCCGTGATGAACTGAAGGTCAACACCTGCTGCGGCGCCAGCAACGTCTCCTTCGGCCTGCCCAATCGCGGCCCGCTCAATGGCACATTCCTGGCAATGGCGATTGGCGCCGGGCTGACTTCGGCGATCACTAACCCCATCGAGGAGCACATCAAGACGGCCATCATGGCGGCGGACGTGATGACCGGCAACGACGAGAACTGCCTGAACTGGATTATGGCAAATCGCGCACCACAGCCGGAGGGAGAAGCGGCGGGCGGCAGTGCGCGACGCGAGCGAAGAATGCGGAGAGGATAAGGAGAGATTGGAGATTGGAAGCTGCGCCGACTGCCCAATCTCCAATCTCCAATCTCTTATGACCACCTGTCTCATCATCTGCGGTGCGCTGGCGCGTGAGGTGCTGGCGCTCAAGGAACGCCACGGCTGGGCGGTGGAGGTAGTCGCCGTGCCAGCCACCTTCCACATGATCCCGGCGCGCATTGCGCCAGCCGTCGAGAAGCGCATCGTCGAGCTGCGCGACCGCTACGACCGCCTGATAGTCGTTTACGGCGATTGCGGCACTGGCGGCGCGCTTGACGCTATGCTCGACCGGCTGGGCGTGGAGCGCATCGCCGGGCCGCACTGCTATGAGTGGTACGGCGGCGCCCTCTTTCAGCAGTTGATGGATGAAGAACCGGGCACCTACTTCGTGACCGACTTCATGGTGCGCCAGTTCCATACACTCATCCTGAAAAGCATGGGGCTGGATCGCTACCCCCAGCTCAAGGACGATTACTTCGGCGCCTACAAACGGGTCGTCTATCTGGTGCAGAAACCCGACCCGGCGCTACTCGAACAAGCCAAAGCGGCGGCGGCCTATCTCGGTCTGCCGTTGGAGATTCGCGCTACTGGCTATAACTTTCTGGAAGCGCGGCTGCTGGCGCTCCTGCAGGCGGAGCAGGCCATGTCCGCCAGCCAGCGCCGCTAGCGCACGTGGGCGCAAATAAGCGGATGGTGGCGTGTTACGTGCTGCGTCAAGCACGAAACACGCAGCACGCAACACGCCACACGTTGCACGCACCACAAGCGCCTTTGGTTTGTTCCAGCCCTTGTGTAGTAGCAGGAATGCACCGTCGATGCTTTGACACAGCGACAATGCGCTTGTTACACTCCACCAGGGTGCGCAGTGGTGTCAGTTTGTTCAGGAGCAGTAAGTGTCGCCCAAGCACAACCACGATTATCAGGAATACGCCGAACGCTTCGAGCAGCCGCCAGCAGTGCGACGCAACAAGAAAGCCAAACCCAAGCCTGCCTCTGCGCACCTGGCGCACGGCATTGTGATCCGCGCGCGCGGCCATCATTACGATGTCGAGACAACAGCCGACAGTGAGGCGGATGGCGTCGGTCGTGAACGCGTCTGTGAGGTGCGCGGGCGCCTGCTGCTGGAACGCGGGCGCGACACGCTGGTCGCCGTCGGTGATCGCGTGTGGGTGCTGCCTGAAGGCGAGCGGAAGGGGCTGATCGAACGCGTCGATGCGCGGCGCCGCGTCCTCAGCCGCCAGCATCCCGGCGAGGCGCACCCGGCGGAGGATGTCATCCTTGCCAACCCGGATCAGGCGTTGGTGGTCTTTGCCGCCGCCAGGCCAGAGCCGCACCTGCGCATGCTCGACCGCTTTCTGGTCATCGCCGAGGCCAACGAGCTACCGGTGGTCATCTGCGTCAACAAAGTCGAACTGACCGGCGAAGAAGCCGCACGCGCGCGCTTTGGCCTGTACGAACGCATCGGCTATGCGGTGCTCTACACCAGCGCCAAAATGCACACCGGCATCGACGCGTTGCGGCAACTGCTGACCGAGCGCGTCACCGTCGTAACCGGACCGAGCGGCGTAGGCAAGAGCAGCCTGATCAACGCCGTGCACCCGGCGCTGCACCTGCGCGAAGGTGATTTGCGCGACTTCATGGACAAGGGGCGCCACACCACGCGCGCGGCGCAGCTCTATCGCCTGCCTTTTGGCGACGCCTCCTACGTGGCTGACACGCCAGGCATCCGCGAGTTGGGGCTGTACGAGATCGAGGCGGCCAACCTGCCCTTTTATTTTCGCGAGATGACGGCTTATCTCCATGACTGCCGCTATCCTGGCTGCACGCACGACCACGAACCGGAGTGCGCCGTGCGTGCGGCGGTGGAGCGTGGCGAGATCGCCGAAGCGCGGTATGATAGTTATCTGCGCCTGTTGCGCGGGGAAGAGTAGAGACTGGGAGAGTAGAGATTAGGAGATTAGAGATCAGGAGATTGGCGCTCACAGCCGGATTCCGCCTCCTCAATCTCCAATCTCCCAATCTCTGTAGAAACACACTATGTCCAAGATCACCGATAACCTCAACGAACCACAGAAGCGCGCCGTCGAAACGGTGACAGGGCCGGTGCTGGTGCTGGCGGGGCCTGGCTCCGGCAAGACGCGCGTGCTCACGCGGCGCATCGCCTACATGATCGAAGAGAAGGGCATTGCACCGTGGAATATCGCGGCCGTCACCTTCACCAACAAGGCCGCCGGCGAAATGCGCGAACGTGTGGCGCTGATCCTGCAGGAGTTGTACGGCGCGCCGCCTGCCGGGCAATCCAGCCGATTGGGCGGGCTGACGATCGGCACCTTTCACAGCATCTGCGCCCGCATCCTGCGCGTGGAGACAGCGGCGATCGGGTTCCAACCCAACTGGATCATCTACGACAGCGCCGATCAGGTGGCGCTGGTGCGCGCTGTGATGCGCGACCTGAATCTTGACGAAAAGCGCTACCCACCCAAGGCGATCCACGCCCACATCAGCAAAAATAAGAACGATCTGGTGACGCCAGAGGAATATCGCAGCGCCTCCTACTATGAGGAGATTGCCGGTCGCGTCTATCGCAGCTACCAGGAAGCGCTACACGCCAACAACGCGCTGGACTTCGACGACCTGCTGCTACGCACCGTTCTCTTGCTGCGCAACAACCTCGACGTGCGCGTCAAATATCAACACAAGTGGCCCTATCTGCTTGTCGACGAATTTCAGGACACCAACTCGGCGCAATACGAACTGTTGCGACTCCTGGCAGGCGCACCAACCAACCAGCGCAATCTCTTTGTCGTCGGCGACGAAGACCAGTCGATCTATCGCTTCCGTGGCGCCGATTATCGCAACGTGCAACTCTTCCGCCAGGATTATCCCGACCATGTCGAGATTCTGCTGGAGCAGAACTATCGCAGCACGCAGACGATCCTGGATGTCGCCAACGCGCTGATCAGCCAGAACCGCAACCGCACACCCAAGCGCCTGCACACCGACAACGGCCAGGGCGTGCCGGTGATGGTCTATGAGGCGTACAACGAGGTCGAGGAAGCCGCGTTCGTCGCCGACGAGATTGAGAAGCTGCTGGCAACCAAAGCCTTCCAACCCGGCGACTTCGCCGTCACCTATCGCACCAACGCCCAAAGCCGCGCACTCGAAGAAGCCTTTGTGATGCGCCAGATCAAGTACAAACTGATCGGCGCCACGCGCTTCTACGAACGCAAGGAAATCAAGGACGCGCTCGCCTATCTGCGTGTGGTGCACAACCCGGCGGACACCGTCTCGCTGGAGCGCATCATCAACGAGCCGCCGCGCGGCATCGGCGCCAAGACGGTGGAAGCGCTGCGCCTGTGGGCTGCGGAGGTCGGCGTCACCCCAAGCGAGGCGCTGCAGATTCTGCATTACGGCCCGCAGCGCGTGGCGTTGCAGCTTGGGCGCACGCTTTCACCCGCTGCGTACAAGGCGCCGCCGCTTGGCGCGCGCGCCCAGAACGCACTGGTCGAGTTCGCTGGCCTGCTCGACGCCTGGCGGACAGCCGAACGCAACAGCCAATACGCCAGCGTCGCCGACCTGCTCGATGCAGTGTTGGCGGAAGCGGGCTACATCGCCACGTTGCGCGACGGCACGGACGAAGGCGAGGATCGTTTCGCTAACCTGCAGGAGTTGCGCAGCGTCGCCGCGCAGTACACACAGGGCATGCCCGCACTGCAGCCAGGACAGAGTCCGCTCAGCCTCTTCCTGGAGGAAGTCAGCCTGGTGAGCGACAGCGACCAGATCGACGAAAGCGCGGGCGCGGTGACGCTGCTCACGCTGCACACGGCGAAAGGGCTGGAGTACCCCGTGGTCTTCATCGTCGGCATGGAGGAGGGCATTCTACCGCACAGCCGTAGCCTGGAAAGCGGCGATCCGGAAGACATGGCAGAGGAACGGCGCCTGACCTACGTCGGCGTGACGCGCGCGAAGAAGCGGCTCTACCTGGTGCACTGCTTCCGTCGCAGCCTGTGGGGCGACAGCAACGTGCAACAACCCAGCCGCTTCCTCGACGACATTCCACCCGAATTGCTGGCCGGGATGGTCGACCGTCAGCGCCGGCGCGAGGGCAGTTACCAGCGCGCCACCAGTTGGAACGCCGACAGCACGCGCGGACAGAGCCGCAGTCAGACCGGCGGCTACTGGACTGGCCGCTCCAAATCGGCGCCGTCCGCACCAGCGTCGCCCTCGCAGTCCGCCGCCAACACCGGGCCAGCCGCAGGTTCGGCCTACTGGTCGCCAGATGCGCGCGCGAAGACGCAGAAGGCGGCGAAGCCAGTTGCCGCCAGCGGCGCGCTCAAATTCAAGCGCCGCGACAGTGTGCAGCACGCCAGCTTTGGCATCGGCACCGTCATCGAGAGCGAAGCAACGCGCGACGGCGACGAACAGGTGACTGTCGCCTTTCCTGGCGTTGGCATCAAGAAGTTGCTGGTTTCGCTGGCGAATCTCAAGAAACTCTAGGGGCGGCCAGATGAGTGAGCAACCACTAAGGCAGGCGCCGGCGGCCGCGCCCACACCGCCCGTATCACCACCGTGGCCGCGCACCGTCAAGACGATCGCGGCCGTGACGTTCCTCGTGTTGGGCGCGCTGGCTTTCTGGCGTTTCTTCGAGTTCGTCCAGCTTTTTGTGCTGGCGGCGTTGCTTGCCTTCATCCTGCATCCGATCCTGGCGTTTTTGCAACGCTGGCTGCGGCTGCCGCGCGGCGTGGCAGTGCTCGTGACCTACATCTTCTTCGTGCTGGTGATTGGCGTGGTGGGGCTGGTGGTTGGGGCGTTGGTGCAGACCCAGATCGGGGGGCTGATCAACAATGTTTTGGAGACAGTGCGCGGCATCACGAGTTTTGTCGAGCAGTTTCTCACCTCGCTCGCAAACACATCGTTCCAGTTGGGGCGCTTTCGCCTGCAACTGCCTCCCATTCAGCCCAATCAGGTGCTGCCACAATTCTATGAGTCACTGGTCAGCCAGGCCGGCGACTTCATCGGGCAAGGCGGCTCTTTGGTGACCGGTGTGGCGCAAACCGCCCTGGTGACGTTGACGCGTGGCATCGTCATGGTGGTGCTTTCGATCTATCTGCTGCTGGACGGGCCGCGCATCTTCGCCTTCCTGGAGAAGACAGCCCAGCAGGGTGGCTACGGCGCCGACGCGGCCATCCTGATCGAGGATTTCCAAAGTACATGGAACACCTATTTTCGCGGTCAGGTGTTGCTGGCGTTGATCATGAGTGGGCTGGTCAGCGCGGCGCTCTTTGCCCTGCGCGTCGACAATCCTCTGGCGCTGGGCATCCTGGCCGGCGTGCTTGAATTGGCGCCCGTGCTCGGTCAATATCTGGCGATGGCCATTATCGTGGTGTTGGTGTACTTCCAGCCCGAACCGGCGGCGGGCATGCAACCCTGGCTCTACACGTTGCTGGTGGCGGGCGTGCTCTTTGGCATTCAGCAGGTTCAGGGCAACGTCATCCTGCCGCGCATCCATGGCCGTACGTTGGCGCTGCATCCGGTGCTGATCCTGTTGGGCGTGCTGATGGGCGCCTCCTTTGCTGGCGTGCTGGGCGCAATCCTGGCGCCGCCGCTGCTGGCGACGATGAAACTGTTCAGCGTCTACATCTGGCGCAAGATGCTGGACATCCCGCCCTTTGAGAGTGAGGAAAGCGGGCGGCCAGATGCGGATGCGACGGGGAGAGTTTAGTGTATGCAGACTTATGCAGACAATTGGTGCTGCGTGTTCCGTGCTGCGTGTTCCGTGCTGCGTGTTCCGTGCTGCGTGTTCCGTGCTGCGTGTTCCGTGCTGCGTGTAGCGCGCCTGACGCACCACGTGACACGCACCACGCAACTTATTTGCGCCCATCTGCGCCAGGTGCGTCAGCCGGGATGCTCCACTCCACCTCTGCCTGCGCCAGAGCCGTAGCCTCTGGTGCGGCGTCCCCATAGCGGACATCGATGTAGACTGCCGTCAGTGCTTGCAGCGCCAGTTTCTGCTCTGCGGTGAGTTCGCCAAGCGCCGCAGCATATGCCTGCGGGGTGGCGCTGGCTGGACGCGGACGCCCCTGCGCGGCCATCGCAGCGAGAAACTCCTGATAGCGCGCCCGAATCCGTCGCCGCGCCGGGGCTTCGTCGTCCAACGGCAAGAAAGCTGCGCCAGCCGCCGCGCGCGGCGATTGCCGCAGGCGCGCCCACAGCGCCCGCAACTGTGCGTTGAGCAGCGCCCGCGACAAGATCGACTCGCGCGTCTCGTCCACTTCTGGCGTCTGCGTCAGGTTGAACAGCCGCAACGCCAGTGCAAAGATGATTGCCGCCGCCGCGATCACCGCCACGATCACGCCCCAGCGCAAAGGCTCCACCAGGTCGGCGGGAGGTCCCGCCGCTTGATCCAGAAATAATGGCGAAAGCGGCTGAAACTCCGCACTCTGCGTGAACGCCTCGGGCGCTTGCAGGCTGGCAATCAGACGGCGCAACCACTCGATCAGTGGGGAGAGCACCAGAAAGAGCACGTACACGGCAGCGTAGAGCACAGCCAGCAGCACCTGCGCCAGTAGATCGACAACGGGCGACAACAATCCCAGAAGCTGCGCCACCGTTTCCGGCGCGATCACTGCGCTCGTCAGCAGCGCCAGCAGGATGACGCCAGCGCTCACAAGGGCCACGCTGACCAGCCAGTAGCGATTCAGGCGCAGGCGCACACTGGCGCCCGTGCCGCCAGCGTAGAGCGATCGCACCACACTCGCCAGCGCCAGCGCCGCCATCCCTGCCGCCACAAAAACGAGCAGCCACATCTGCGCAGCCGACGTCAGCGGTGCACCTGCCAGCCGGCTGACCACCAGCAGCACGGCAAAGGCGCCGCTGCCCGCGACAAAGGCGCCGGTGATCATCTCGTGGTCGGTGGGTCTGGCGGCGTCCAACACGCCACGCAGCCAGAGCCACGCCGCGGCGAGAAATGCCAGCACGGCTGGCGCCATTTCGTGCGCCCACAGCGCGGGAGTTCCCGTAGCAGCCTGCAGCCAGCGCACATCCCAAAACGCGAGCGGCCAGCCATAGCGCCACCAGATCAGCAGGAGCAGGAGCAGCGGGCTGAACACCGCGATCCACACCCGCGCCTGACGGAGGTTACGCGCACGCCTGGCTGCAAACAGCGCCGCTGCTCGCCCGCCCAGAAGCAGGGCAAAGAGCGACCACAGTGGCAACACCGGCTGCGGATAGGAAGGCGCCATCCATGCGCCGAGCGCCTGGAGCCACGGCCACAGCCACGCCACGCGCAGGGTTGCGACGAGCGCGGCCAGCAACCAGGTCAGGCGTGATGCATTGGATCGGGCGTAGAGCAAGGCGAACTCCTTTTGCAAGTGAACGCAGCAGGATGATAAGTGTAAACGCTGCCATGCTTCTCCCACCAAATCAGAGATTTCTGGATTGGCCGCTTATATCCCGACCCATCACGAATGACGCGTGACGGGTTAACCGGGAGCGCAGCAGACGCACGGGCGCGCTTTTTCATCGTTACGCGTCTTGGAAATTCTGCGCTATAATGCACCGCGCAGTTTGTCTTGCGCAACGAACACTCCTCGCGGCCAGAACCAGCTTCCGCCGTACGTTGCGCGGAGAAGTCAACACGGCATCCCCCGACCAGCAGCATTTTTTGAGGTTGTACGAGAACTTTGGAGGAACCACAAGATGCAACAAAACGGACAGGCGCCCCAATCAGCGCCTTATCCCGGCATACCGACAACCACAGATGGCAGTGGCGCGGTGAGCTGGGTGGAAACTCACATCACACAGGGTGCGTGTGCGTATCCCATCACCTCGTCCACGGTGATGGGCGGGAACTATGCGCAGGCAGTGGCAAACGGCCAAACCAATCTGTGGGGCGACCATCTCATCTTCATGGAGCCGGAGAGCGAGCACTCCTCGGCGTCGGCGGCGGAAGGCTTCGCCCTGGCTGGCGGCCGCGTGACCAACTTCACATCGGGGCAAGGGCTGATCTTGATGAAAGAGGTGCTCTACGTCATCTCCGGCAAGCGGCTCCCCATCGTCTTTCACATCGGCGCGCGTGCGCTGACCAGCCACAGCCTCAACGTGCACGCCGGCCACGACGACATCATGGGCGTGGCTGACACGGGTTGGGGCATGGTGATGGCGCGCAACGCCCAGGGCGCCGCCGACCTGGCGCTGATCTGCCGCCGCGCCGCCGAGGATAGCGAAACGCCCTTCCTCAACGCCCAGGATGGCTTCCTGACCACGCACACAATCGAGAATGTGCGGCTGCCCGAACCGGAGCTAATGAAGGAGTACATCGGCGACCCCAAAGTGAAGCTGCGCAACCTGATGGATCCGAGCCGGCCAGTGATGTCCGGCGTGGTGCAGAATCAGGACAGCTACATGAAGGGCAAGATCGCCCAGCGCTATTTCTATGATCGCGTCAAGCCCGCGCTGCAACAGGCGATGGACGAATACTACCGGCTGACCGGGCGTCGCTACGGCATGATCGAACCTTACCGCATGGAGGACGCCGAATACGCGATCGTCTGCATGGGCAGCATGGCGGAGACCGCCGCCGTCACCTGCGACTATCTGCGCGAACAGACGGGGTTGCGCATCGGCGTGGTGCACGTCACGGTCTTCCGCCCCTTCCCCGGCGCCGAATTGGTGGACGCGCTCAAGCACCTGCGCGCCTTCAGTGTGATCGAGCGGATGGACAACCCGATGGGGCAAAGCAACCCGCTGACCGTCGAAATCAAGGCGGCCTTTGCCGACGCGCTCAACGATGCGCCCGGGTATCCTCGCGTGCATCGGCTGCCGCTCATCTACTCCGGTTCGGCAGGACTGGGCAGCCGCGACGTGCGACCAGGCGACTTCATTGCCGTGGCGAAAAACATGGTGGACGGCGGCCGGCGCTATTTTGTGCTGGGCATCAAACACGAACTGGCGCTGGAAAACAGCTTCGATCCCGATGTGCGCCCCAAAACTGCGTTCTCGATGCGCGGGCACTCGGTCGGTGGCTACGGTTCGGTGACGACCAACAAGATCATCGCCACCATCGTCGGCGATCTCTTCGACCTCTACGTCCAGGCGTACCCGAAGTACGGCTCCGAAAAGAAGGGGCTGCCCACAACCTATTATCTCACCGCCGCCGCCGAGCCGATTCGCACTCACTGCGAATTGAACTACGTCGATTTTGTGCCGCTCAACGATGTCAACGCCTTCAACCTGGGCAACCCACTCAAGGGATTGCAACCGGGCGGCGCCACCTTCATCCAGTCGCGCCACACCAACCCGCAAGACGTGTGGGCAAACATTCCCGAATATGCGCGCCGCATCATCCGACGCAACAACATCCGCGTCCTCTATCTCGACGCGGCGGCGATCGCGCGCGCAGTCGCCTCGGAGCCTGATCTGCAGGTGCGCATGCAGGGCATTGTGCTGCTCGGCGTCTTTCTCAAAGCGACGCCCTTCTTGCAGGCGCGCGCGTTGAGCCAGGAAGAGCTGATGGCTGGCGTGGAAAAGAGTCTGCGCAAGTATTTCGGCAAGCGCAGCGAACAGGTGGTGCAAGACAATCTCACGGCGGTGCGCCGCGGCTATAGCGAGGTGATGGAAATCCCGCGTGCGATCATCGAGCAAGAGGAGAAAATCTCCATCGAAACCAACGGTCGCCTGGTACGCGACGTCATGCACAGCGGAGTCATCGCCTGCCATGTGGATACACCGCTGCCTAAAGTCGTCAAAGCGATGGCTGAGCAACAGGTCAGCGCCATCGTTGTGGTGGACAGGCAAGGCTTTCTGGAAGGGCTGGTCAGCGCCACCGACCTGGTCAAAGCCGAAGCCAGCAATCGCGAGTTCACGACGCTGCCCGACATCTTGCCCGAGCACATCATGACGCGCAACGTGATCACCACGACGCCCACCGAACCGCTCGCCGACGCCGTCAACAAGCTGATCGAAAACCGCATCCATCGGTTGGTGGTGGTGCAACCTGAAAATGGTCACAGCCGCCCGATTGGCATCCTGTCCGTCACCGATCTGGCGCAACTGCCTATCCGCAGTTGACCGCCGCTTGCTATTTACGGAGGAACCAGACATGTCTACAATCTCTCCCCTCTTCTTGATCGACGAGGACGACTTCACCGCCCCGCCTCCCAAGATTCATTCGCGCGCCGGGATGGCCGAAGGGTTGGGGACTTTGATCAAAGAAGCCGGCGCCAGCAAGGAAACGCACGCTGTCGGCATCGAAAACACGATCTTCGAGATCGATCTGGAAGGCTACGTCGAGGATTTCAACGAACGCGTCATCGGCGCTTACAACGCTGGCGCCGATGACGACCTGCCCGCCGACATCGGCGTGGCGCGCTCTCTGGTGCCGGCAGGCACCGGCGTCTTGCGCGATTTCTCCTACATCGCCCCCCAGATTCCCGCCTACGACCAGGCGAAATGTGTCGGCTGCATGACATGCGTCACCGAATGTCCCGACACTGCGATCCTGGGCAAGGTTGTCATGCCCGACGTGCTGGAGCTGGCGTTGGCCGAAACGCCAGAAGCCGAACGCGCATGGCTGGCTGAACAGTGGGCCACGACGACCAAGTTTTACAGTGTGCCGGAAAAGAAGGCGCCTGGATCAGGCGGCAAGTTCGGCATCTTCATCGACCCCACCAAGTGCAAAGGCTGCGCTGAGTGCGTGCAGGTCTGCGCCGACCTCGGCTACAACGCCCTGCGCATGATCGAGAAAGAAGAAGAGACGATCCCGCGCTATCGCAACGCCTTTGAGTTCTTCCGAAAGTTGCCGCCCACACCCGAACGCTTCATCTCCGATCGCGTGTTGGTCGATATGATGCTGGCCGATCGCAGCCTGCTCTACGTCGGCGGCGCCGGCTCTTGCGCCGGCTGCGGCGAGGCGACGGCGCTGCGCATGTGGATGGCGGCGACCGCCTTTGTCGCCGGCCGCGAAAATATCGGCATCGTCAACTCGACCGGCTGCTCCACCGTCTACGCCAGCACCTACCCGTACAATCCGTGGGCGGTCTCGTGGACAAACTCGCTCTTCGAAAACGGCCCGACCGACGCCATGGGCGTACGCGCTCGCTGGGATCAAATGGGCTGGGAGGATAAAAAGCTGTGGGTCATCGGCGGCGACGGCGCCATGCTCGACATTGGCTTTGCCAGCCTCAGCCGCATGTTGGCGAGTGGCATGAACATCAAGGTGTTGGTGCTGGACACGCAGGTCTACTCCAACACGGGTGGTCAGTCCTCCACGGGCACCTTCCAGGGGCAGGGCACCAAGATGAGCCCATTTGGCAAGGCGGAGATGGGCAAGAGTGAGGCGCGCAAGGAGATCGCCAACATCGCTATGATGCACCCCAACGTCTACGTGGCGCAGACGACCGCCGCCCACATGAATCACTTCTACCGCGCCGTCCTGGACGCAAACGCCTATCCTGGCCCGGCGTTGATCAGCGTCTACACCACGTGCCAGCCAGAGCATGGCGTCGGCGATCACGAAGCCAGCCAGCGCGCCCGCGCCGCCGTCGACAGCCGCGCCTTCCCGCTGTTGATCTACGACCCGCGCAAGGGCGACACCTTCCGCGAACGGCTTGACCTGAAAGGCAACCCGGCAGTGCAGGAAGACTGGTACGTCAATCCCAAGACCAAAGAGCCGTTCACTTTCATCGATTTCGCACGTGGCGAAGGACGTTTCGCCAGGCACTTCGACGCCGCGGGCAACCCCAGCCCCATGCTCTTGTCGGCTCAGGCCGAACGGCTTGCCAACTGGCGATTGTTGCAGGACCTGGCTGGTGTACGCGCACCGGCTAAGGCATAACCACCGACAGCCAGGTTGAGGCTTTTGGCTGCGTCGTGTTGTGTACTGCGTGTTGCGTGTTGCGTACTGCGTGTTGCGTACTGCGTGTTGCGTCAGGCGCCGTTGCACGCAACACGGCGCAGCCCGTGCATGACTTGTTCACCTGGCAATCCGTGATGCAGACGGCCCGATCAGGTGTAATGCGCCAGCGTGAGGCTCGACAGGCGCTCCCATTCCTCCCGCCCGCCGATGTGATAGCGCCGTACACCTGGGATCGGCGGAGCGTTGCCTGCCGCGCCGAGCGTGATCAGCGCCAGGGCAAAGCCGCGATCATGCAAATGCAGCAGTGTGTGGCGCAGCGGCGCAGTCAGCAGCGCAGTGACGACAACGAGAGTCGTGCCATATGGCAGATGCAGCCCCTCGTAGCGCAATGTCTCCTCCAGGGGCCAGCGACCAAAGGGGACCACGCGCGCCAACGCCTCGAAGATCAGCGTCAACTGTTCGTGGCGCCCCGCCGGACGGATCCGCACCACCCGCGCACCGGGCTGCGTGATGGTGTTGGCAAAGAGGCCCACTGCCTGCCCCTGCTCCCACGCCCAGCGCGCCAGCGACGCCGTCGCCGTGATCGCGTACTCCTGCAAGTCGGGATCGTAGCCTTCCCAGGCGTGCTCGTGGGTGTTGATATTTAGAAAGAGCGCCAGCGGGCGATTGGCAGACGCATCGAAGGTCTTGGTCTGCAAACTGTTGCGCCGCGCCGTCGCCTTCCAGTGAACGTGGCGCATGCTGTCGCCAGCAACGTAGTCGCGCGCGCCGTTGAGCCGCAGCGGGTCTTCCGCCAGGTGACGCATGGCGCGGAACTCGCCAAAGGGACGATCCGCCGGCAGCCCCAGCACCGTCAGCGGCACGACGCGCGGGTAGACGAGCAGCGTATCGACGGGGGCGATCTCCTCTTCGCGCACGGCAAAGCCAAACATATCACCCGACAATAACCGCGCTGGCCCAAAGGCCCATGCGCCACGCGCCACCCCGCGCACAGTGTAATGGCGCGTGACGCGTTCATACCAGCGCAAAGAAATCAGGTTGATCAGCCGCATGCGACCGGGGCGGTGGCTGTGCGCAAGTTGCACCGGCGTGAGGGTCAGGGCTTTGGGGACTTCGTCCTCGGCGCGCAGCCAGGCAAGCGGCAACGGCTTGGCATTGACGATCTCGATGTCGAACGCGGTCTCGTCTCCGTGGAAGAGGCGCGCCTGCCCGAAGCGTCGCCGGTAGGTCACCCCGCTCAGGCAGACGCGCCACCAGAGCAGCGCGACGCCAGCGATCAGGGCAAGCAGGATCGTCAGCAGGAGCAGAGGCGCACTGCGCAGCAGCACAGCCAGCAGCGCCAGCCCGATCAGCGCCCACATCCACGGTTTCACTGGCGCGCGCTCCAGCTCTCCTCAACCGGCGCCGGCGTCTGGGTGAGCAGGCGCTTGATCACATCCTCCGCGCGCTGGCCGCGCAGACGACTTTCCGGGCTGAGAATGAGGCGATGCGCCAACACCGGTTGCGCCAGCGTCTGCAGATCGTCCGGCGTCACGAAAGCGCGCCCGCGGATGGCTGCCAGCGCCTGCGCCGCGCGCAGCCAGGCCAGCGCCCCGCGCGGGCTGACACCGAGCTCGACCGCCGGATCGGTGCGCGAGGCGTGCACCAGGTCGAGCAGATAATCTTCCACGACCGCGTGGCAGGCGACCTGGCGGCACCGTGCCGCGATCCGCCGCAGTTCAGCGCCACCGATCAAGGGTTGGATTTCGGTCAGAGGATTGTCAACGCGGAAGCGGCGGAGGATCGTGCGCTCATCCTCGCGGCTGGGATAGCCCATCGCCACGCGCAGCAGGAAGCGGTCGAGCTGAGCTTCGGGCAGTGGAAAGGTGCCTTCCAACTCGACCGGGTTCTGCGTCGCCAGCACCAGAAACGGGTAGCCGAGCGCACGCGTCACCCCATCGACGGTGACCTGGCGCTCTTCCATGGCTTCGAGCAATGCGGCCTGCGTACGCGGCCCGGCGCGGTTGATCTCGTCGGCCAACACGACTTCAGCCATGATCGGGCCGCCGCGATACTCGAATTCACTCGTTTTCTGGTTGAAGACATTGACGCCGGTGATGTCGGAAGGCAGCAAGTCCGGTGTGAATTGGATGCGGCTGAAGGTGCAACCGAGCGAACGCGCCAGCGTTTTGGCCAGCATCGTCTTGCCGATGCCGGGCACATCCTCCAGCAGCACGTGTCCGTCACAAAAGAGCGCGACCAGCAACAACTCGATCACGGCGTCCTTGCCGACGATCACGCGATCGATCTGATCCAGCAGGCGGCGGGCGGTGGCGGCAACGTCGCCTATCTCAACAGGTTGGTTCGATGACATGACTGGATTTCCAGACTGATACGGCGCATACGGCGTACAGAGTCGCCAGCAGGGCGAATGGTGCGCCGATGGGATGAACAGCAATCAATCCTTGCAGGATGCCACGCACAGGCCGATTGCGCAAGCAGGCGGCGGCGCCGGGGTCTGCTTCACGCTGGGGGCAAAGTCGTTGCCGTAAGTCACCACCTCCGGCGTGACATCGTGAGCCATCACGCCGGAGACGATGACCTGCCATGAGGCCGCCGGCGTGGACGACGCCCTTCCCTACCGGTCACTCGTAACTCGTGACGCATGAATTGCTAACCTGGCGAGCAATAACGCTCGCCTGTACTGGTGATGCAATTGTGATGCACTTCTCGCCACGAACTGCGAGCGCACGGCCTGCCTGTCGGCTTATGCTGGCGACAGCCGATTCCCTCACTCGGGCTGTCGAGCGCTGTGGTGAATTTCGATCGATGATGAAACAGGAGAAAACCATGTCCACGCATTCCCAACACTTGTTTGTGGCGGCGGATCGGCGTAAGGCGTCAACACCGTTGGCGCGTGCGCTGCATCGTAGCGCAGCCGGACAGACGCAGCTGGTCTGCGTCGTTCTGATGCTCTGTATTTTGTTGACGTTGCTGGCTTCCGCCATGTCTGCACATGCTGCGCCAGCCGCGCCATTGGCGACCACCGTGGAACTGATCGCCGTGGAAGATGCAGGCGCTGTGCAGAGCGTACCCACCTTCACTGGCGGTGGGACGCCCTATTTTGTGCTCAACTCTCGCCCTGGCGGCAGCTTCGATCACAACCTCGTACTGTTCGATCTGGCCGCCATTCCCGCCGACGCCGTGATCAGCAGCGCCGTCTTCCGGTTGCACGTCAACGCTTCCGCAAACCCGCTCGACATCGAGTTGGGGCGCGTCGAAGGCGCCTGGGAGGAAGGGACGTTAACCTGGAACAACAAGCCCGCCATTACGTGGGGCGGCGCACCCTTCACCCAGAACGCGCCTGCGGTCGGCGATGTGGATTGGACGATCACGGCGCAGGTGCAGGCCTGGCTCGCCGGGACGCAGCCAAATTACGGCGTCGCCCTGCGCGGGGTGACGTCAGGCACAGGCGGCGTGCGCGCCGACACACGCGAAGGCGCCAGCGCCCCGCGCTTGCTCGTCACCTACACCATCCCAGCCGACGAGGGGCCGCGCCCCGACCTGGGCGACGCCCCCGACAGCAGCAACCATCACGGCGTCAGCAACACGGCGTATCTGGCGGGGTCTGTGCCGGGCAACTTCCCAACGGTGTGGGACGTTCCGGCGGGGCAGGTTGCCGGTCCGCGCCACGCCAACCAGACACTGGAGGGTTGGCTGGGCAACGCACTTTCGCGCGAGACAGACGCGGATCAAGGGCCGGATCAGGATGGGCCAAACAACATTTTGCGCAACGCCGCCGGTGTAATCGGCGATGTTTCCGACAAGGATCGTGGGGATGATGGCTGGCGCAACCGCCAGGTCAAATTCTTCAATTGTCGGCGCACCACGCTGGAAGTGCGCGTCAGCAAGGCCGCCACGGCCACGCGCAACACCATGTACCTGAATGTCTGGTTCGACGGCAACCGCGATGGCGACTGGGCGGACGTCACCGCTTGCCAGGCGACGGAGACCGAACCGGCGCAGGCAGGCTACGAATGGATCGTGCAGAATTACATCGTCGATATGACCGCGATCCCCGCCGGTGGCGCGCGTGATTTCCTGATCAACACGGAAAAACTCTTCAACGCCAACGAGAATCTGCCGCACTGGATGCGCTTCAGCCTGAGCGAAGCGCCTGCCATTCAGCCCCCCTTCACTGGTGACGGCCCTGGCTTGCCCGATGGCCGCGGCCCCCATCCTGCCAATGCCCCCTCCGGCTACCAATTCGGTGAAACCGAGGACATCTATCAGAAAGCAGCGCCGGCCGGCGAGGATGGAACGCTGGAATTGCAGAAGCGCGTCATCACCACCGCCGAGCCGACGGAGTGGATCGACTACGTTACCTACGAGATTCGCTTGCGTCACGTCGGCGGCAGCCAGCCTGTCCAGGCGCAAATCCGCGATGAGTTGCCGTATCCGCTGATCGTCTATCCCACCATCAACGGCGGCGCCATCGAGTACGTCGATGTCGCCAGCCCAACAAATGGAGCGACGCCGCTGCAAGCCACGCTCACCGTGCGACCACCGCAAGGAGGCAACCCGCCGCAACAAGTCGTGAAATGGGAAGGGGCGATTGCGCCTGACGCCGAAGTGGTGCTCACCTTCCAGGTGCGCGTGCTGGCGCTCTGCGCACAAAATCAGCAGACGATGACCCTCACCAACACGGCGCAGGCGCGCAAGCAGGGCGACGCCAATCTTCTGACGGCGGCGGACGACTTCACGGCGAAATGTATCAACTACGACGAGAATAGCCTCGACTTCGAGATGGAGCCAATTACTGACACGCTCGACCTGGACAACCTGACGGACGTATCGGTGCGCTATACGATCACCAATCACCACGCGTTCACCGTATCGCTCGGCATCTTCCAGCAGCCGCGCACCGGCGCCGTGACGACTGCCGCCAGCGGATCGCCGCGCTTCCTGGGGCGTGTGACGTTGCCGCCCAATGCCGCCACGCCCGCCGCCTTCACGCTGAATCTGGCGCAAGACGCTGGCTCCACCCTGGCCGACGATCTGCCCACTGAGGCGCGCCTTGCCTATTGCCTGCTGCCCGACGCGAACGACATCTGCCCGGATGCCCAACAGTTCCCGCACCTGCACGGTCAGCTCCCGCCGATCCCGTTGCCGCTGCGCACCAACGATCTTGGCGACGCACCCGACAGCAGCAACCACGCTGGCGCGGCGATGAGCGCCTACCCTGCTACACCTGCCCGCTACCCGACTGTCTTCGACCCGGCGACCGGCGCTCCGCAGGGGCCTCTGCACCTGCGCCCGCGACCGTTTCACCTGGGCAAACGCGTCAGCCTGGAAGTGGAAGCCGACACAGGCCCGGATCAAGACCCGCTCAACAACCTTGTCCCGGGCGCCAATGACCCTGACAACGACCGCGGAGACGACGGCGCGAATCTGGCGCTATGGAGCCTGAATAACTGCCAGACGACCAATCTACCGGTGCAGGTCTTCATCAGCCCGGCGGCTGTCGCCTATTTCCAACAACTGGGCGCGCCTGGCTATCTCAACATCTGGCTGGACAGCAATCGTGATGGGGATTGGGAGGATGCTGCGGCATGTGGCGCCCAGCCGGCCGTCGAGCACATCGTCATCGACGCGCCGGTGAATGTTGTGGCCTTGGGCGCTGGCCTGCACAACATCAATGCACCGACCGGCCTTACACCCTGGGCTGGCGGCGACCAGCCGGCGTGGGTGCGCATCACCCTCAGCGAACGACCGTCAAACAAGACGTTGAGCGCTGGCGCCCTCAACTACAGCGACGGGCGCGGCTATCCGCAGCCCTTCCGCACCGGCGAGACCGAAGACTATCTCTACTGGCCGACAGGCGCCGGGCCCGACCTGGAAGTGGCGTTGAGTGCGCGCACAGAGCGCCGCATCGCACAGGACGGGTTCGCTTCGGGCGCGACTGCCGATAAGCCCGGCAACTTCGAGATTCAGTTGTTCAAGATCGATTACAGCAATCGTGGCGCAACGACAGCGCAGAACGCGCTGCTAGAGTTCCAGATTCCTGAACATCTGCGCGGCGTAGAGCTTGCGATGCTTCAGGCGCCAGGCATCCCCAGCGAGAACATTTCGCTCAACTTCGATAAGCTGCAATTTGCGCCTGGCCCGCTGGCGCCTGGCCAGGGCGGCGCCATTGTCCTCGGCTGGTATGGCTGCATCACCTGCACCGTGAGCACAGCCGGCGTCGCGCTGGAATCCCCAGCCACTGTCAGCGCCCAGCTTGCCGACGACACCGATACGAGCAACAACCAGAGCAGCGCCGTCGCCCCCGGCCTCCTCAGCTCTCCCATCATCGGCGCCTTCATGGACTACACCGACGACGCTGCGATGGATCGTATCATCACCGGGAGCGCCGCCACCTGCCGCGCCACCCAGACCCTGCACGGACGCGCCGAGCCGAACCGCATCATTGCGATCCTGATCGGCTTGCAGCAAGTTGCCACTGTGACCAGCGACGCCAACGGGGACTTCAGCTACGCTGTGACGCTGCCCAACGGCCTGCACTTGATCAGCGCTCGCTATGCGCAGACCAGCGTGAATGCGGCGCAAATCGAGATCATCTCCCCGCGCGATGTTGCTTCCGGCCAGGCGACCGGCATCCTGGTTGACACGTCGCTGCCCTACGACCCGATGAGCGTCACCTTCACCGACAGCAAGGGGCGCACCATCGCCGTGCCGACGTTGGGCTACTCCTTCGGCGCCACGCAGACCGGAACTTTCCTGCGCAGTGGCGAAACGTATACGATCGGCGTCGATAGCTGCGGCAGCGCCACGAACCGGCACTGGGCGATCACCTTCGAAGACGTGTTGCTCTCGGCGTTGACAGACCCCGACGGCGACGGGCGCTACACCGGCAGCTTCACCTACAACCCTGGCGTCACCGCAGCGGGCGCAACTGCTTCGGGCGAGTTCCAGCTCGTCAGCGGGGCAGGTGCGACGCAGCAGAGCTACGGCGTCACGGTGCAGCCGTTGCCAACCGCCAGCGTGCGCGGCCAGACCACAGCACAGCCGCTGGTCGGCGCGTCTGTGACGGCGCTGGCGCTGAAACTGGCTGAGAATGCCCAGGCGATCTACGACATGGTGGCAGCCGGGATGCTCGGCCAGGCCAACCCGACGCTCACCGGCGCCGATGGCGGCTACAGCTTCGTGGCGCCCACAGGCGCCTATCGTCTGGAGGTGGTGCAGAGCGGCTATCAGCCCTATCGCACCGGCGACATCGATGTCACTGCGGGCGCGCTGGCGGTGGATGTGGCGCTGGCGCCGCTCGTGGCTGACGCGGCAACGCACACGGTCTACATCACGGCCAACGGCTTCGAGCCGGCAACGTTGACGGCGCCGCCTGGCAGCGTGGTGGAGTTCGTCAACCTTGACCTGGCGGAGCACGGTGCACGTCACGCCAGCGCCTGGGACAGCGGCGCACTTGATCCAGGGGGGCGCTTCAAGGTCAAACTGAGCACCGCCGGAACCTACGTCTACACCGACCTCGCCGATGCGCTCACCCAGGGCGTGATCGTAGTCGCCAACGATGCGCCAGCAGCGCGCAGCCTCTACCTGCCGGTCGTGACACGGTAGCACGCAGTCATGCCTCACCGCCGGGTGCTGTCGGCGCACCCGGCGGCCCCTCCATCTCAGCCGGCGCCGATGTCGGTCAACCGCCAGAGATCGCACAACCATGACGGCGGCTGACCGACATCGAGCATTTGATTCACAGACGAGGTTTCTTGTGGGCTGAAATAAACCATTGGCGCTCATATTGCGTGGGCTTACGCAGGTCCTGGTGTGTCACCTTCCTGGAAGCTCTCAGCTTCCAGGAAGGTTGCTGACATACTGCGTGTTGCGTAACGAGACGGAGCACGCAACACGGAGCACGCAACACGGACGCCATTGGTCCATCAAACCCATGTGCACTAGCAGGTCATCGCCTCCGGCGTGACGGAGCGCCGATGTCACGCCGGAGGCGATGACCTACGACAAAAGTGATTTCGCCCCCAAAATATGAAATAGACCCGATAAAGCTACAAAATAGAAGACGCCCGACAGTGCTGCTATAATGGATGCAACCTTCGCCCATCGCGCATTGCCAGGGTCAGGAAAGCGAGAACATGCTGACGCTCCCCCACGCAAAGCCAATTCAGCCTGGTTGTCGATGGCGTCTGGAGCCATTTTCAGGAACACAGCCAACACCTTGTGAGGACCAATGACTATCTACAACACTGTTCTTTACACCACGACAGACGCAGTCGCCGTGATCCGTATGAACCGGGTCGAACGGCGCAACGCCTTCACGCCAGAGATGCTCGTCGAGTTGCACGACGCCTTCCGGCAAGCCGAGCAGGACGCAGCCGTGCGCGCCATCGTGTTGACTGGCGAGGGACCGACCTTCAGCGCTGGTCAAGACCTCAGCATCTTCACCGGCGCGGTCGATGCCGCCAACGTGCGCGAGGCGATCAAGAGCTATTACAAGCCGCTGATCCTGCGCATGGTCACGATGCCCAAGATCATCATCGGCGCCATCAACGGCGGTGCAGCCGGCGCCGGCGCATCGCTGGCGCTGGCCTGCGACCTGCGCATCATGGCTGACGATGGCTATCTCTTGCAGGCTTTCTCCAACATTGGGCTGGTGCCAGACGCCGGCTCGACCTGGTTCATGGCGCGCATGGTCGGCTACAGCCGCGCCCTGCAACTTTGCATCGAGGCGGAGCGCATCCCTGCGCCCTATTGCTTGCAGCTTGGCCTGTGCAATGAGGTGGTGACTGCCTCCTTCTTGATGCATAAGGCAATGGAGTGGGCGCAGGCACTGGCAAGCCGACCCAGCAAGGCGCTGGGATGGACGAAGCAGGCGCTCAATGCCTCGATGCACAGCTCACTGGACGCAGCCATCGATTACGAGGCGGAGCTCCAGGCGCAAGCCATCGCCACGCAGGATCATAAGGAAGGCGTGATGGCCTTCTTGCAGAAGCGAGCGCCCGTATTTCGAGGTGAATAGTCGCCAGTTTCGTTCCGCGCGTGCAGGAAGCGTGGGAAACTAATCATTGCCTGGCGGATCAAAATGCGTCAGACGTCACGAGTCATGAGTGACGCCTGACGCATGATTCGTGACGCCTGACGAGTAGCGATCGTGAGCAACCAATCTAAAAATCTTTGGGCTTGCGCAGATTCTAGTGTGTCACCTTCCTGGAAGCTGAGAGCTTCCAGGAAGGTTGCTGAGAACTTCCAGGAAGGTTGCTGAGCTAAATGCGCAAGTCCTAAATCTGTAGATGTGGGAAATGAGTCGCAGCAAAGGAGTCTTGACTTGACTGCACGATTTGATTTGACCGGCAAAGTTGCGATCGTGACCGGCGCATCGCGCGGGATCGGCGCAGCGATTGCGCTGACGCTGGCGGAGGCAGGCGCGCGCGTCGTCCTTGCCAGCCGGAAGCAAGAAAACGTAGAGGCGGTGGCCGCGCAGATTCGGGCGCAGGGTGGCGCGGCCACGGCGGTGGCGGCGCACACTGGCGACGCTGCGGCGGTGGCGACGTTGGTCGAAAGCGCCGTAGCAGCGTATGGCGGCGTCGACATTCTCGTCAACAATGCGGCGACGAATCCGCACTTTGGTCCACTGCTGAGTGCTGAAGAGAGTCACTGGGACAAGACCTTCGACGTCAACGTCAAGGGCTACCTGCGCGTGATCAAGGCGTGCGTTCCAGTCATGCAGGCGCGCGGGGGCGGCAAGGTGATCAACCTGGCGTCGATTGCGGGCAAGATTCCGCAGCCAGGCATGGGCGTCTACTGCGTCACCAAAGCGGGCGTCATCATGCTGACCGAAGTGCTGGCGGCGGAACTGGCGCCGCTCAACATCCAGGTCAACGCCATTGCGCCCGGCTTTGTCAAGACCAAATTCAGCGCCGCGATCTGGTCAAATGCAGCAATGAACGAAGCAGTGCTGGCGAGCATCCCGCAACGACGTATGGCCGAACCGGAAGAGATCGCAGGCATAGCTCTCTATCTTGCCTCGCCGGCGGCAAGCTTCACCACTGGCGCTACGATCCTGGTCGATGGTGGACAGGCTGTTGGCAATCCGCTCTACGCGTTGACGAATCGCTGAAAGCGTGTTATGTTGCCCGCGCCCTCGCCACGTAATTTTCGGACAACACGCACAGGCGTCTTGTCTGTCAACAGAGCATTCTTGCTTGAGGAGTCGTTACGATGAGCATCTTATCACCTTCCCCCGTCGCCACCCTGCCAGAGTGGGTCGATATGCCCGACCCGCGCGTGAGCCTGGCGCACGCTGATCCAGAGCTATACGCGGCCATTGAAATGGAGCGTCAACGCCAGGCGAACGGCATTGAGTTGATCGCCAGCGAGAACTACGTCTCAGCGGCGGTGCTGGCCGCATTGGGCAGCGTCCTCACCAACAAGTACGCGGAGGGTTACCCCGGCAAACGCTACTACGGCGGCTGCGACGCTGTGGATGTCGCCGAGAACCTGGCGATTGCGCGGGCGAAGCAAATCTTCGGCGCCGACCACGCCAATGTCCAACCCCATTCCGGTGCGCAGGCGAACGAAGCGGTCTACTACGCGCTGCTCAAGCCAGGCGACGCCGTGCTGGGCTTGAAGCTCGATCATGGCGGCCACCTGACGCACGGCTTTCACCTGAACAGTTCGGGCAGACTCTACAACTTCCAACACTACGGCGTTGATCCGCAGACCGAACGCATCAACTACGACGAAGTGGAGCGGCTGGCGCTGGAGCACAAACCGAAGTTGCTCGTCGCTGGCGCCAGCGCCTATCCACGTTTCTGGGATTTCGCTCGCCTGCGCGCCATTGCCGACAAGATGGGCGCGCGGCTGATGATGGACATGGCGCACGTCGCCGGGCTGGTGGCGGCAAAGCTGCATCCTGACCCGGTGCCCTACTGTGATGTGGTGACGACGACAACGCACAAGACGCTGCGTGGACCGCGCGGCGGGTTGATCCTCTGTCGCGCTGAGCTGGCGAAGGAGATTGACAAGGCGGTCTTCCCCGGCACGCAGGGCGGCCCGCTGATGCATGTCATCGCCTCGAAAGCGGTGGCCTTTGGCGAGGCGCTGCGCCCGGATTTCGTCACCTATCAACAGCGCGTGCTCGACAACGCGCAGGTGCTGGCAAAGACGCTGCAAGCCGAGGGGCTGCGCATTGTCAGTGGCGGCACCGACAATCACCTGATGCTGGTCGATCTTAGCGTGCTCGGCGCCGACCGTCATGGCAACGAGATTACAGGCAAGCTGGTGGAGAAGGCGCTCGACCACGCCGGCATCCACTGCAACAAGAACATGATTCCCTTCGACAAGAAGCCGGCGTTGACGACGAGCGGCATTCGCCTCGGCACGCCGGCGGGCACCACGCGCGGCCTCGGCGCAGCAGAGTTCGCGCAAGTGGGGCGCTGGATCGCCATGATCGCCAAAGACCCGACCAACACGGCGCTGCAGGAACAGGTGCAGATGGATGTCATGGCAATGATGAGCGCCTTCCCGACGCCAGCGTAGCGCAGTAGTCTGGCGCGTTCGCATCCAAATCCCGCCAGCCGGAAGCGCAGGATTGCGACTCCTCCCTCCGCAAGTCAGCAACCTGCGCTTCCGACCCGATTCGACCGGAAAAGCACAAGGTATGGCTGCTACAACCACATCTCAAGCGCGCCGTTCCTGGTTTGGCACGCGCGAGCAAGTCGGCTGGTATTTCTACGATTGGGCAAACTCGGCATTCTCCACAACGGTGGTTTCGGTCTTTCTGGGGCCGTACCTGACGTCGGTGACGCGTGCGGCGGCGGACAGCGAGGGCTTCGTCCACCCATTGGGCATCGCCGTGCGCGCCGACGCCTTCTTTCCGTACATGGTGTCGCTGTCGGTGCTCTTGCAAGTCTTCTTCCTGCCCATCATGGGCGCCATTGTCGACTATACGCACCTGAAGAAGCGCCTGATGGCGCTCTTTGCGTACACCGGCGCCTTTGCCACCATCGGCCTCTACTTTCTCAACGGCGACAACTACTTGCTGGGCGGCGTGCTCTTTCTCATCGCCAACCTGAGCTTTGGCGCCGCCATGGTCTGTTACAACGCCTTTCTGCCAGAAATTGCCGATCCCAACGAACGCGACAAGGTGTCGTCCGTCGGGTGGGCGATGGGCTATCTGGGGGGCGGATTGCTACTGGCGCTGAATCTGGTCTTCTTTGCGCTGCGCGACAATTTCGGCGTCGACACCTCCACTGCGGTGCGCATCAGCCTGGCGTCGGCTGGTCTGTGGTGGGCGCTGTTTACGCTCTTCCCCCTGGTGCGCCTGCAAAGTCGGCAGCCGCAGCGCCGGCTGCCAGCGGGTGAACGCTACCTGACGATCGGCTTCAAGCAGCTTAGCCACACGCTGCGCGAGTTGCCGCGCTATTCGCAGACGCTGCTCTTTCTGGTGGCCTATCTGCTCTACAATGACGGCATCCAGACCATCATTGCGCTGAGCGCACAATTTGGCAGCGAAGAGCTGGGCATGGGCGCCGAAGAATTGCCGCCGCTCTTCCTGATGGTGCAGTTCGTAGCCTTTTTTGGCGCTCTCTTCTTTGGTTATCTGGCGCGTTGGATGGGCGCCAAGCGTGCGATCATCGTGAGCCTGCTGATCTGGACGGGCGTCACCATCTACGCCTATTCACCTTTGCTGGAGACAGGACGCCAGTTCTTCCTGCTTGGCGCTGTGATTGCGATGGTGCTGGGCGGCAGCCAGGCGTTGAGCCGCTCGCTCTTCTCGCAGATGATCCCCAAAGGTCAGGAAACGGAATACTTCAGCCTCTATGAAATCAGCGAACGCGGCACAAGCTGGCTGGGCCCGCTCTTTTTTGGGCTGGCGATCCAGTTTACCGGCAGCTATCGCGCCGCCGTGCTGGCGGTGGGCGTCTTCTTCATTGCCGGCTTGATTTTGTTGCCGCTGGTCGATGTACGCCGCGCCATTGCAGAGGCGGGCAACGAGGCGCCAGACAAGGTGTAAAGCTGTCAGGCAGGATGTTATTTGCTCCACTCGCTCAACTGTCCGGTGTTGGCGTCCAGGATCACGTGGATGCCATCCACCAGTTCATTGAGGTTGCCCTCGGCGCCGATGATGGCAGGAATGCCCAGCTCGATGGCCGCCACTGCGCCAGGGCTGTCCATTCCACTCTGCGTAGTGACGAGGCCGCCGCTGCGCCGCAGCAGGTTGATGCACGAGCGGTCGATGCGTTCGGCGAAGATGATGTGCTGCGGGCCCACGACGATCTCCTCCGGGTTCTGAATGGGCGGCTTGATCGTCATCAAGACGCCAGCCACTTCGCGCCCGCCGATGCCCGTGCCGCGCACCAGCACGCGATCGATGCGCCGCACCATCATCAGATTCGTGGCACTGCGCACATTGCCGACGACGCCTGCCGTCAACACCACCGTGTCGCCTTCGCCGATGTAGCCTTTGGCGTGCGCCAGATTGATCGCATCGGTGACGACTTCATCGGTGTTGCTGAGCCGCTTGGTGAGCAGTGGGTAGGTGCCCCAGTAGAGCGCAAGCTGGCGCTGCACCATCGGGCTTGGCGTCACGGCGATCAGCGGCACCTCTGGACGGAAACTCGCCATCAACTTGGCCGTCGAACCGCTGACCGTCGGCGCAATGATCGCCTTGGCTTTGGTCTCAGCCGCCGTGTAGACCGCAGCATGGCAGATGGCGCCCGAAGCCGAAAAGACGCGCGGCTCGCTATATTTGATCTTCTGCCCCAGCGTGGTGCGCAGTCGTTCAGCCTCCTCGGCGATCTTCGCCATGGTCGCCACGGCCTCGACCGGGAACTGCCCAGACGCCGTTTCGCCGGAGAGCATGATCGCATCGGTGCCGTCGAGCACGGCGTTCGCCACGTCGCTGGCTTCGGCGCGCGTGGGCCGGGGATTGCGGATCATTGAATCGAGCATTTGCGTCGCCGTGATGACCGGCTTGGCCGCCATCAAGCACTTGTTGATCAGCAGCTTCTGGACGCCAGGCACCGTCTCCGGGTTGGTCTCGATGCCCAGATCGCCGCGCGCCACCATGATGCCGTCGGCGGCCTCGATGATGGAGTCGATATTTTTCACGGCGTCAGGTTTTTCGATCTTGGCAATGACCGGCGTGACACGGCCAAACGCAGCGTGGTTCTGGATGATTGCCTTCAGCTCCAGCACCTCATGCGCCTTGCGCACAAAGCTGAGCGCCACCCAATCGACCTGATGGTCGAGGGCGAATTTGACATCCTCGATATCTTTCGGGGTCAACGCCGGAATGTCCAGGGAGGCATCGGGCAGGTTCATGCCCTTATTGCTTTGCAACACGCCGGTGAGGATGACGCGTGTGCGAATCTCGGTGTCGCTGGTCTCGATGACTTCCAGTTCCAACATGCCGTCGTCGAGCAGGATGCGCTCACCTGGCTTGACGGCTCTGGGCAGGTCTTTGTATTGAATCGGGACGCGCCCTGGTTCGCCAATGATGTCGTCGGTGGTCAGGATCAATTCTTCGTCCTTGACCAACGGCACGCCGCCCTCGCGCATCTTGCCCGTGCGCAATTTCGGCCCCTGCAAGTCGGCGAGAATGGCAATCGGTTTCTGCAGCTGCTCCGAAACAATGCGGATGCGTTCGATCGTCTCGGCGTGATATTCATGCGTGCCGTGACTCATGTTGAGTCGCGCCACATTCATGCCGGCGGCCGCGATCCGGCGCAAAATCGGAAGCTCGCGACTGGCCGGGCCAATCGTACAGACAATTTTGACACGCAACATGGGTGAATAATTCCTTACTTATCCGATGAATTTTGGCGTAATGCTACCACACACAGGTTGAATTGAGAAGGTCAAAAAAACGTGTACAGGCTACCGGGGCGGAGAGGAGATGACCGCTGGCACGCGCAGCGCCCGTTCTGAAGACAGGGGGTGAGGGGCGCAAGGTCGCTGCCAGTTTTCGTTGCGCCCCGCAGGGGGATGGCTGCGGTTGGGGAAGCTGCATCTCTGGACGCCGTGACGCGGAGATGTGGCGCAGTGAACGCCAGACCCGCCTGCATTTCCACTGTGCGTCTCTGCGTCCCGGCGCCGAGGCATTCCTGCCAGCCATCGCTACGACCACCTACGTCTATCGCGGACGTGGGTGGCGTCAGGCGGCAATGTTGAATAAGTCCGTGGCGCAATCGACCGGCGCCATTTCGCGCTCCTCAGTCGCCAGCCCGAATTGCTCCTGTTGCGCTTGCTCCTCGCTTTCGGCTTCGGCCAGGGTGCGCTCCCCGGCGGCGTGGCGTGCACGCGCTTCGATGAACTCCTCCTCCGACATGCCGAGTGGTTTGTCCAGGTCACCCAAGACGCGATGCCACTCGAACTTGAGCATGCGCACCGCCTGTTCCCACGGACGCTCGCTGTGCACCTCGGCGAAGGTGGCGACAGCGGCGTCAGGCGAGAGCGGCGCCAGTCCATAACACTTGGCAAGCTGTTCGCGGTGAAAAGCAATCCACAGATACAGATCGGCTTCGGTGCGCTTGGGGAAGCTGCTCATCAAATCGTGGCTCCGGATGGCCTCGACCATGGGTAGATAGACATGATCGTACCAGCTTGCCACCGCCTCTTCCCACGTCAACCGACGATCGCTGCCCTCACGTTCCAGGTCGAGATTGCGGAGATATTGATGCACCTGGATGTGGCGCAGCAGAATCTGGTAGCGGCCTGGTTCAGTCAGCTCGATGCCGTGCCCGGGACGAATGACGTCAAGTTGCGTCTCTTTGAGAAACTCGGCGCGTTCAATCTTGATCAGCCATTGGTCGCGCTCGAAGTCCTCCATGTGCAGCGGCACGTCAGTCGGTATCTCCGTGACATAGGCTTCGATGTGCGTCAGGCCGTTGGCGAGCGCCACGCTGACGCGGTGATTGCCATCGCGCACAAAATAGACATCGCCAATTTTATACACCTCAATTGGTGGAAAGCCTTCCATCGAGTGCATGGCGGCGTCGACGCGCGCCCACCGCTCTGGGTTCACCCCGGAGCGCGGCAGGAAGGTGCGCGTAAAGTCGCGATAGCGCCCCACACTCCCAACGATTTTATCCAGCGGCACCATCTGGGTGCCCATCTCGATCTGCTGGCGCGCCTTGATGCGCTTCGCCACTTCGTCATAACTGACAAGGTCAACGTTGCCGCCAGTCATCTTCGCCATCAAGTCGGCGACCTGTGCTTTGCCCACATTGCGGCGGTATTTTTCCAGTGAATCGTAATTTACGCCTTGTGTCTCAGGCATTGCTTTCTCCTTTTGGCAGTCGCAACCATCCAGACGGTCGCGGTTTGCCAGAACAATAACTACAGGACTTACGCATTTTCAGCAACCTTCCTGGAAACTGAGAGCTTCCAGGAAGGTGACACGCTAGAATCTGCGTAAGCCTAAAACTATCTCAGTATAGCAGAGGTTCCTCCCAACCCATTGTGTAGAATATACAAAAAGTGTTTGTATGACATTAAGTTTGCATTGACAGGTTGTTAAATGCGTGGGGCGTGTTGCGTGGGGCGTGTTGACACAAAGCACGCAACACGTCCCACGCAACACGCGTTGATGCGCGCCGGCCTGGGCTAGGCGGTCGGTGGGATGGAGACGCCAGTGACGGCGACGCACTCATCGGCGCGCAGGTTCATGCAATTCACGCCCTGCACGACGCCCTCCTTCGCTGGCACTTCACGCGCAGCGAACCGGATGATCTTGCCAAGCCGCGAAATGGCGAAGATATCACTGTGGTCATCGACGGCAACAACCCCAACGACGGCATCCGCCTTCATCGCCACCTTGCCGCCGGCGCCCGGCGCCTTATTGGCGGCAAACCCGCTCAGCAGGCGCACGGTGCCTTTCCCATCCTGCCCCAAAATGAAGACGCCGCCATCGGCCGGCGCCGCCGCCACGCCGACCACGCGGTCCCCCGGCTCGACGCGCAACCCAAGACAGCCGCGCACCGGCGCCAGCCGTTCGGCAAAGCGAATCGCCTGGCCGCTGTGAGTGATGATGAATAGTTCGTCGGCGCCGCTGCTCCAGCACGCCGCCGCCGGCGCCCCGCCCTCGCGCGGGTCGCTCAGGACGGTGCCAGCTTGCAGCCCCGCGCCAAGATACTGGCGCGCAATCCGGCGCACGTAGCCGCGCGCCGTGACAAGCACGAGGAAAGCGCCGTTGGCATCCGGCGCGACAACCGCCAGCCGTTCGTCGGCGCGCAGCGGGAAGCGCGCCGTCAGCGCTTCCCCGCGGCCGCGCACCTCGCGCTCGACAATATCGGCGACGGGCACGCGGAAGGCGCGCCCCTGGTTCGTGAGCACGATCAGCCCGGCGTTCGCCTCAGCCAGCACCAGGAAAGCCGGCGCGTCGTTTTCCGGCGCGTCGAGGTCGAAAACACCCATGCCACCGCGCCGCTGCCGTCCGTAGAGGTGGCGCGGCGTGCGCTTGGCGACGCCACCGGCGCTGATCGTGATCAAATTCATCGTCGTCGGTGGCTCGTTCGGCTCCTGCGGCGCCTCGTCGTAACTGCCTTCCGCGCCTGGGCGGCGTGCGGCCAGTTGTGCTTCCAACGCCTCAATGTAAGCAAGAACCTCCGGCGCCACGCCGCTCAGGTCAGGTCGTTCCATCGCTTGACTCTCCTGGTTTACAAAGGATTCAAGGCAACGTCTGGGCGACGCGCAGAATGTCCTCGACGTACTTGCGGCGCGCGGCTGGCAAATCCTGCCAGCCGCCACCGTTCGCCAAAAATTCGTTGACGCGATCCAGCCCCCAGTTGTAGGCCACCAACATCCATTCTTTTTCGGGATGCCCCTGTTGCGCCAGTTGGGTGCGCAGGTAATCCAGATAGATGGCGGCCACCTGCACATTGCTGTAGCTATCGAAGGGATCGCTGGCGCCGACCGCTGGCGCCCATTCGCGCCAGGTGGTGGGCAACACCTGCATCAGCCCCATGGCGCCAGCATTGCTGAGGGCGAGCGTGTCGAAGCTGCTCTCGATATAGGCCTGCGCCGCCAGCATCCGCCAATCCAGGTCATATTGCGCGCCGACTGCCTGAAACAGCTGGGCATACGTCATGGGGGCGCCTCGCGCAGCGGCGCTGCCCACGACAGGCGTCGGCGCGGCGATGATCGGCGCGGCGATGATCGGCGCGGCGCGGCGCGCCGGCCCGCCGCTGCCGGGCGCCGTCACCTGGTCGGGCAACACCAGTGGCAGCGCGGGATCAGGTTGGCTCTGCAGCGCCGTTGCCAACGACGGGGTGACCACGACTGGCGCGCCCGGCGCCGCCACTGGTTGGTTGAGCGTGACGACGATCACCGCAGGGACTGGCGGCGGCGGAGCAGGCGCCACGGCGGCATCCGTGCCAGCGCGCAAAAACATTGCGCCGACGATCAGGAGCAGACTCACGGCAGCGACGCCGGCGCCTGCCAGTCCAGCGAAAGAGGCCAGCTGCCAGGCGCCGATGACGGGGCGCACCTCAACGGTGCTGCGCAGTTGCTGAAGCACCTTGCCTGTCGCATCCCGCGCCATCAGCACAAAGGGGAGCGCGCGGCTATGCAACGCCACCAACGGCAGCCGTTTCACGACCAGCTGCACCGGCACACGCACGCGCTGTCCGGGGCGCAGCTCCACTTCAGACGTTGCAGCAGCCACATCTCCGCCAAAGGCAATGGCGCCAAGCTGTAGCGGTGCAGCGCCTTCCAGGCGCAGGACGAGCGGGCGGTTGCCAGCATTGACGATCTGCAGTGGCAGCAGCAGCCTGCGCCGCCACCATGCAGCAGGCGGGATGGCGGCGTCCGCCAGCTCGAGATGTACGCGGTCGAAGGGCAGCAGCGTCAGCACCAGCCCGGTCCGCGCCATATGCCCCATCAGTTCCAGCGCCCTGACCACCACCGCAAGCTGGTAGTCGCCGGCCTCAGCCTGCGGCTGGCGCGGCGGAGCTACGGTCAACTCCACGGTGCGCCGTTCGCCCGGCGGGACGATTGTCTGCACATAGGGATCGACGACCCAACGGTCATCCAACCAGCCTTCGAGATGGACGCGCACGGTTAGCCGCTGCGTGCTGTTGTTGAGCACTGTCACCGGCACGGCCAGGGCGTTGCCAGGGGAGACCTGCCAGCGCCGTTCCGCCAGCGTCACAACCAGGACATCGTCGAAATGGTCGGGAATGCGCGGCGCAGGATCATCGCTTTCGTCGCTGCCAATGTGCGCCGGCCTCGCATCGATGTCCCACAGGTGCACCTCGCTGTCCGTCACAGGCAACGGCCGCACCACCAGATCCGCCGCGGAGGACGAATCCGCGAGATTTTCAGGTGTGGGCAAACTGAACGCCATTTCGTCGTTGTGCATGGCGGGTAGTATGAAACGTGAGCCGATGCATGTCAAGTAAAGGGAACTGACAAAGCGGGCGCGGTCGTTAAGCGATCATGACAATGGTTGGCAACCTCACCGAAAAACCGGCGCAACTCCGGCATGGTGGAGCCATGCACCGACTGATGCGACGCTGGAGTTTGATTGTCGTGGCGACGACGCTGGTGGCTGCCGTGCTTGCGGCTCCATTCGTGTGGCGCGCCTGGGTGGATTGGCGTTACGCGCCATCAATCTATACGCCCGAGGAGGCGCCGACCGCGCGCGTCGCTTTGGTGTTGGGGGCGCGGGTCTACCCGAGTGGTCGATTGAGCGCCATGCTGCGCGATCGCGTCGATACTGCGGTGGCGCTGCACCGGGCGGGCAAAGTTGACAAACTGGTGATGAGCGGTGCGCGCGGCGCCGATTATGACGAGCCGGGATCGATGCGAGCGCGCGCCATCGAATTGGGAACGCCGGCGGCGGACATCCAGCTCGACTACGGCGGTCTGCGCACCTATGATTCGTGTTATCGGGCCAGGGAGATCTATCTGATCGAAGAGGCCATCGTTGTCACACAGCAGTTTCATCTGCCACGCGCTCTGTTTTTGTGCGAGAGTCTCGGCGTGCGCGTGGTCGGCGTGATTGCAGATCAGCGCGCCTACAGCGCCCGGTCACTCGCCTGGTCGGAGCTGCGGGAGACGCCGGCGACCTTTCTGGCGCTGGTGGATGTGCTCCGCCGCCAGCCGCCGCCTATCCTGGGCGATGTCAGTCCGCTGCAGTAGCTTTGCGCTGAAGTAACTATTCAGGCTAAGTACCAGTTGGTATGACAGTCAAACAGAACGCAAAGGAAAAACTAACAGTTGTCGGATAAGATTAAGCACTATGGCACGATCACCTAGATTGACGCGTGAGCAGCTAGAGCAACTGGATAAGAACGCGCTCATCGACCTGGTATTGTTGATGCAGGAACACCTCGATGAACTGAGCCAACGCGTCCAGAAACTGGAAGGCCAGGTGTCAAAGGACAGCCGCACCAGTAGCAAGCCACCGAGCAGCGATGGCTTGGCCAAGCCGAAAACGCGCAGTCTGCGACGAGCCGAAGGGCGCAAGCCTGGGGGTCAGGAAGGTCATCCAGGCCACACGCTGGAGATGAGAGAGCATCCTGACCACATTCAGATGCATAGCTTGGAGCAATGTCCGCACTGTGCGAGCGACTTGTCGGCAGTGGCAACCAGCGCCCATGCACGGCGACAGGTCTACGATGTGCCTCCTGTACAAATCGAAGTAACCGAACACCGAGCCGAGATCAAATACTGTGATCGGTGTCAGCAATGCGTGCAGGCAGCTTTCCCGGTAGAGGTAAGCCAGCCAGTGCAGTATGGTGCGCGCCTCAAGGCGCAGGCGAGCTATCTGAACAACTATCACTTCATCCCCATTGCCCGCACCTGTGAACTGCTGGAGGATTTCTACGGTCATGCGCCTGCCTGGGCCTTTGTGATTGACGCCAATCAGGCGGTTGCAACCGCCTGCGAGCCGGCGTTGGTCGAGATTCATCGCCAATTGTGTCAAGCCGACGTCGTTCACTGTGATGAAAGTGGTTTCCGGGTTGAAGGACAACTGCACTGGCTGCATAGCGCCAGCACTGAATGGCTGACCTTCTTCGCATTGCATCCCAAACGCGGCCAGGAGGCGATGCAGGCGATCGGCATCTTGCCATCCCTCTGCGGCTATGCAGTCCATGACCATTGGAACTCCTATCTCGCCTTCGACCGCTGTGACCATCTCTTCTGCAATGCCCACCACTTACGGGAACTCCAGTTCATCACCGATCAGTATCAACAGTCTTGGGCGGGTGAGTTGGCCCAACTTCTGGTTGACATCAAGGCCGAAGTCGCCGAAGCCGCCACAATTGCGGCCTGTGGCGAAACGAACGCTCTCGAACTCGACCGCCTTGCCCATTATGAGGCCGAGTACGACGCCATTCTTCAGCGGGGATTCCAGGCCAATCCGCCGCCGGAACCGCCGCCGTCCAGCAAGCGGGGTCGTCCCAAACAGTCACCGCCCAAGAACCTGCTTGACCGCCTCGACAAACATCGCACCGGCGTTCTGGCCTTCATGTATGACTTCGCACTCCCCTTCGACAACAATCTGGCCGAACGCGATCTCAGAATGGTTAAGGTCAAACAGAAAGTCTCCGGCGCTTTCCGCACACGGCAGGGTGCGCAGACTTTCTGCGCCATTCGCAGTTATATTTCAACCGTACGCAAACAAGGCGCAAGTGTCATTACTGCTCTCCATGATGCTCTGAGTGGTCAGCCCTTCGTCCCTTTGCCCATGGCTGCCTCTGCCTGAATAGTTACAACTCCACGCTATAAAAGTATTGACTTCATCTTACAAGGAACTGCCGAACGGCTCGCGCGTTAGCCGCCGGGGGCAGATTACATCCTAAATCAGCCATGATCACCCCGGTCGGCTGGACGTGTTGTTGGGCGTGAATTGACATGAGACTATCCACGAATCTACGAAACGAGCCTTTCATCGCCCTCTCGATGCATTCCACAGCGGCATTTTTATGCGATAAGCCGGATTTGCTTCAATCTTGATCAAGCATTCCCCCGTCTCAAAAGATGCGAGGTCAATCTCGCCGGTTTGAAACAGATTATTGACCAGTACTTGATCGGCTTGCAATCCCATGTGATGTGCGATCTTGACGCTGGTATTCGCAAACGCCTCATCAATCAAAGTGTGTGGACTCTGGTCAATTGCAATCAATCCCATACCTCGCGACCGCAGTTCACGAAATGCTTTCTGAAACGACGATGAAAGCCGCTGTCGTGCAGTCTCAAACTCGGCCGAATTGCTGCTGTCTCGTATCATCACCCTGTGTGCTTCTTCAATCACCAACAGATTCTTGAACCGATCCGTTTCATTGCGAAGTAAAGCAGTTTCTACAAGCACCGCGGAAAGCAACGAAACAATCAAATCAATATCTCCCTCTGAAGCGCCCTGAAGCGAGATTACAGCCGTCTGCCCAAGTAGATTGCCAACACTTCGAGCCCTTGGTGAGTAATCAAAGTGGGACAGGAAACTCATTTCCAGGTGGTTGATGCGTGCAGTGATTGCCCCACTCAGATCAGCCAGATTACTGCCAATCTGACCGCCAGTGATCTCTCTTAGGATATCGCTTTTCTTCGAATGCCAATGATCGCAGAACTGCTCGAACACGTTACCAACGCTCGATCGATAGTAACCACACTCAAGCAACTCGCTGCCTGTCGCCCGCATGATCTTTCTCAGATCGGATCGATCAACGTCCCAGATATATTGAAAGAAGTGCTGAAGAACTTGCAGCATGTATCCAGACAGACTGATGCCGCCGCCTCTGAACGCAGAGACCGAAAAGATAATGCTTAACATATCAAGATAGGCACCCAACCTCTGATGTTGAGGTGGAATAAACGGATTCACATGAAGTTTACTTAGTTCTTCTGGTTGGCGGCCAGCAGAGATGAACAACACACCTTGTTTGTCTGCCCAATCTCGGTATTGTCCATGCGGATCGAGAATCAAAAGACCCTCAAGCTTGTTTGACTTGATCACATGGTCCAACAGCAGTTTTGCTGTATTGGTCTTACCATAGCCCGTCTGACCGCATATTAGCACATGTTTGTTCAGTAGATCAGGTTCAGATGCTAATCTTGCGAAGAGATCTGGAGAATGCGTCAAGACACCTTCTGGGAAATATGCAGGGGATTGGATAGGTGGACGAAAAAAGTAAACCAACTCATGTATGTATGCGTAGGTTGTTCCTGGTTTCGTAGAAACGAATCCCCCCAACCACATTTTGATCTGCTCAGCGATATCCTGATTGTCAGTTGCGATTTCAATCTCGATTAACCCACCCTGATCACTGATCGGTGTGCGATGCCGTTCCATCACTTTCACGGTAACGAAGAATGGGGAAAATTGACCGTCACGACGAAGCAGTTCCTCCCACGGTAGAGACAAAACCGAGCCAATAGCTGTTCCACCAATGCGAAAATTCCGATCAACTATGACAGGATGGCGACGCACCCAAAATCTTGGGGTAAACGATACTTCCAGCGACCTAACAGAAATCGCAATACCTCTCACATACGACGAGTAAGGAATTTCTCCATCGCAATTCAATACCCACAACCGGGAGGGATGATTCCCAATCAAAAATAGAGCCGACCGTCCGGCAAGAGAGCGGGCAGATGTATCAAGTTCATCTGGAAGCGTGGTCGAGTTGATCCGAAGCTCGCGCTGAAATTGCAGACCCATTCGGCACCTCAAGTCGAACCAAACAGCCGCCCGAAAAATCCTGGTCGCTGCTTTTCCAAATGGAGGTCTTGGATTAGTGCATTGTGCTGTCGATCGACAAGCTGTGCGATCAAGTTGTAATCGGGAATGGATGGTGCTAGTGAGGAAGGCCAAAGTTCCATAAGTTTTTTGTAGTGCTCATAGCGCATTTCCAATTCATCCTCTGGATGATATGGCGTCGTTAGATCTGGTATTGCAATAGCCTTGAAAATTTCCATGCGATCCCGCTGGTCTTCCGCTACCAGCTTATCGACTTGAGCGGAAAGATTAAGTGTATCGTCGATGCGAATTATCAGAAACGGTAAGTTAGGTTCTTGTGTCGCCTGAGCGAGCAATTTCCTAACACCGATCATGATTTCTGGAAAAACAGTGACAAGGACTCGATTGATCTGGAATGGAGATGAGCCGGGGGTAGCCACTTGTACCTTAATATGACTAACCAGTGTCTCAATACGAGACTTAATTCTTTGCACTCCCTGGTTGAGAAATGCCTCTAGAGCGTGGCGTTGTCGTTGATCGATAGTAAGCTCCAAATTATTGTCGCTGCAGTCGATTTCCAATGCCAAACTAGCATCAACTTCCCCTAGCTTCAGCGATTCCACCTGCCTTACTGGCAATACAATATCAATGACTTTGCTGAATCCGGCACCTCTTCTTTCCACAGTTTTGCCTAAAACAATTTCGATTCGACTGTTGCCAGTCACCAGTCTGTAGTTCTTACGCAATTCATCATGAACTAGAACTAAGCGTGTCATAACCAGCTCCTATATGGAAGGGGACGTAAATTGATACGCAGCCATACCAATAAACAACACCGTCCAAAATGACTTGTTTTGGTATAGATCAGTCAAACGATTGACGTCCCCCGCAGAAAGCACTGCAAGTATTTGTTGCAAAAGCCAAAACGCTATTGCTCCAGAGATGACGATGCGAATAATAGCATGTCGATTTATGAAAAGGATCAAATCGGTACTCGTCCAACTTGTTAGAAGGGAACGTACAAACCGTACAGTTGCCCCTGATGATACCAGAAAAAGGAATGCCGCCACGCCTGGGTTTAGCATCGTTACAAGTTGGTAATCAAAACCTTCTGTAGAACGAAATCCAATTAGGGCCAATCTTTCAACGATGGTGTTGACTCCTCCAGGCACCCATTGAACAAATTCTTCCAAGAACAATAGAAAGAAGAATACTGGCGGACTCTTTTCCATGATAGACTCCCGGTTAATCTGTCACTTGACTCGGTCGCTGGAATGGCGAGAGATAATAGAATCAGAAGATTCCTCAATTATCTCAAAGGAATCTTTGAGTGATCTTGGCGAAGAAGATGGATCTCGCAGGTCTTTTCCAAAAGATTCAACTTGTTCAGCGGCACTTTCCAAACCTCTTGCGAAACTTTCTCGATGTTTCTCGACGTATTCATCCACCTTCTTTCCCCATTCTGGGGCACCTATTTCATTGTATGCACTAACATAGTAGTTTTTCAGTTCGCTTACATCCGTAAAGATAAGATTCTGCTGGATCCCACCAGAACCATGTATGTCTTGCATATGCCCCTGCCAGTCAAGGGCCACGGCGATTCCATCATCTTGATTTATACCTGCCTGATCGAGAATTTCAACTGGAACAAGGTGATGGGATTCGAAGTTCGCTATTCCCTCTATTCGCTTTCCGGTCAATTCTGCACTCTTAAGGAATTGTTTTACATCTGCGTGTCGCCCAAAGATGTCTCCATGCGGGGTAATCTCTACATGATATGTGTGGTCGGCAATTGTCCCGTCTTCACGGAATGACCACCTCGGATCGGATATGTTTGGGCGGAAATAGCTTTCGTATACGGCCCGTCCTGCAGTTCGAGCATACTCTACTGCATCGTCTGTGTCAGTTTTATGATCAAAGCCGCTTTTCATGGTGTACCTTTTTTGATGTCAATTCGCCAGGGACTGCGATCCGTCAAACGGTTGGTTTCAGCGGCAGGGCGGACGGGCAAGACTCCTTCGCCAACCAGAACGACTGCCAGCAACGCGCCCCGTACCCTCAGGGCGAAGCCCTGTCCGCTGCAAACGATGTTGGGCGGCATTATAATACAAGCTTTAGAACTTGATCGAGCACGATACCGCCTTGAACGTTAGATTATTCAGTGCCTTTCGGCTGTTGCCGAGTAGAGCCGTCTGGCCATGAGACGATACAAACACGATTACCTGCGCGGTCGGCAAGCGTCCAATGTTCTGGCGCATGGGAGTCGTCAACAATACGTCCGCCTGCAGCAAGTGCTGATTGTAGTCGTGCCGAGGCTTGCTCGTGCGCAACCGATACGTCAATATGCATCGCATGCCGCAGCAGCTTGCTTGCGTCGATCTCTTGCATCCAGACCGTTGATCCGTGCCCAAGAGGGTCAACCGCATTATCATCCGCCATTGGCGGGTAGCCTAGCACTGAGCGCCAGAAATCAACGTCTATCTCATCCTTCTTCGCTACAATTACAACCTGTACCTCTTGAACAGCCGAACGATCTGCGAGTGCATCATACTCCCGTGTAACAGCCGAAATAGCCCTTGCAAGTTCGATGTGTCGTGGCTCCAGTTGCCAAAGATCACGCGTCAAACGAACGGTAAGAAAGCTATCACCTATCGTCAATAGGATGCCCGCACCCCCAAGACCCGGGATTTTCGCAATTGCTTCGGCTAATCGTGCCGCTTCGTCCAGCGATCCAACACGAAAGACAGCTGTTGCGCCCCCGTGCAGTACAACCCAATCATCAATACCCTCGGCAGAAAGAAACTCCCGCCAACCTTGTTCGCTCATGTTTATCGCCTCCTATCTCGTAAGCCGCCAAACGGCTAGTTTCACCTGCCGCCGTGATAAGCAAGACTCCGCCGCTTGCCAGCCGCCAAATTTACGCAAATCGCGCCTGCATACCCACGCCGAAGGCGGTCAGGCGCAAACGGTGTTAGCCCGCCCCTGCAAATCGAATTCAGGCGAACTCGGCAATGGCTACTTGCCGCTTGCTTGCAAAACTTTGACGGTGCAGTTTAATGCGCTCGATTTCATGCAATGTATCTGCCGTGAAGTAACTCTCGCCACAATGCGGACAACTCACCAAAGGAATATTCTCAACGATGAGCAAATCTTCACCTTTGCCATAACTGCGGGTGACATATCGAACACGCGCACCTTCCTTACCGCAAATATCACAAATCATAGTCTTCACCTTTATAACCGATAGATCGTGATGATGACCAACTTGCCGGTAGGGCTGATTTTCGCAACGGTCATCATTTCAGCGCCCGCAAAAGTATCGCCTTTGACCAGATATTTCCACTCACCAGTAACTGCGTCTTTTTGGCGTTCAACAATTTCACCCGTGAGTAAACTGCGTTCCACATCAAAGATACTCAAATTATCGTCGCTCATTTCTTCTTCCGCATGCAAGGTCATGACATACTGGCGCTGACGAACCTTCTCGCGAATTTGTTTCAGAATACGTTGAAACACAGTCTGCTCCCAGAACGAAAATCATGCTGTTGAAATTATAGCAGACCATGCAAGGTTTGGCGGGCTAATGCCCCGCTCACCTGCGGGCGACAGCCCGACGGGTGCAGCGGGAAGTTTGGCGGCGGCTGCCGCCCCCGCTGCGCCCGGTGAGCGGGGCATTTGGCGGGCGGCGTAGCCGTCCGCTAAACGGTTGGTTTTAGCGGCAGCGGCGGGGCTGGCAAGACACCTTCGCCTGCCAAAACCTTCGCTGGCTCGCGGTGCGTACCCTCAGCGGCGAAGCCGCCGTCCGCTGCAAACGGTGTTGGCACGCTTTTGACCTTAAGACTCACCTGCCTTTTTATGCAGCCGTTGAATATGGCTGGATGGTCTCCAAAATATCGCTTTCATCTTGTTGGGCAAAATACAAATCCCAGCGCAACTGTAAATTCATCCAGAAATCAGCGGACATATTGAAAAACTTCGCCAATCGCAAAGCTGTGCTAGGTGTAACGCCCCGGCGTCCGTTGATAATCTCATTGATACGCTGATAAGGAACACGAATATGATCGGCTAATTCTTTTTGAGTAATTCCCATCGGATTAAGGAATTCTTCCAAAAGCATTTCGCCAGGGTGTGTGGGCGGGCGGTGGGTAGGAACACGAACCATTTTCATCTCCTGCTATCTTCTAGTGATAATCCACGATTTCAACTTGGTCAGGTCCCTTTTCTGTCCAAATAAAACAAATACGATACTGGTCGTTGATACGGATGCTGTATTAACCTTTTCTATCACCTGACAACGCTTCAAGCCGATTGTTGGGTGGGATTCTCAATTCGGCAAGCGCAGAAACAGAGTCGAGTTGGTCGAGTTTTCGGGCGGCTATTTTCCAAATGTTGTTGGGGCAAATGCTTCTCGCCGCTTTGGTGTTTTCGCCGTTGAAAATATCTTCCGTGCCTGCGTTTTTGAAGGATTGAATCATAGCCACATGATAGCACGGAAGTCATGCTATCCCAAGGCTCAAAAAATTAAGCAAGGGGCGTGCCAATGGTTGGTTTCAGCGGCAGCGGCGGGCGGGAGATTTAGCAGGAAAAAGCCAAAGGTGGAACCCGCTTTCGGCGCAGAATCCCTTTGGGCGGGGGGCGCTGCCCCCCGCCCGTCCGCCTGCACGCAATGTTGGCCTGCTTTTGACCTTAAAACGACTTGTCTCTAACGGGCGAGACTTTCGCGGGATGCAATATATTCGATAGCCGCCTGAGTAATAAACCCTGAACGGCTTTCGCCATGCTCACTAGCATATTTATCCATCAGATTTAACACGCGCTCAGGCAAAGTAATATTAACCCGGCGTGTTTTACCCGATAATTTTGTAACATCAACAGTAACAAAAGCCCAAACTCCCCCAGCATAATCGGGGTTACTTTGATGATATTCCACAGTTTTAGGCGAGGGAATGGGCTCGCCATCTGCCAATAAACCTTCCAAATGGCATTCAATTGCTTCAACGACTTCTTGCAAGGCTTCATCGAGCGTATCACCTGCGCTGAAGCAACCGGGCAAATCAGGCACGGTAACGCCATAATCGCTTTCAGGGTCTTTATGAACGACAACAGGGTAACGCATAGTTTCTCACTTTTTCTCTGACCAATTCCAACCGGCTTGACGATAAATACTTCTCAATGTTCCAACAGGTAAATCTTTCTTTGGATGCGGAACAGTCACGCGGCCAGGCTTATCAGGGTGTTTGTACTGGTGATGACTGCCCCGAATATGGACGAGTATCCATCCATCATCCTTGAGCTTGGCTATGATTTCGCGGCTGTTCATACACTCATTATACACACCATACACACAAAGTCAATGTTCTATTTTGCGCAAGAGGCAGGCCAATGCCCCGCTCACCTGCGGGCGACAGCCCGACGGGTGCAGCGGGAAGTTTGGCGGCGGCAGCCGCCCCCGCTGCACCGGTGAGCGGGGCATTTAGC
>Ga0272446_1000559_pt1 | contig 57711 bp, 40 predicted proteins | sample YNPCB0061_FD_194587 | JGI IMG/M metagenome (GOLD analysis project Ga0272446, IMG submission 194587) | Hot spring microbial mat communities from Yellowstone National Park, WY, United States - YNP-CB-006-1 | ecosystem: Environmental > Aquatic > Thermal springs > Hot (42-90C) > Sediment | place... | reverse complement strand
GAACTGCTCCTAGCGGCCGCGAAGGTGAATGACGTCTCGCCGCGAATCTTACAGGAGCGAGCGATTCTGGAGAAGCTGCGGACGCACGGTATCGGCGACCTGGATCAACAGATCGCCGCGCTCACCAAGGGCCTGCCGCCGCTCGACCAGAAGCTCGCCGAGCTGATCAAGCAGCGATCCGTCGCGTTTGCCGCAGCGAAGCCGGACAAGGAACTCGGAGCGAAGCTGTTCACCAAGCACTGTGCCGCGTGCCACCGCATCGGCGACCAGGGCGGCAAGATCGCCCCGCAACTCGACGGCATCGGCATCCGCGGTCTGGAGCGCGTCCTTGAAGACACGCTGGACCCGAACCGCAACGTCGATCAGGCGTTCCGGGCGCGGATCATCACCACCACCGACGACCGCACCATCACGGGGCTGATGCTCCGCGTCGAGGGCGAGGTGCTGGTGCTCGCCGACGCCGAGGGGAAGGAGGTTCGCATCCCAACGAAGGACATCGCCGCCAACCGCGAGACGATGCTCTCGCCCATGCCGGCCAACTTCGGCGAGGTGATCCCCGAAGCCGATTTCGTCCATTTGCTGGCCTATTTGCTCGATCAGAAAGCCAAACAGCCGTCCAGCAAGTGATAGTGAGCAGTCACGACCGAACTCAGCCGGTCAGGCGGCGGAAGGTCTCGATTGTCTGCTTCGCGGCCGTCGTTGGATCAGGAAGTGGGAAGACTTCCGCCGACAGATAACCCTCATAACCGGTTCCGCGCAGGGCTGCCACAATGGACGCTAAATCCGTGTGCCCCATGCCGGCTGCTCGCCGATTGGAATCAGCGAAATGAACATGGCCGATGTGCTGTCCTGCCGAGCGGATCGCGGCGGGCAGATCTACCTCTTCCAGGTTCATGTGAAACAGATCCGCCAGGATTTTGACATTTCGTGCGGCGATGCCGGTCAACAGTTGCACGCCGTCGCCCAGAGTGTTGATGAGGTTGGTCTCGTAGCGGTTGATCGGCTCGTAGAGTACCGTCGTTTCCAGGTCGGCAGCGTGTTCGTCGAGTTTGAAGAGGGCATGGCCTAGGTAGCGCAACGCGACCGGTTTGGAAACCGGATCGTCCCAGCGACCCTGCATCGAGCCGATGATGATCGGTGCTTCCAGTTGGGTAGCGAACTCCATCATCCGTTTGGCGAATGCCACCGCCTTTGCGCGGGTCGGTTCGTCGGGGCTGGTCAAGCTGAGCTTGTGCTTGAGCCAGCCGGCCCCGGTGCCGACCGCTGCTAGTGCCAGGCCGTGGTCCTCCAGCAGGCGGCGCAGTTCTCCGGGGTCAACTGCGTCCGGGTCTGGGGGGAATAGCTCTATGGCATCGAAGCCGAGTTCGGCAGCTTGTCGAATACCGCCGACAAGGTCGTCGGCGAACACAAATGGTCCGCCCCGTGCCTCCGGCACTAGTGAAATGGTCACGGCGGACTTCATGATTTCTCCCTTCAGCTTCGCACCAGCGCGGCATAGTCCGCTTGCAGCTGCTGGGTAATTGGCCCAACGGGGTATTCGCGGCCATCAATCGCCCCCACCGGCTGCACCTCGACTGCCGTGCCCGTCAGGAATACCTCGCTGGCCTTGGCGAGTTCCTCCGGCCAGATTTCGCGCTCGACCACCGTGAGGCCGCGTTTGCGGGCGAGTTCCATCACCGTTTGCCGGGTGATGCCGTTAAGGATCGTTTCGGTGGTTGGTGTGTGCAATTCGCCGTTGATGACCAGAAACAGATTGGCCCCCGTGGCTTCCGAAAGGCGGCCCTTGTAGTCGAGCATCAGCGCGTCCTGGGCACCGGAATCCAGTGCCTCGTCCTTGGCCAAGGTGCAGATGATGTACAGCCCGGCGGCCTTGCTACCGGCGGGACTGGATTCGGGACTGGGCCGTTTCCAACGGCTGGTGACCAGTTTGATCGCTTTCTGGTCATAGTACGCTCCCCACGGGAAGGCGGCGATCATCGCGTGGATCTTGGTACCCTTGCCAGAAACCCCGATGACCTCGGCCCCGCGCCAGGCCAGCGGCCGTACATAGCCGCTGTCCAGTTTGTTCTCGGCAACAACAAGCTTGGTGGCCGCATCAAGCTCGTCTACGGAATAGGGCAAATCGTAGGCGACCATCTTGGCCGAGCGAATCAGGCGAGCGGAGTGTTCGGTGAGTTTGAACACCTTCCCATTGTAGATGCGGCAGCCCTCGAAGACGGCGTTACCGTAGTGCAGGCTATGGATGAGCACATGCACCTTGGCTTCCCGCCAAGGAACGAGTTTGCCATTTAACCAGATGACGCCGTCGCGATCGTCCATGGGGAGAGCAGGGCCAGCCATAGGAAACTCCTGGAACTAAGTAAAGACACGGATAGTGTACCACCCAACCCCCTAGTGTGGCGGTTGTTGTTGCCGGCCAGGACGTTTAACCCGATCCGGTTGGACCAACAATCCCTGATAACCGTGGGTCAACTGCTCGTTTTCCACATCGGATTGGGGTAAACTTTCTGGCATTCCGCTTCGCCCGATTGAGCTGATATGCTAAGCCCTGCCTACCAATCGGATGCCCCCCGTCGGCTCGGTTACCTGGTTCTACTCGTCGGAGTCACCGCTCTCGCGGCGTTCTGGCTATACATCGATCGCGTGTGCTTCTCGACGCTGGCCGACCCCATCCAAAGAGATCTGGGACTGTCCGATTCGCAGAAGGAGTTCATTCTTGGGGCATTCTTCTTCACCTATGCCCTGTTCCAGATTCCCATGGGCTCGCTGGCGGACCGGTTCGGGCCACGCCGGGTCTTGGCGCTGTCGATTGTGGCTTGGTCGCTGGTGACGGCGACGACCGGCCTTGTCGCCGGTTTCGTGGGGCTGATCGGTGTCCGCTTCCTACTGGGCATCTCTGAGGCCGGAGCGTATCCGGCGGCAGCGGGTCTGATCAAGCGATGGGCCCCGGCTGGGGTACGCGGAGTTTGTAGCAGCGTTGTGGCCCTGGGTGGGCGAATCGGTGGGGCGATTGCGCCATACCTGACCGCCTGGTTAGCGATCGGTCTGGTTGGGGTTGGCTTCACGAGTTGGTTCGCAAACAATCCTTCCGGGGTGAACTGGCGCGGCGTCTTTGTCCTCTACGGTCTGTGTGGGATTGCCGTGGCTGGAGTGTTCTGGCTCGTGGTTCGTGATCGGCCGGTCAGCGAGTCTCTTGTATCCCAACCCCCTGAAATCGGTGAGGACCAAGTCGCTGCCAGGCGGTCCGTCCGCCCCGAGCGGGCATTCCTGCAACAACTCGCGGTGCTGATCCAGGCCCGCAACATGTGGCTGTATGGCGGCATGCAATTCGGGGTCAACATTGGTTGGATCTTCCTCGTGACTCTCTTGCCGACCTACCTGAACCAGGTATTTGCCGTGCCGCTGGAAGAACGGGGCCGCATGCAATCGATTGTGCTGGTGATTGGCCTCTTCGGCATGATTTTTGGCGGCCTGTTCACCGATCTGCTCCGGGCCTGGCTCGGCCCCCGACTGGGTCGTTCAATTCCGTTGGGGTTGGCGCTCGGGGGTTGTTCTGTCGCCTTCTTCCTGATTCCCACCTTCACCACAGTCTGGCCGATCGTTGTTACCCTGGGTGTCATGGCTTTTCTGGTTGATCTCCACAACCCGACGGTCTGGTCGTTTGCCCAGGACGTTGGGGGCAAAACTGTCGGTACTGCGCTGGGCTTTGGGAACATGTGGGGCAATCTCGGCGCGGCGCTTTCCCCGGTGGTGCTCGGTGCGATTGCCCGGGCGGGCGGCTGGGACATGGCGTTTATTGTGTGCGGCGTGGCCTTCGCTAGCGCGGCGGGCTGTGGACTATTGCTCGACGCCACGCGCCCTCTGGATGCGGGGGAACACTAAGTCGTTCAGCTGAATTTTTTCCCAAATTGTCACGTCAATCAATCAGTTGGCCAACCGATCGAGCAATGAATGCCCGATTGGCAAAGCCGTGCTACTGACATTGCGCACGGCGGCCGGGTGAGCTATGACTTCTGTGGGTTTGAAGTCCTTCGAGCAAGTCAACCGGAGCGTTTGATGGCAAACGGTAGGAAATACGGTCTGGTTCCGCATTTAGTCGTCGCTGGAGCTGCCAAGGCGGTGGAGTTTTATCAATTAGCTCTGGGTGCCGTCGAGGTTGTCCGCATGCCGGATCCCAACAGCGATCGGCTCCTACACGTTGAACTGCAGATCGGCGATGCCGTGCTGTTTTTGTGCGACGATTTCCCCGAATGCAGCGGTCACACTTCCCGTGCCCCTACCCTGGGCGGAACCACCCCCGTGACCCTCCACCTCGATGTTCCCAACTGCGACGAGGCGCTGGCCCGAGCCCAGGCTGCAGGCGCGACGGTGACGATGCCCGCTCAGGACATGTTTTGGGGGGATCGCTACGGCAAGATTCGCGACCCGTTTGGTCACGAATGGTCGTTTGCCCACCCCCTCACCAGTGAGACCGTGAAGGCTGCCTGAATGCCACACGACCCTGCCCGGTGCTTCGGGGTTCCGGGCGGCGATTCACACGCGCTCAATGACCTCGTCCACCGCAAACCGCGACTTGGGCAATTTGCCGTAAGCATCATCGGGGTGCCGGTAGCCTGCCGTGGCAATCACCACACTAGCCAGCCCACGCATTTTCAATCCGAGAATCTCATCGTATTGATCGGGCTGAAACCCCTCCATCGGGCAAGCATCGACGCCCATCATCGCGGCAGCCAACAGGAATACGCCCAGAGCGATGTAGGCTTGCCGCGCCGCCCAGGCATGAGCTTCGGCTTCGGTCATCCGTGACAGCGAGCCGAGCATCGCCTTGCGTAATGTCTCCAGCGATTCGGGAGTCTGGCCGCGAACCTGGGCGGTGCGCTGCACATGCCGTTCGACATCGGCTGGTGTTGGAGGATTACGGGCGGCGAAGACCACCAAGTGCGAGGCATCGAGAATTTGCGGTTGCTGATACGACACCAGGTGCAGCCGCTGCCGGACCTCGCGATCCGTCACCACGATGAACTTCCAGGGTTGCAACCCGTACGACGAAGGGGAGAGAACCACCGCCTGTTCCAGCTTGGCCCACAACTCGGGAGCAATCTTCTTCGTCGGGTCGAACTTCTTGGTAGCATACCGCCAGGCCAACTGGCTCAATACAGTGTCGGGAGCAACCGGGTTCATACTGACTCCTGCAATCCAAACTTGAGCTGACACGGAGTACAACTATCAGGGGAGCATCTTACAACTGCCTGTGCGGTTGAGCAGCTCTTCCACATCGCAAAATCACCGAGGACCATCCATGTCTGATCGGAAGACCTACACCGAGGACGAAGTCCGAGCCAAGCTTACTGAGCATGGCCTGACCGAATGGTACCTGGAAGACGGCTGGATCCGTCGCAAGTACAACACCGACGGTTGGCCACAAACGCTGATGGCCGTGAACGCCATCGGCTATCTGTGTGAAGCGGCCTGGCACCATGCCGACCTGGCCATTACCTGGGGCAAGCTGTGGGTAAAGCTCAAGACCCACGACGCCGGCGGCATCACCGACAAGGACTTCGAACTGGCCAAAAAGATTGAAGAAGTTGTCCTGTGGCGACCGGTTGGCGGAGCACTGACCGGTAATCCCAAGAAATTCGTGTTCAGCAAGTAAGTGACGGATCCGAATCCTCTGACCAATCGAGTATCTGCCATGCGGCACACATTCCTGGCCCTCGCTGTTGCCCTGCTGCAGCCCGTTGCTGCTGAGGCCGGCCCGTTCAACATCGCTGTCACCGGTGGGAAGGCCGATCAGGCTAATGTAGTGATTCGCTTCCCTATTCCCGAGGGTGATCCGGTGGCGTTCAACGTTGTCGAACTGCCGGGTGGCGGGATGCTACCCGCTCAGCTCACCACTGCCACAGCATCCGATCCCCCGGCCGTCAAACAGTGCCTCGTCTTCGTGCTGCCCAAGCTGAAGGCCGGCGAGACAGTGTACCTGCGACCCAACGTCGTGAACTACGTCGTTGCACCGCCGCAGTTCCAGTTCGTCGAGAAGCCGGGGCAGCCGCTGGACCTGCTCTTCGTGGCAGTGAACTCCAAGCGGCCCGTGGTGCAGTACTTCAATCTGCCTCATGATCCGGCCGACCATTTTTACACGTTCAAACCGTTCCACCACGTCTACGACCCGGTGACCGGCACGACGCTTTTGACCAGCGGTTCGTACAAAACCAATAAGGAAGGGCAGTTCCCTCATCACCGCGGCCTGTTTTTTGGCTTCAATCGCATCAGCTATGGCGACAAACAGACGGCCGATATCTGGCATGGGACAGATGGCGTGTTCAGTCAGCATGACAAGCTCCTGGCCACCGAGACCGGCGAGGTGTTTGGCCGGCAGCGGGCCGAAATCTCCTGGCATGGCAAGGATGGCAAAACATTCGCCACCGAAGAGCGGGAAGTGACCGTTTATGCCGTGCCGGGGGTTACCGGTACGCTGATCGATTGGAGTACGGTACTGTCCACCAGGCTCGACAAGGTCCGGCTCGATGGCGACCCGCAACATGCCGGCTTTCACTTCCGAGCCAACATGGAAGTCGCGAAAAATGGCAAGGACAACACCTACTTCCTCCGACCCGACGGCAAGGGGAAGCCCGGCGAAACCCGCAACTGGGAGCCAAAAAACCCCGACCGCCGGACGATCAATCTGCCGTGGAATGCCATGAGTTTCCTGGTGGGAGGCCAACGCTATACCGTCCTGCGGATCAATCACCCGGACAACCCTGGCGAGACCCGCGGGAGTGAGCGTGACTACGGTCGCTTCGGCGATTACTTTGAGTACGACCTCACACCTGCTCGGCCGCTCAGGCTCAAGTACCGCCTCTGGGTGCAACCCGGTGAGCTGACCGTGGAGCAATGCCAAGCTATCGCCGCTGCGTTCGTGCAACCGCCCGCAACCAAAGCGGTGGCGGGGAAGTAACATCGGTGGCGACACAGTGCGTACTACCGCGGCCCCGACGCAAGCGGTCCAGCGTCGCCTTGCCGGCCGAGGTTTAACCCTTACCCCCGGCCGCGGCGAACCGCTAGCGGGGGTGGTGTGATGATTCTCGGCGAGCCGTGCGACGTCTGTCGCCGGGTTGATGCGACCAGGCTCGCGGAGGGGTTAGCCCAGGTTCATCGTCAGCAGGAACTCGGCATTGGTCTTCGTCTTCTTGGCGCGGTTGACGAGCAGTTCCATCGCTTCGACCGGGTGCATGTCGGCCAGCACCTTACGGAGCATGCGGATGCGTTCGTATTCATCGGGGTGCAGTAGCAACTCTTCCTTGCGGGTGCCGGAACGCGGCACGTCGATCGCGGGGTAGACGCGCTTCTCGACGAGTCGGCGGTCCAGATGCAGCTCGCTGTTGCCGGTGCCCTTGAACTCCTCAAAGATGACCTCATCCATGCGGCTGCCGGTATCGATCAGCGCCGTGGCTAGGATGGTGAGGCTGCCTCCTTCTTCGACATTGCGAGCCGCGCCGAAGAACCGCTTGGGTTTCTGCATGGCGTTGCTGTCCAAGCCGCCCGTGAGCAGCTTGCCGCCGCCTGGGGCTTCGGTGTTGTGAGCCCGTGCCAGCCGCGTGATTGAGTCGAGCAGGATGACCACGTCCCGCTTCATCTCCACCATCCGTTTGGCTTTCTCGAGCACGATCTCGGCGACATGGATATGCTCCTCGGGGGGTTCGTCGAAGGTGCTGGCGACGACCTCAGCGTTGGGCCCCTGCACGAGCCGTTGCATTTCGGTGACTTCCTCGGGCCGTTCATCGACGAGCAGCACAAAGACGTAGACCTCGGGGTGGTTTTTAAGGATGGCGTTGGCCATCTTCGACAGCAGGATCGTCTTGCCGGTACGCGGCGGTGCGACAATCAAGCCCCGCTGACCCTTACCGACCGGCGTCACCAGATCGACAATCCGCATGGACAGATCGTCCGGGGTGGTCTCCAGGCGGAGCCGCTGGTTGGGGTGCAGGGGGGTCAGGTCTTCGAAGCTGGTGACGGACATGCCCTCGTCGGGGCTTTTGCCGTTGACCAGTTCGATCTGCATTAGGGCAAAGTTATCCTGATTCTCGATGGGTAAGCGGATTGGACCTTCGACCACCAGCCCGGTGCGCAGGCTCATGCGGCGGATCTGGCTGGGTGAGACGTAAATATCCTCGGGGCTGGCCAGGTAGTTATGGGCCTGACTACGGAGAAAGCCGTAGCCGTCGGGCAGGACTTCGAGTGTCCCAGACCCGCGGACCACCTCGCCGCGTTCGATCTGGCGGCGGACAATGCCGACGATCAACTGGGCCCGGCTCATACCGGTGTGTTCGTGGATGCCCTCTTTCTCCGCGAGCTTGAACAGCTGCGGCATGGGCATGCGGTACAGGTCGTCGAGCCGGCACCCGCCGGTGCGGGTGGGTCGCTCGGGTCGCTCGGATCGCTCGGGTCGCTCGACCCGCTCGCTGGGGGCCACGGGGGCCGGGGTCAGCGGTGGTTGGGCTCCCGCCGCGCTGGGAGCCGGGGCAGCACTTGGTTCGCCGGGCTTGCGGAGTGAACGGCGAGCGGCGGCGGCACGCAGAAGTGAGGGTCGCGGTTGCGTCCCTTCGACGCCCTTGGCGTCGGGCATAGCAGAGTCCTCGACTAAAAGTGGAGAAACAAGACTCGACCGCAGGCCAGGCCTGGCGGACGGGTCAGACGGGGGGCTTACCATCCGCGCCCCCCTAACGGGTCTCACATTGAGTTAACAGCGGGGACATTCACTCCCCGCAATCACACGGTTAGACAACGGGTCATAGTCGAAGCCATTCGACCAATCCAACGACCTCGGGTTGCACGCGGACTTCTTGAACTTCCACGAAGAAACCGGATCACACGTCTGACACGTTGTTGATTAACCGAGTCGTACAGTGCCAGATTTCGGGGTGGGAAGTCAAGATGCGTTATCCGTCGATCCGATTACCCATCGATCAGACGGGCGACGCCAGAAAATGCGGCTTCCGTTTCAAAGTGTACGCTATACATTCACCGCGTCAATGGAATTATACCCAACCATTCACAGATTTCCAGATCGTCCCTCCAGAATCTCAAATCCGGAGGGGACTTCGGAAAACTCCGGACCCGAGGTTGCCACACCAAGTGGTTACGGCGCGTGAGTCCCGGCTGTTACTTACCGTGAGTGAACTTCTTGAGTTCCAGCTCCATGGTCGCACCGGCGATATCCATTTTTTGTTTGACAATCCCCACTCCGTTGGCGTACCACGTCGTGCCCTGGATGGTTTGGCCGGCAATTTCTGCTTTCACCTCGATGGGAATGGCCGTGAAGGTGCCCGCCGCCACCTTGACCTCAACTGACTCCTTGGCGGTGGAGGTGGAGTTCAGGTCCTGACCCAAAAGTTTCACCTTCTGGGTCCAGGTTCCCGGTTTCGGTGGATACTGCATAATGATCACTGGTTTGTCGGTGGCGATCCCATTGAACGAAGTCCGATAGATCCCCTTGTCGTCGGCCTGCAACTCCTCACTAGTCGAGGTGTCGCCCACCTTGGTTTCGATGGTGAAGTAACGTTTACCGTCCTTCAACTCGGATTTGGTCACTTCCATGGCGGCGTCGATCTTCATACCGTTGGCTGCGACCTGATATTCCCACTTGCACCCCTTCGTGAAGGGGTAGTAATCGGGTTTCTTGGGCTCGTCGGCCGTGGTCCACAGGGGCACGCCAACGAAGGCAACGAAAGCGAACAGCGGGCGCATGGTAACTCCTCCGAGGATGAAACGGGCATAAACAACTCGATACCGTTCCGCACGCACGAGCCATCGGCACGGTCTACTTCTTTTCCACCTTTTTAGGCTCGTCTTTCTTGGGTTCCGCCTTTTTCGGTTCCACGACCTCAACGATCACCGGAGGTAAGGTGAAGGCCACATCCTTGCCGCCGACCTTGGCGGTGGCCCGGAGCACAACGGGTGTGGGGCCGACGGCCGCGGCGGGCGTGACGGTGAGGCCGAACTCGCCTTTCGTCTGGCCCTTGGGGATGGGTTTGGCGACCGGTGTCACGTTGGGCGGAACGAACAACGGCGCGATCGTAATATCGCCATCGAAGCCGTCCCCCCGCACCGCGTCAATCAAAATCTTGCCCGTCTTGCCCTTTTCCAGGCGTTCGGCTTCAGCCGTCAATTCCAGCCGAAAGGCAGGCTTGTCGATGACGGCGACCACGCAGCCGGTGAGCAATTCCGGTGGCGGGTTGGGAATCCCGTTGAGAGCAGCCTTGACCGGATCAAGCAAGGTGCCAAACCGGATCCGCTCCTGGCCGGCCACCGTGGCCCGTCCCTGCACACGGAAGGGAAGAACTCCGGGGTGAGTTTCGACATCGACCACGAGGGGAACGAACGCGATGCTCTGCCCCGGCGGAAGGGTGACCGTTCCACTCAGGGCATCATGGCCCACGATGCTCAGTTGTACCGGCCCGTCGTAGCCGTTGAGGCGATTCACGGTCACCAGTACCGCAGTTCCGCCTCCCGGTGCGGCTTCGTAACGGTCGGTGGCCAGGGTGATGCTGAAGTCGGGCTGCACGGGTTCAACCACCAGGTGGTAAATCTCGTTGGGACCGGACAGGTAGTTGAGATGTTCGCAGGCGATGATGAAATCGCCGTCGGCGGGCGGGGTGAACTCCACGCGGGCGGCAGGCTGAGCGGGATTGCTGCGGGCGATCTCGCCGCCCTTGGCATCCAGCACGCGCAGAAGCACCTCGGCTGGCGAGTTGACTTCGTAGGTGCGAGCGATGGCGACCAGTTTCTGCCCCTTCTGGCCGGCCACCACGAAGTGATCCACGTCCCCGGATTTCTCAAACTTCGCTGACATCCCTCCCGGTACGGGTAGACGGTTCGCCTGGGCTAGCTCGTTGTTCGGTTCCTGTTCGATGAGTTCGGGATGATCGCTCAGCAGAACGGGAAGCGGCCAGCCTGCCACGCCGGTGGCTCGCCGGGGGGCGACCGACATCGCCGTGCGGCCGGGGTTGGTGGAGGCCTTCACGCTGATCGGCGGAAGGTCAGCCGTGCCGGGGCCGGCAAAGCCCACCATTGCTCGCTTGCCGCGTTCGATCGCCAGGGGAAACGCAGTGGTCGCGGCGGGAAACTCTCCGATCCGCAGGCGGTAGAAGAAGTCGGGGCCGCCCCGGTAAGTAGTATCGCGGACCTCGACGAGGTATTCGCCCGCTTCCTTGAAAGTGTGCGTCAGGCGGCAATCGGACTGCAAGCCCGGCGTGTCGTCGGCGTAAAGATCCACCAGTTCGCGCTTGGTCTTGGCGTCGTGTAGCACCACGATGGGATCCAGCGGCGAGCCGATGCGGCGAGCAAGTACTTCGAAGGTGAGGGTTTGCCCCGCGGCCACTTTCAGCTTGAAGAAGTCGCTGGCCTCAGCATCCGTTCGGCCCGTGACGACCCCGGGTACGGAAATGACCTGGGCCGTGTCCTTGCTTCGGTTCGTCTCGAGTTCGGCAGTGGTGGGCAATTCATCGACAAGGAACGGCCGAAAGTTGGATACGCCCTGGCGAGTGATCACTCGGATTGTGTGTAAGCCGATGGGGCAATCGGGGGGCAGTTCCACCTTGACCCGGAGCTTGGCGGGGTCCGTACCGTTTTTATTGTCGGTGGGAATGCTGGCGCGGCCCGGACAACTGAGGACGACCGCTACGGGCTCGGCGAGATTTGTGCCCGTCAGGGTCAGTTCAACAGCCTCGCCCGGCTTGGCTCCGAGAGTCACGGGGGTGGTGAGCGTGGGAGCCTGCGGGGCGGGGGTGATGGGCGGCGCTTTGGGCTGAGCGGCGATCGGACGATGGCCCCCGGCCAGGAACATGAGGCCGGCCAGACCAATTGCGAAGCCAGCACCAGCCGAAACACGGGTAAGGTGAGACATGCCAGAACCTCGGGAGGAGTAGCACAGGCGGATGTGGCGATGATACCGGACTAACCGGTCCGCGTCGAGACGCTACCATGAGCTTGATCCATCTGTTTCCCTTGACCGGCCGAGCGGTTACCTGAACTTGGATCGTATCGCGGAGGAACTTGGTCCCATGCCCGATGCCCCACGACTTGCTGCTCCTGCCGCGGCCCCGTTGACCCCCGCCGGCAATAGCTACGACGAGATGCCGTACGAAAGCCATCCGTACCCGCAGACGCATCCATCGCGGCTGAACGTGGTGGCCACCTTGTTTGGTATGAAACCGGCACCCGTGGACCGCTGCCGGGTGCTGGAGCTGGGCTGTGCCTCCGGCGGCAACCTGATTCCGATGGCAGAACAGTTGCCCGGCAGCGAATTCATTGGCGTCGATCTGTCGGGCCGGCAGATCACCGACGGTCAGCAGATCGTCCAGATGCTGGGGTTACCCAACATTTCCTTGCGACACGCCAGCATTCTTGATGTGGATGAGTCGTACGGTGCGTTCGACTACATCATTTGTCACGGTGTGTTTTCGTGGGTTCCCGATGTCGTTCGGGAGAAGATTCTGGACATCTGCGCCCGCCAATTGCGGCCGGGTGGTGTGGCGTACATCTCGTACAACACGTACCCGGGCTGGCACCTGCGGGGCATGATCCGCGATATGATGCGCTTCCACGCGCTGCGGTTTGCGGGAGCGCAAACGCAGGTCAAGCAGGCCCGGGCCTTGCTCGACTTTCTGGCCAAGTCGGCTCCGCAGGATGGGGGTGCCTACTCCACCCTGCTTCGCTCCGAACTGGAAATGATCCAGAGCCGGGCCGACCCGTACTTGTATCACGAGCACCTCGAAGCGGTCAACGATCCCCTCTATTTCTACCAGTTTGCCGAGCAGGCCGCCCGGCACCAGTTGCGTTATCTGGGGGAAGCCCGCCTGACCACCATGCTGGCCGGCAACTTCGGTCCCGATGTGCAAAAGGCCCTGGCGGTAATCGCGCCCAATCAGATTCAGACGGAACAGTATCTGGACTTTGTCCGCAATCGCATGTTCCGCGAAACCCTGCTGGTGCATGAGCAGACGCGCTTTGATTGGACCATTCGCACGGAGAGCTTGCACGGGCTGCACCTGACCACCCGCCAGTATTTCCCTACGCAGGTCACAGACATTCTCTCCGATGCCCCGGTGCAGTTCCAAACCAAGTCGGGGCTGACGTTATCTACGACCAACCCGATCATGAAAGCGGCCATGCGCGTGTTCCTCGACCGCTGGCCGGCGACCATTTCCTTCCCCGACCTGGAGAAAGCCGTTGCCCACCTGGTGCAAAAAGCTAAGCCGATCACCGAAGAACTGGCGCTGGTGCTGCTGAATACGTATGTTTCAAGCGATGTGCTGGAATTCTACGCCCTGCCCATCGACCCGGTACAGCCGAGCCCGCAGCCGATTGCCCGGCCGTCGGCACGAGCCCGCTTGACCGCCGGCCATCTGACCATTGCCAATCGTCGCCATGAACAGGTCAAACCGGCCGATCTGGAACGCCACCTGATTCCGCTTCTGGATGGGACACGGGACCGACCAGCCCTGGCCGAGCATCTCACCACGCTGGTGCTGCACGGCCAACTCAACGTCCAACGGGATGGCCAGCAGCTAACCGAGCCCGCGGCCATTCGCGAGGCGCTCACCATCGCGCTGGATCAGAGCTTGCAACTCTTGGGGCAGCTCAGTGTGTTGGTCGGGTGACGGTCCGATTCCGACCCAGGCTGGCATCACCGCCGATCGTGGCTTACGGTAGAAGGTAGCCAAAATCGTCGTACCCTCTGTCGTGGAGATCGCTCATGATACTGCGCATCGTAGCCCTGACGGCGCTGGCGGTCGGATTGCTGGAACTCACGGGTTCGCCGATCGCTTCGCAAGAGTCCAACACGCCCCGAGCTACAGATCCGGCGCAGGTCAAGGAAGCCCTGGCCGAACTGCAAGGCTTCATCGGTTTGTGGAACCTCGAAGGCACCCAGAAGACCGGCGGCAAAACCGAGGCCTGGAAGGAAAAAGTGAGTTGGGGCTGGAAGTTCACGGATCGCGACATCTGCTTGACTGTGGACTTCGCCCAGGGCAAGGGCAAGTACTTCACCGCCGGCGTGCTCCGCTACGACACCGCCCGGAACAAGTACGTGCTGACTCTGACCCGCAGCGACAAAACTGAGCAGGTCTTTGAGGGCGGTCTCATCAAGGGAGGGCTGAAATTGGAACGGACGGACCCGGCGACCGGCGACGTGCACCGCCTGACCCTGATCACGCTGGCCGAGGGTATCCGCTTTCAATTGAAGTACGAGAAACAGGACGGTGGCAAAGGTATCTTCGCCAGCCAGTTTGCCTTGAACGGGAGCAAAGACGGTGAATCGTTTGCCGGCAGCGCGAAGAAACCGGAGTGCATTGTCTCCGGCGGGGCAGCGACCATCGCCGTCAGTTACCAGGGCAAGACCTACTACGTCTGCTGCTCGGGCTGCCGCGACGAGTTCAACGCCAACCCCGCGAAGTATGTCACCGCCAAGAAGTAACGGAGGCACGAATAGTCCGATCGCCGGCACGGCAAACGGCTGACGTTTCCGATTGCTTGCATTGCAGTTCGTTGGAGGAACCCACCGTGCAATTCTCCATCCCCGCGCTGGTGCTCGGCGTGTCGGTTGCTGTTGCGCAACCGCCCGTGGCACCGGCACCGCATCAGTTCCGTCCGTATGCCCGTGGCGAGACGATGCTCGATGCCTACTTGAAAGATCAGGTGAAGCGCATCGAGGCGAACTGCCTGGCGGATCTCACCACCCAGGCGGATTGGGAGAAGCGGCGACCGGAGTTGCGCCGCCAATTCCTCGACATGATGGGCCTCTGGCCGCTGCCGCCGAAGACCGACCTGAAGGCGACGGTTGTCGGCACCGTCGATGCCGGCGACTTCACCGTTGAGCGGCTGCATTTCCAGTCTTTGCCGGGGCTGTACGTTACCGCGAACCTGTATTTGCCCAAAGACGCGGGAGGCTTACGGCCCCCGCTCGCCAGGAAGTACCCCGCGATTCTGTACCTGTGCGGGCACGGTAACGTGGTTGAGAACGGCGTGTCGTTCGGCAGCAAGGTGGCGTACCAGTATCACCCGGCGTGGTTCGCCGCGCACGGCTACGTGTGCCTCATTCTGGACACGCTGCAGTTAGGCGAGATCCAGGGGTTGCACCATGGCACCTACCGCGAAGGCATGTGGTGGTGGCAAGCTCGCGGGTACACACCCGGCGGTGTCGAACTGTGGAATGCCATACGGGCACTCGATTACCTCGAAACCCGACCGGAGGTGGACGCAAAGCGGATCGGGCTAACTGGTCGCAGCGGCGGCGGGGCGTCGAGCTGGTGGCTCCTGGCCGCCGACGATCGCCCGCAAGCGATTGTGCCCGTTGCCGGTATCGCTGACCTGTACGCCCACGTCTGCGAGGGGGCCGTGCCACGGTTAGCCAAAGGCGTCATCGCCGGGCACTGCGACTGCATGTTCATGGTCAACACCTACCGCTGGGACTTCGCCACCGTCGCGGCCTTGGCCGCCCCCCGCCCGCTGTTGCTGGGCAACTCGGATAACGACGACATCTTCCCCGTCGCCGGCTACCGCCGCATCGCTGAGAAGCTCCGCAAGGTCTACGCTCTGTACGGTGCTGAGGACCGGTTCCAACTGCTGGAAACCAAAGGACCGCATCGCGACACACCGGAGCTACGCATCGGTATCAATAAGTGGATGAACCGCTGGCTGAAGGACGACACCAGCACTGACGTGACTGATGACCTGCCGCCAGCGCTGAAGCCCGCACAACTGAAGGTGTTCGACACGCTGCCGACCCCCCGGGCTAACGAGACGATCCACGAGCGGTTCGTGCCAGCCGTGAAGCTGGAGTTACCCGCCGACCCAGCCAAGGTCCCGGCGTGGTGGGCGGCCAAGCAGCCGGAACTGCTCGAGGCACTGAAAACAAAGGTGTTCGCAGGTTGGCCGACCGACCAGCCCGCGCTCAAGCCGACCGTGGCCGCCGATGTCACCCACGAGGGTGTCCGGTTGCGGGCTATTGACTTCGTCTCCGAGACGGCCATCGACCTGCGGTTATTTGTGATGACCGCCGCGAAGGTGGCGAAGCCGGACGAAGTCATCCTTTCGGTGCTCGACGATGCCGGTTGGGATCGCTGGTGTGCCGGGCTGGGGCCAGCGTTCGCCGACGTGCTGCAATTCCGCGGCAAGCTGAAGCAAGAGACCATGCTCTTCGCCCAGAACCGGGCCGTGATGGAATCGCAGAAGTTGGCGTTTGCCGCCATTGCCCCCCGCGGCATCGGCCCGACGCGCTGGGCCGAGCCGGGCAGCTTCGAGGACACCATGATTCGCCGACGCTTCCCCCTGCTGGGCCAAACGCTGGACGGCCAGCGAGTGTGGGACGTGTGCCGAGCGATCGCGGCTCTGCAGGCGCAACCTGACCTGAAGCCGGCAAAGCTCACGCTGCACGGGGAGCGTGAGGCGGCGGGCATCGCTCTGTACGCCGGGTTGTTCGAGCCGACGGTCGCCGCCTTCGACTTGTGGTATCTGCCCAGCAGCCATCACCAGGGGCCGACGTTCCTGAACGTGCTGCGGGTGCTGGACACCCCCCAGGCCCTGGCGCTGGCCCTGCCCCGCAAGCTGACGTTGCACCTGAAGGCCGAAACCGATCGGGCCGCCTGGAACTGGCCGATGCAACTCCAGCAAACGCTGAACAGCACCAACCTCGTCCTGAAGGCGAGTGGCGACTGAGCCATCAGCCCCGAGATGCACTATACTAGTAGAGATGAACCTTTCGCTACAGGAGTCCTCTGGTGGCCGATCAACCGAACATCCCTTTACAGAATCCCCAGCAGCCGGGCCAGCCCGGGACCCAGACGATTCAGGTGCGGTTCGACGATACCGAGATGCAGAACCTGTACGTGAACTTTTTCCGGGTCACGCCCAATGATCTGGAAGTTCTGCTCGACATGGGCCTGCATGCTCAAGTGCTGGGAGCCAACGGTCAGCCGGAGCCAATCCGCCTGACCCATCGACTGATCATGAATTACATGACCGCCAAGCGGTTGCAGGAAGTGCTGCGGCTGATCATCACCCGCCACGAACAGGCGTTCGGCGTCCTGGAAACGGACCCCAATCGCCGGATGCGGTACACTCAGCAACAGCCACCCACCGGGTGATTGTTGGTGGACCCAACCCTTTCGATCAAGATTTCTCCGGAGTGAGCGAAACGCTAATGCGGTGCTAATGCGGTTCGGTGACGACCGGTCGGTCGCTCCGCTGGCCGCACTCCGATCGATTCTGTTCGCCCGACCGTGAGGAACCCATGCTGCGACTCGCTCTGATTGCCGCCATGCTTGCCACAACTACCGCTGTTGGTCGTGCCGAATTGCCGCCGCTCATCCCGCGTGAGGTGCTGTTCGGCAATCCGGACAAAGCCAGTCCGAAGATTTCCCCTGACGGTAAATACCTGGCCTATCTGGCCCCCGACGACCGGAACGTGCTGCAGGTGTGGGTGCGGCCCCTCGACCGGGCTGAGGCCAAGAAAATCACCAACGACGAGAAGCGTGGGATCCGGCAATACTTCTGGGCGTTCGACGGCAAGCATCTCCTGTATCTGCAGGACAAAAACGGCGACGAGAACTTCCACCTGTTCGCGACCGAATTGGCCACCGGCACAACCCGGGATCTGACTCCGTTCGACGGTGTGCGAGTTCAAGGTGTCGAATTGGACGAGAAGCACCCGGATACGATTCTCGTCGGCCTGAACAAGCGGAACCGGGCGGCGTTCGACATGCACCGGATCACGCTTTCCACCGGCGAGGAGAAGCTCGACACCGAAAATCCCGGTCTGGTCCTGGCCTGGACAACCGACAAGGACTTCGTTGTTCGGGCTGCCACCGCCGTGAACATGAAGACCGGCGGCTACGACCTGATGGTCCGCGAGAAGCCCGGAGCCGAGTGGAAGGTTATCAAGCAGTGGACCAACGAGGAGCAGGGGCAGGCCGCTGGGTTTGGCACCGATCCCAATATCCTTTACATAGTCGGTAACCACGACTCGAACACCGTCCGGCTCACGAAGTTCGACCTGGCGACCGGCCAGGAGACAGTGCTGGCCGAGGACAAGGACGCCGACCTCAGCGGCGCGATAACCAGTGCGCGGAAACGCCTCCCGCTGGCCGTGGCGTTCACCAAGGCGCGCACCGAGTGGAAGGCGCTTGACCCGGACGTGAAGGCCGACCTCGACGCCCTCGCCAAGGTCCGCCGCGGCGACTTCAGCGTGATCAGTGAGACCGCTGACGAGAACAAGTGGGTCGTGGCTTACGATGTGGATGATGGCCCGGTGACCTACTACCTCTACGATCGGCCGACCAAGAAAGCCGAGTTCCTGTTTACCAACAATTCGAAGCTCGAAAAGGTCCAACTTGCCCAGATGGAGCCGATCCGTTACACGGCCAAGGATGGACTGACCATCCACGGATACCTGACCAAGCCGGTCGGTGTGGAACCGAAGAACCTGCCGGCGGTGCTGCTGGTGCACGGCGGTCCGTGGGCGCGCGACGACTGGGGCTATGACCCGACAGCTCAATGGTTGGCCAACCGCGGCTACGCCGTCTTGCAGGTGAACTTCCGGGGTAGCACCGGCTACGGCAAGGCGTTTCTCAATGCTGGGAACAAGGAGTGGGCCGGGAAGATGCACCAGGACCTGATCGACGCCAAGGAGTGGCTGGTCAAGCAGGGCGTCGCCGATCCGAAGAAGGTGGCTATCATGGGCGGCAGCTATGGCGGGTATGCCACTCTCGTCGGCCTGACGTTTACCCCCGAAGAGTTCGCCTGCGGAGTGGACATCGTCGGTCCCAGCAATATTGTCACCCTGCTCAAGACGGTGCCGCCGTATTGGGCCCCGGCCAAGGCGCTGTTCGCCAAGCGGGTCGGTGACCTGGAGAAGGAGGAGGAGTTCCTCAAAGAACGCAGCCCGCTGTTCCGGGTGAACGCGATTGTCCGACCGCTGTTGATCGGGCAGGGGGCCAACGACCCGCGAGTCAAGCAGGCGGAAAGCGACCAGATCGTCGAGGCGATGCGGAAGAACGGCAAGCCGGTTGAGTATGTCGTTTACCCCGACGAGGGTCACGGATTTGCCCGCCCCGAGAACCGGCTGCACTTCAATGCCATTGCCGAGCAGTTCCTGGCCAAGCACCTCGGCGGCCGGGCCGAACCGGTCGGCGAGATCAAGGGCCATAGTGGTCAGATCAAGTGATGCTAACCGGCCAGCGGTGGGCCTCAGCCCACGGACTTGAAACGGCTGCGGGGGTGATGGTCCCCTGCAGCGCAGCGTGGAGAGATCGGGGTTTACGGCTGCCGGATGCAATACAACGCGGCGGCGGTGCGGAGGAAAAGTCGGCCGTCGGCCACCGCTGGAGTCGCCAGTGCTACTTCGCCCAGCACATTCTTGCCGAGCAATTCGAACTGCGGCCCCGCCTTGACCACGTAGGTGGTACCATCTTCACTGAGGCAGAAGACTTTGCCGGCATAGGCCCATGGCGAGGCGGTGAAGCTGCCACCCAGCCGTTCCCGTTCATATACCGGCTTGCCCGTTTTCGCCTCGAAACAGGAAATGAAGCCGGTTGAGTACAGCACATACAGGTAGTCCCCCAGCACGAGCGGTGTGGGGTGGTACGCTCCAGCCGGCTCCTTGTACCAGACGATGAAGTCGTTGCTCGTTTGATCTTTTTTCAAGGAGATGTCGCCGGCTGCCCCCGCTTTGACAGCGAATACGGGCCGTGGCCGGCCAAACTCGTAGCCCGAACTGATGATGAGCAGCTCGCCAGCTACCACCGGCGAGGGCACACAAATTGAGGACATGCCGCCGAACTCCCACAGCAGTTTGCCGTCCAGGTCGTACGAGCGAACCTTGCCCTTGCCACAGGTGACGATCTCCGTCCGCTGGCCGTTTTCCCAAATGAACGGCGTGGCCCAGTTGCTTTTCTCCGGTCGATCGACCTTCCAGATGTCCTTGCCGGTGTGTTTATCGATGGCCACGATGAACGAGTGCTTCTCGTTGTCATTCACCAGATACAGCCGATCCTTGTGCAATACCGGTGAGGCCCCCGTGCCCCAGTTGAACTGTGTCGGCATCACGTCCCACGAGCGGGACCACAATTGCTTGCCGGCCAGATCGTAGCAGTACAACCCGACGTTCCCAAAGTAGGCGTACACCCGCTCCCCGTCGGAAACGGGTGTTTCCGAGGCATAACTGGCCTTCACGTGAATGGGGTGCTGGGGTTCACCCTTGTGGGCCACGTGCTGCCAGAGCACTTTGCCGGTGGTAGCGTCCAGGCAGAAAACGGTCCATCGGTGCTCGCCTTTGTGGGTTTTGGTGTCCATCGGGGCGTAATACCCGGTTTTGGGGGCGGGCACTTTTTCGTCGGTCACGCAACTGGTCACGAACACCTTGTTGCCGACCACGATCGGACACGACCAGCCGTGACCCGGTACCTCGTACTTCCAGGCGACGTTCTGGGTGCCGGTCCAGGTGTCGGGGGGCACGGTCTTGCCGGCGACTACACCCGCTCCACTTGGTCCCCGAAACTGTGGCCAGTCCGCCGCCAGGCTCGTGGTCGAAGTCAGGATCACGCTCACCGTCGAGGCGAAAAGTCGAATCGACACGATTGCTACTCCTGAAAAGGTCCGAACGAAGTCATGAACGTTGGCCCTATCGGCCGGGGTTTACGGTGGGCCGGAGATTTGGCGGGCAGCGAGCACGCCCAGGAACACACCCAGGAACCCTACCACGATGCTGGCGAATACATAAGTCAAAGCGGCCAGCCAGTTGCCATCCCGGATCAGTTTCAATGTCTCCAATTCGAAGGTGGAGAAGGTCGTGTAGCCGCCGCAAAAACCGGTCCCCAAAAGCAGGTACAGTTCGCGCCGCCCGGGTCCCACTCGTTCGAGGAACACCACGGCGATAAAACCCAGCACCAGTGAGCCAGTCACGTTGATAATCCATGTTCCCCAGGGGAGTCCGCCGGGCCATTGGCGGGCATCGATCCACCGGCCCAGCCAGTAGCGCACGTTCCCACCAACCGCGCTGCCGATGGCGACCAGTGTGATGGGGTGGACGGCCACTGCACCGACCCAGTTCCCGAACTCCATGAACTTTCTCCAGCGCCGTGCCGGTGGTCGGATCGGTTCCTCAAACACGGCGTTCCCCTCATGTGGTCGAGTTGGTTATTCTGCTGCCGGCTTCCCGAGGCGTAACATCTTCACATTCTCGATGGTAATTAACCCCTCGGGAACCGCCTCATCCAAAAATGGGTACAGACGAGCCAACTCATCCGCTGTGCCCACAATTTCGATCAGCACGGGTAAATCGGTGATGGAATCCGGAAACCGATCCGTATGCACTCGCCGATGAGTGCCAAAGCCCATCGGAGCGCGGAGGACAACCGCATTAGTCAGACCCTGATCGCGAGCGTATTCGATGATTGCCCGATAGAGGGGCTGGCCCGCGTAGGTGTCGGTGTCGTCCACAAAAATCCGTAGTAATTGCCCATCCACGGCACGGAGCATGATGGGAAACTCCTCGGGACTCGGAAGCGCGCCGGCAGCGCCCGGGGGCTGCGAAGCGGGCGGGTAGGCGGGGGGCCGGCTCAGGTTTGTTGAGCCGTCGCGATAAATGAGAACGTGGACCCGTTCCAGGCTCGCCAGCCCTTCAGGGACCACTTCGATGAGATCGGAGAGCAACCCACCGATCGCTTGGGGGCTGTCGAAGAATTCCAGCACGAGCGGAAGCTGCTTGACCAGAGCCCAACGACTCGATTCGATGAGTTTACCCGACGCATCCAGACCCAGAAAGCCGACCAGTGTTGTTTCCCCCACCAGACCCCGCCGGAGTGCCCGCTGCAGCAGTGTGTCGCCGGCGGTCGCCCACCAGGAATACTTGAGCGTGTTGCGGAGGAACACCCGGAGTAAGGTTTGCTCGACTTCCCGTTCCATGCCTCACCCCGGAATCCGGATGGGGTCGCCACCACGCCGGCAGGTTGGTTTGCGCAGGGAGTACCAGCGATCAGTCTGCGCAGGTAGCGAGGTTGATCCATCCTGGGGTAAGTTAATCACGGCCAGCTCAGTGGGCAATTACCGGCCGGCCAACGACTTACTGGCTTATGGGGCAGTCCGAGTCGGCACGAGGCTTCCGGGTCGAGCGGCGCGACGGCGAGCGGCCAACGGATGAGCGGATAACGGGGCGTGCTCATGTAGACCTACCAGCTGGAGTTGCTGACCGTTGGCGTGGAAATCGGCTTCCAATTGGTGCAACTTCTCCATCACCGTATGGTCGACCAGTTGGGTTCGTGACAGGTCGATGACCACGACATCTCGATCTTTGGCAACTTTGAGGATTTTTGTGCGTAGGGCCAGCCAGTTGGAGAACACGGCAGCCCGATGGACCACCAACACCACGAGCCGGTCGCCCTCGGGAACAACATCGACGTCGGCCGTGAACAACCCGCGCCACGGGCAGCCATGATACAGGTGGAACACAATCTTCAGGACAATCCCCACGCCGATACCGATCAGTAAATCGGTGGCTAACGTGGCAAGGATGGTGACCACGAACACAACGAATTGTTCACTTCCCACCTTGTAGGATCGGACGAACTCCTGGGGTGAAGCCAGCCGAAAGCCCGTGTACACGAGCATAGCCCCGAGAGCAGCGAGCGGAATCTGATGGATCAGCCCGGGGATCATCAATACGCATCCGAACAAAAACAGACCGTGGAACAGATTCGCGGCCCGAGTGCGGGCACCATTGTCGATGTTGGCTTTGCTGCGGACTATCTCGGAGATCATGGGTAGCGCTCCGATGGCCGAAGCCACAGTGTTCGCTACTCCGATGGCTAGCAAGTCACGATCAAAGTTGGTTTTGCGCTTCCAGGGGTCGAGCAACTCGATGGCCTTGGCGCTCAGGAGTGACTCCAAGCTACCGATCAGGCAGAAGAGCAGAATGTACTGCAAGCCCGTTGCGGTTGCTACGCCCCGAAAATCGGGTAGGGTGAAGGCCTCGCTGGGATGCTCGAGGACATTAGGGATGGGGACGAGGAACTTCGGTCCGATCGTGTATTCCTCGTCGGTGAGGTCGCCATTGAAGAAGTGACCCGGGAACAGGTACTTGTGTTCGTGGTCGAGATCGAAGACGTACCCTGAACCCAGTCCAATGGCCACGACCAGCACGATCAACTGGGCGGGGATTTTCTCGAGCCATTTCACCCGGGTAGTGAGCAGGGGAAGCCCGAACAGAATCGCGAGACTGATCAGGCCAATTGCAGCAATCTCGGGGTTCATTTGGCGAATCGCGGCGGGCAGACCGGCGTAGAGCTGAAGCGGTCCAGCTCCGTTTTCGGGGGTGGCTCCCAGTAGCTCGTAGCTCTGCTTTGCGATGATAATCAAGCCGATCGCTGCGAGCATGCCATGAACCGGTGTGAGGGGGAAAAAGTCGACCAGTCGACCGGCTCGGAGCAGACCAAAAAGAATCTGGATGATCCCCGCGGTGACCCCGATGCCGAGCGCCAGTCGGTAGCCCAGCATGGCGCGGTCGCTATCGGAAAGCCCGCCGCCGAACTCGTTACCCAGTTCAGTTACCGCTCCATAAACAATCACAATCAAGCCGGCGGCCGGCCCCTTGATCGTCAATTGCGAGTTGCTGAGCAAGGTGCACAGAATCCCCCCGATGACGGCAGTCCAGATGCCAGCAATCGGAGGAAAACTACTGGCCCGAGCGATGGCCAGGCACAGCGGCATGGCAATCAAAGACACCAGAAACCCGGCGAGCAGATCGAACCGGAGATTCGCCCACAATCCGGTGCCCAAGGGGGGAGCTGAGATCGGAGTTGAACCGGTAGGAGTCGGAGCGGTGGGATCAGCCACGGTTTGCCCTCGTACAAAGTGACGATCCCCGTTAAGGCAAGTCGTGTGCCAGTTTGTCCTGTTGCGAACTCCCAGGAAAAACCACGGGTTTTGGTACACAATCCCGGTCAGCGGGTGATCGCTTAACTATCACTCTGGTCGTTGTCGGACCAGACCGAGCGAGCAATGCTGATGCCCAGCGTCCGAATCTTGTTCCGCAGACTGCCGCGGGTGATACCCAGAATCCGGGCTGCCTGGACCTGATTGCCGCCGGTGTGTGTCAGAACGCGGACAAGGACTTCACGCTCCATGCGTTCCAGTGCTTCGGCATACAGGTTTACGCTGTTGGCGGCGATCCGGTCGGCAACGAAGCGGTCCCAATCGAACCCGCCTGGTTGGGTATCGAGTGCCGAGGCGGCCACCGGGGCCGGTTCCTGGAGTGAAGCCGGAAGGAAATCGGCGAGCAAAAAGGATCCACTCATCCGTAGCACCGACTGCTTGAGCACGCTCTGCAGTTCGCGGACATTCCCCGGCCAGGGATAGGCGTGCAGCAGCTGAGCGGCTTCCGGAGCGAGTTCAATAATGGGCTTGCCCAACTCCTGACCAAATCGCTTCAGGTAGTGGTCGATCAGGATGGTGAGGTCGTCGCCGCGCTCCCGTAAGGGGGGAAGAAAGATCGTGAATACGTTCAGCCGGAAATAGAGATCCTTGCGGAAGCGGCCCTCCTCGATGAGCTGCTCCAGATTGGCATTGGTTGCAGCGAGGATGCGGACGTCGGTTTGAACCGTCTCGGTCCCACCTAGTCGCTCGAAGCGCTGCTCCTGAATCAGGCGGAGGATCTTGGCCTGGGTCAGTGGGGTCATTTCGCCGATCTCGTCCAGGAAAATTGTTCCCCCGTGGCACTGTTCAAACTTGCCGATCCGTTTGCGATCAGCACCCGTAAACGCGCCCTTCTCGTGGCCGAACAACTCGCTCTCCAGCAGCGGTTCGGGAATGGCAGCACAATTAATCGCCAGGAACGGTTTGTTGGCTCGCGGGGAGTGCTGGTAGATCGCTCGGGCGACCAGTTCCTTACCCGTGCCACTTTCCCCGCGGATGAGTACCGTCACGTTCTGGCCAGCGACTCGACCGATCGCTTTGTAAACCTCCTGCATAGCGGGGCAGCGGCCGAGAAGCACATCGCCGGTTGCCGGAGCGGCTTCGATCTCGGGCATCGTTGCCGGTGTTCGCATCAGTTGGCTTGAATGAATAGCCCGATCGATTAACTGACGTAAGTCAGCCAATTCCAGCGGCTTCAGCAGGTATTCATAAGCTCCTTCCTTCATCGCCTCGATCGCCAGGTCGGTGGTACCGTGCCCGGTGATTAAAATCACCGGCAGGCGGGCATCGTAAGAGCGGATGCGAAGAAACGTATCCAGACCCGAGGCATCGGGCAGATGAATATCGAGCACGACGACATCGGGCGACTGGTGCTGTATGGCAGCCAACCCCTCGGCTGCGGTGGTCGCCGTTTGTAAAGTGATTGGGCTATCATGGAATGCTCGCTGAAATGCGTGCCGGATAGCCGGCTCGTCGTCGATCAACAGCAATGACGGCATCTTGGTCCTCAAATGAGTGAACGGGGTCGTCCGGGACTCGCGATGGGTAGGCGGACAAAGAAGCTGGCTCCGCCTCCCGGGCGGTTCGTCGCTTCGAGTGTTCCCCCGTGATCCTGCACAATTCGCCGCGAAATGACCAGCCCGAGCCCCAGTCCGGTCTCCTTGCTACTGGCGAAGGGCTGAAAGAGCCGGGGTAGAATCTCGCGGGCAATCCCCGGCCCGGTATCGGCAACTTCAATCTCGACCTGGTGACCGTGTTGACGGATTGTGATGGTCAACGTTCCGCCGCTGGGCATGGCGTCCAGCGCGTTGAGAACCAAATTGACGAACACCTGGCGGAGTTGAGCGGGGTCGGCCGTAAGCGTGACCGGAGCGGTGAGAAAATTCAGCTGAGTGGTAATCCGCTGCCGCTCCGCCCGACCCCGTGTCAGCCCGACTACAGCCTGAAGGATGATACCGAGTTCGACCGGCTGATACTCGGCTTTGGGAGGGCGAGCAAAATCAAGGAACGTCTGGAGGGATCGCTCCATCCGGCGGATTTCTGATTCGATGATCTGGAGATCCTCAGTCGTTAACGTGGATCGGGTGGGGTCTTCCAGCGCGGATTGCACGAGCAACTTGATCGACGTAAGAGGGTTTCGGAGTTCGTGTCCGGCTCCGGCGGCAAGCTGGCCAACGGCAGCCAGTTGTTCGGACCGCATAATCTCTCGTTCGCGTTCCTGAAGCGCCTGCACGACCTGCTCAATCCGCTCGGAAAGCACGTCAATGTCCGCGTGCAATCGACCAAACCCGCCGTCGCCAGTCAATACAATCTCCGGCGCGTCGGCGCCCAGCTTCCCGGCCGCGTCTCGGATCTGGACCCGCAGTCGCTGAATCGACTGGCTCAGCAGGCGGGCAACACCATAGCCGAGGATCACTCCGGCAACCGCTCCCAGCCCGGCGACAACAGCCATCCCCCACGCGAGCCGGTTGAGTACCCGTTCCAGTTGTTCAGTCGTTTCATCGACCCGCCGGTCGTTGTATGCCTCAATCTCCCGGCAGGGATAGAGTACCTGGGTTTCGAGTACACTGACTGCTTCGCTAACCTTGACGGCGTGCCGGCTGTCGTTGATGGGGGGCAGGGCTTGCCACAATTCCAGATAGCGAGCGAAGCCCGCGTCGAGCTGATCGGCAAAGATCCGTTCCTGGGCCTGATCGGCGTGCTGACGGATTTCCGACAGGTGCAGCTGGGCCCGCAGGTGCAAGTCGGCGACGGATTCCACCTGGTGGGTTTCCAAGGCAATCAGTGTGTTCAGACAACCACGCAAATCAGCAGCGGCACGGCGACTGGACACGTTCTCGCGGAGGACCCCGGTCACCGTGGCCTGCTGGTGAAAAAGCGACACAGCCGTGAAAACACATAGCGCCACCAGGCCAAGCGTGCCAATTGCCACCGGCCAGACAAATTGCAACCGGAACCCCATCATCCTCATCTCCGTATCCCCTGCTATCGAGCTATTCTACCAGCGGAATTGCAATCTCCTGGTGTGGCACTGGACTGAAACGGCCGGCCGGTTCGAAACAGGGGGCCGACGCGGGATTGGGGACGGCTGATCTACCGTGAGGAGGTATTGCCATTAGCTGGGTCGGTTGTGCTCCTGACCGGGACGAGGTTTGCCAGGAACTGGCGGGTGCAGTTTTCCCAGATGTATTTGCGGCCCTCGGCGGCGCAGGCGGTGGGGTTGCCGGTCGTTAAGGCGCGGTCGATGGCCCGGCCCAGGTCGGTATCCAGCGCGCCGAGTTGCTCGTTGGTCACGATATCGCCGGGACCCGTGACGGGGTAGGCGGCCACCGGCAAACCACTGGCCAGGGCTTCAATCACCACGATGCCGAACGTGTCCGTCTTGCTCGGGAACACGAACACGTCGGCGGCGGCGTAGGCCGCGGCCAGCTCCTGGCCCTTGCGGTACCCCAGGAACACCGCATCCGGATACTGCCGTTCCAGCTGTCGACGCGCGGGTCCGTCGCCCACCACGAGCTTCGTGCCGGGGCGGTTCAGCTTGAGAAAGTCGTCGATCCCTTTTTCGTGAGACACACGACCGACGTAAAGCATGACCGGTCGCGGATAGCCGGTGGCAGGCCGGGGGCGTGGTTGGAATAGATCCAGATCGACCCCACGCGACCACCGCCGCATCGGAGCCGTAAAACCCCGTTCGGCCAGTTCGCGTTCCAAACTCGGTGTCGCCACCATCATGGTGCTGGACCGAGCATGGAACCAACGCAAAAAGCGATAGGTGAGCGATTCCGGGATTCCCACCAGCCGCCGCAGATACTCGGGAAACCGGGTGTGGTAGGATGTGGTGAACCGCCAGTTCCGACGGCGACACAACCGGCGAACCACCAGACCCAGTCCGCCCTCCGTTGAGATGTGGACGTGATCGGGGCGGAACCGGTGGACCCGTTCATAGATGCGGCCGGGACGCGGCAAACAAATGGGGATTTCCGGATAGAACGGTGTCGGTACCGACCAGTACTGCGACGGTTCGATGACGTCCACGCAGTGGCCCCACTCGTGCAGTAACTGAACCGTGGTGTCGAGGGTGCGAACCACGCCGCTGACCTGTGGGTGCCAGGCGTCGGTCGCAAGGAGTATCCGAGCCATACCTGGGAGCATCCTATGCCCGATCCTGATAAGCGGAAGATGCGTGAGCTTAAACGTGCAATCAAGAAGCGGGGGAACAAGCACCGCCGGCAGCAACTCAAGCGCGACCTGGCCGAAAACCCCGAAGGTGCCGCCGATACCGAAGCCGATGTCGGAAAATACCGATCGGCTCGGCTCAACCGGCTGGATAACGACTCGACGAGGCGGCGCAGCGACGACCCGGGGGCGGAAGCCTCCTAGTCGGATTGCTTACTTGAGCTTCACACAGATCAGCGTGGAGCCATCGCGGGCAAAGAGATGGCCTTTGGCCAACGCAGGAGCCGCCCGCGTGGGTTGAGTGAGAATCGCTGCGCGGGCCCGTTGATGGAAGCCGTCCGCGGAGGCATCGAACCGCACGAGTTCGCCGGCTTCCGTCAGGGCCAGCACGCCCCCATCCACGGCGATTAGCGAAGCCACGCCAAAATTCGCCTCACTCCACTTCACCGTGCCAGTCTTCCAGGCCACGCAACGCAATTGGGCCGTCCCCACGTCGGATCGACCATGCACGCCGTAGAGATACTCGCCGATGCGAACGGGCGTATTGTACTGGCTTGAGAGCGTTCGGTCGTTCGCCCACACCTCGGTGAGTTCGCCGCCTTTCACCTGAGTCAGTACCGCGCCGGTGCCATACGAGACACTCAGGAAGATCTCCGTGTTCCAGACCAGTGGCGTTGCCCCCTGTACACTCTCGTTGATTCGGGGCTTCCAGGGTAACTCATACAGCACCTTCCCATTGGCGGGGTCGAACACCCGCAGCCCATACCGAGTCAGGAAAACTGCGGCGAGCTTCCCATCGATGGAAGCCGACGTGGGCGAGGAATAACTAGCCGGATCGTCGGTCGCTTTCCATAACTCGTTGCCCGTGGCCGGATCGAGAGCGACGACACCCGCTCCCGGCCCGCCGACGTTGATTAACAGCTTGCCACCAACGAGCAACGGCGAACAGGCCACACCGAAGAACCCCTTGCTGGCCTTGTAGTCGGCGAGCAGATTCCGGCTCCACCGTCGCTGACCCGTTGCCAGCTCCCAGGCGTGGAGATCGCCGTTGGCACCCAGGGTGAATACGCTTCCATTAGCCACCGTGGGCGTTGCCCGGGGGCCGTTGTCAAAGCCGAAATCATCGCGGTAGCGAGTCCGGTAGCGGGCGGTCCACTGCTCTTTTCCGGTGGCCGGGTCGAGAGCTTGCACGACCTCGTCGTTGTCAATGCGGTGGAACAGAATCACGTGTCCGTCGGCGACGACCGGCCCGGCCCAGCCCGATCCGATGGCTTTCTTCCAGACCACCGGCGGACCCTGCTTGGGCCAGTCCCAGTTCAGCTGGGTTTCGGTGGAGTGCCCGTCGCGAGTCGGGCCGAGAAACTGCGGCCAGTCGGCGGCGTGCAGGGGCACCGGGAAGCCAAGGATTACGGTCAGAGCGAAAACAATAGGCCGAGGCATCGAGAACTCCGGGGTGAACCGCTGGCCGAGGGAGCCAGCCGACTCCGTTGGTAAACTTGCAGGTTGGCGTCACCGCCTATAATATTGGCCTGATCCGACTACCGCCGCCATTCCTTCCTGGCGGGACACGAGAGCCGGCCGTGATCTGCTTTCGCCGTTTTCGGAATACCGACCCGCCGGCGCTGGCCGACGTCTGGAACGAATCGTATCCCGCTCGCAGTGCGTACCCACTTCGGACGCCGGCCCTCCTCGAACGCTGGATCTTTTCCAAGCCGTATTTCGACCCCGATGGCTTGATTGTGGCGTTCGACGATGCCGATAACAACAAAGTTGTGGGCTATGTGCTGGCCGGCTTTGCGCCCAACGAGGAGTTATCGGCCCTCAATTATGAGGAAGGCGTGATCTGCTCGCTGGGGGTGCGGCCGAGCGCCCGGCGAAAGGGGGTGGCGAGTAATCTGGTTCGCAAGGCTGAGGAGTATCTCGTGGCCCATGGCGCCAAACTGCTGCGGGCCGGTCCGGTCTGGCCGCAATGCCCTTATGGCTTCGGGCTTTATGGCGGGACGAATTGTCCCGGCTTCCTCGCCTCCGATCCCGGAGCCGATCCCTTGTTCAAGTCGCTTGGCTACGAACCAGCCGGGAACACCCTGGTCTTCCACAAAAAGCTCGATGCGCCGCTGTCGATTGCCGACGGCCGATTCGGAATTCTTCGCCGCCGCTACGATACCCAAATCTTGCGGGCCGCAGGTGTTCCCTCCTGGTGGCACGACTGCGTGTGGGGCACTCTGGAACCCATTGAGTTCCGCGTCGTGGACAAACTGGCTAACAACTTCCTGGCGGCCCGGGCCATTGTTTGGGAACTCGAAGGCTATGGCTGGCGGTGGGGGTTCCCCTCCGCTGGTGTGCTCGACATTCAGGTACGGCAAGATCTGCGCCGCCAAGGGTTGGCCAAGTTGTTGATGTCCCAGATTCTCCGCTTCCTGCAAGATCAGTTCTTCGGCATCTGCGAAGTCCACGCCTCCGAGAACCAGCCGGCGCTGGTGGGCCTGTGTCGTTCCGTGGCGATGGAACATGTCGATACCGGGACGACCTACCTGAAACGGGTCAGCAGTTAACTCACCGTAGGCCCCTCACTCAAGTTCACCTCGCGGAATCGTTGACCGGTCGAATCGTAGAAGATGACGCGATCGTCGTCAGCCGCCCACACGGCACTGGTCCGCAGTAATCGGGGGCCTTCCACGTGGAAAATCACCCCGCAGGTCCGCCCCGCTTTTTGCAGGGGGGTCTGGAACAGGGGTGTCTGGGCTGGATCGAGTGCATCCTTGTCACACAATACCTGATGAACGAAAGCGGCCAGTTCCTCCACGGCCGCACACACCACAACCGATGGCGACATCAAGCCCCCCCAGGCTCGACTCAACTCGGGCTGCGGACCATGTTTCGGCAGATCGGAGGCCGAGTTATGGGGAACTGCGTTCGAACGACGCCGCAAACGAGGAAATCTGTTCAGCTTCTACCAGTTGTGCAGCTGGCGCAGGGCTTCGTAAAGAACAATGCCCACGGCCGTGGCCAGATTCAGGCTGCGAACCTTCCGGGTCGGCATGGGAATGCCAATCAGTGTCGGGGCGTATTTTTCCCGTACGCCGGGTGGTAATCCCCGCGACTCGCTGCCGAATAACAGACAGTCGCCGTCGTGAAACCGGGCTTGGGTGTAAAGCCGCTCCCCGGAGGTCTCGACGCACCAGATCCGGGGCGGACAACCAATTCGCCCTTGACCAGTTGCCCCGGGTACCAACGGAACGGCGGGCTTGGCTTCGCGATTGGTCCGGTCACCCGGCAGGGGAGTATCGTCTGTGGCCCCTACCAGGCGTGTGGAAACGAAAAGTCGTTCGAACTCCTCAAATGTGATATGCCGCACCAGATCCACCGCTTCCCAGTAGTCGAGGCCGGCTCGCCGCAGCGACCGGTCGTCAAGCCGGAAGCCGAGTCGGCCGATCAGGTGCAACCGCGTTCCCGTTGCCGCGCACAGCCGGGCGATATTGCCGGTATTCGGCGGAATCTCCGGTTCCCACAGAGCGACATGCAACATGAATAACTCCGGTCGTGAGGATCGGCCGCATTGTAGCGAGCCTGAGGCGGTCGGGGTGGGGAAACCGGCACCGCCAACGACGAACACCAGTTCAGTTACTGCGTCCAACAGTTGACAATGCCTGGTGTGTCGCGATCGACGGAGGAGAGGTGCCCATGCCGGCCAAAACCGCTTCCCCAGCGCCGCCGCGGTTTCGACTCGATGCCGTGGCGCTGTCGTTGTTCGTCTTGGGTGGGTTACTGACGGCTGCCATTGCTTCGTATCAGCCCCTAACAGGCAGCGCGAATCTTCTGGGGCCGCTTGGCTCCGATGTCGCGGAGCTTCTGGTCGAGCCGCTCGGCTGGGCGGTGCTGGTGTTCCTTACCGGGTGGTTCGTGTTCGCTGGCTTACTCGTGGTCACCCGCTCGCCGATGCGACTGACCGTTCGCCTAATGGGCTGGGCCGTGTTGACGGTCGCCGCTGCCGTCGGGTTCGACTGGTGGGGCGGTGCGTTGCCCCGAGCCGCGCTCGCAGGCCAGGGCGGCAACGTCGGGGCGTACCTCCGCTTCGCTCTGGAGGATTCCCTTGATCCGCCGACCGCTCCGGCGGCGCTCGGGCTGGCCATGCTCGTCGGCTTGCTGCTCGCGGCCGATTGGCTGGTCATCGGCTGCCTGCGGACGTTGATCGCACTGCTTCGCGGCATCTGGAAAACCGCCGTGTGGGGCAACGATCGCGTGGCCGTTGGCAGTGAGAAGATGCTGAATGGGCTGGCGACGGCAGCCTCCAGCGCGGCCCGGGTAGCCGCTGCGGCTGTGCCGGCCCGTAAGCCAGCCGCTGCCTCGATCCCCGCGCCGGCTCCGGTTCCTGCGCCGACTCCGGTTCCACCGGTCGCCACGCCGGCTCAGCCGACTCACGACCCCATCCCCATTCATGTGCATACCGACCACGTTCCCACGCCCATTGGCTTATTTCGGCCCAGTCCGTCCGCCGAGGAGCAACCCGCCAGCGCCGATTACGAACTTCCGCCGCTGACGCTCCTCAATGATCCCGACCCGTTCCCCGTTGACGATCACGAACAACGTCTGCGGGAAATGGCCGCGCTCTTGGAAAAAACTTGCCTCGATTTCGGCATCACCATCCGCGTGGTCGGCATTCACACCGGCCCGGTCATTACCCAGTATGAAGTGGCCCTGGAAACCGGGCTGCGGCTCAACAAAGTGACCGCGCTGGCCGACGACCTGGCCTTGAACTTGAAGGTGCCCAGCGTGCGGGTCGTCGCTCCCTTGCCGGGTCGCAATACCGTAGGCATCGAGGTGCCCAATGAAATTCGGCAAACGGTGCGGCTCAAGGAACTGGTGGCGGCTACGGCCAACACGCCCAAGGTGGCCAAGTTCAAGCTGCCGATCTTTCTGGGCAAGGATGTCGAAGGTCGGCCCTTGGCCTACGACCTGGCTGCCATGCCCCACTTGCTCATCGCTGGCCGGACCGGCACCGGTAAGTCCGTGTGCTTGAACACCATCATTTGCAGCCTGCTCCTGACCCGGCGGCCCGACGACTGCCGCATGATCCTGATTGACCCCAAGAAAGTGGAACTCAGCGACTATGCCCAGATTCCCCACCTCATGACCCCGGTTGTGAAGGATGAGAAGAAGGCCGAGGCGATCCTCGCCTGGGCCGTTGACAAGATGGAAGAACGCTACGAATGGCTGCACCGGGCCAAGGTCCGCAAAATCGACTCCTACAACGAACTGCCTTATGAGGAAATCGTTCGGCGGGTCAACCCCGATACGGAAGAAGAACGCCGCAACATCCCACGCCACATGCCCTATATCGTCATCGTTATCGACGAAGTGGCCGACCTCATCATGCGCATGAAAAAGGAAATCGAAGGCAATATCATCCTGCTCGCTCAGAAGTCGCGAGCTGCCGGCATTCACCTCATTCTGGCCACGCAGAAGCCAACCGTGGATGTGGTCACCGGTTTGATCAAGTCGAACCTGCCGGCCCGCATCTGCTTCCAGGTGGCCAGTCGGTCCGACAGTGCCGTGGTACTCGACGAGAAGGGGGCCGAGAAGCTGCTCGGGCAAGGCGACATGCTGTTCCTGCAACCGGGCACCAGCACGATCATCCGGGCCCAAGGTGCTTACCTCGAAGACAAGGAGATTGAGCGGGTCGTCGGTGCCATTGCCACGGATACCCCCAACTACGATAGCGAGTTGTTGAACCTGAAGACCCGCGATCAGCGCGAACAGCTAGAAGCCGGCGAGATCAGCGAGAAGCTCCGCGAGCGGGACCCGCTCTACGAGCAAGCCGTCGAGATTGTTGTCCGCGAACAGCGGGGCAGCACGTCGCTGTTGCAACGGGCCTTGGGCATCGGCTACGGCAAGGCGAGCCGGTTCATCGACTTCATGGCCGAGGACGGAATCGTTGGCGGTTACAATGGCAGCAACGCTCGTCAGGTGCTGGTCAGCTTTGAGGAATGGGAAGGTCGCAAACGCAGCGCCGGCTGACCCACGGCCGGAGTTTCGGGCGGGAATTCCCCGAATGCAGCCCGGAGTGGCGTTATCGGCCGCTGAGCAGCCGGGCGGCAGGGCGGGTGCTGTCGAAGTGGTCCATGACGATCACCGCGACAACGGTCAACGGTACAGCCAGGAACATGCCCGGCAGGCCCCAGAGCAAGCCCCAAAAGGCCAGGGAGCCCAAAATCACCAGCGGGCTGAGCCCCACCGCGTTGCCCAGGATCATTGGTTCGATGACCGCTGCCGAGGCCACATGGCACCCCAGCAGCAGGGTCGCCGCAACCAGCGGTTCCCAGCGCAGGCCATACCACAGGAACGCGAACCCCACCGGCAGTGTGTAGGCCACCACGCTGCCGATGTACGGGATGAAATTGCACAAAAACGTCAGGATCGCCCATAACAGCGCGAACTTCACGCCCACCACCCACAGCACGATGCCCACCGGCACCGCCAGCACCAGACTTGACTTCACCTTGGCCTTCAAATAGCTGACGACGGCCGCGCTCACCTGCCCGGCGATGTCCAGAATCGCGGCGGCCCGGGCTGGTGAATACGCCTGGCAGACCCGATCCGGGAACCGCGATCCTTCCAGCAGCAGGAACAGCAAGTACAGCGCCACCACACACGATTCCAGCAGCGTATCCGCCGCCAGGTTCAGTAGCGGTTTGGTCAGCTTGGCCACCTCGTCGCCGAGCTTGAGCGGGGTCGATTGTCCATCGGCACTCGTCACCCACCCCGGCGTGGTCTGGGCCATGAAGTGTTCCACCGCACGGCTCAGTTCGCCCATGCGGCGTTGCAACTGGGGTAATTCATCGCTCAACCCCAGGATGCTAGCATACACCGCCAGGGCCAGGACCATGAGCACCGCACCGGTAACGCTGGCCAATGTCGCCAGCGATGCCGGGCTGCCAATGTGTTTGCGGAGCCGGGTGTGATAGGGCATCAGCACATAGGCCAGGAACACTGCTACCAGCAACGGTTGCAACACCGGAGCCAGCTGATTCAGCAGGTACGATCCGGCGGCCGCGGCCAGCACCACCTGCGTAATCGTGGCCACTGCGGCAATCGTGGCCGGATCGCGCCACTTCGGCACAGGCGATGCCGACGGGGAAGGCTCAGTGCCGGGTGTCGGCGGGGTTGCTTCGGTCATGATGTCACGTCCTGAACGATGCCGGACATGGTATCCCGCTCCCGTGCGGGAAACCACCTCCTGTTCCAGACATTACGCAGCTGGGGACGATAGTTCCGCTTGCGGGTTGTCGGGGCGCAACCGCCATTCTTCTGCATCGGGGGGCCGCTACAATACGGGGAGAGGATGAAGCCACGTTCCCCTGCCGGAGGCACCCGATGGCGGCCCAGTTCCGACTCGTCAGCGACTATGTTCCGGCCGGCGACCAGCCCCGAGCCATCGAACAACTGACGAACGGCTTCGCCGCGGGCAAGAAGCTGCAAGTGCTGCTGGGTGCGACGGGCACGGGCAAAACCTTCACGGCCTCCCACGTCATCGCTGCTCTGGGCAAGCCGACCCTGGTGCTCGCTCACAACAAGACGCTGGCCGCCCAGCTCTACAAGGAGTTCAAGGGCTTCTTCCCGCACAATGCCGTCCACTACTTCGTCAGCTACTACGACTACTACCAGCCGGAAGCGTACATCCCCCAGCGCGACATCTACATCGAGAAGGACGCGTCGATCAACGAGAACATCGATCGCCTCCGTCTGGCGGCGACCAGCGCCCTCGTGAGCCGGGACGATGTGATTATCGTCGCCAGCGTCTCGTGTATTTATGGCCTCGGTTCCCCGTCCGATTACAAACGGATGATGGTGTACCTCAAGACGGGCGACACCATCGACCGCGACAACGTGCTCGTACGACTCATCGACATCCAGTACCAACGCAACGACGTGGCCTTCGAACGGGGCAAGGTGCGGGTCCGCGGCGACACCATCGATGTGTGGCCGGCCTCCGAGGAGTTCGCCTACCGTGTCGAGCTGTTCGGCGACGAGATCGAGGCGCTTTCGGTCATCCACCCGCTGACCGGGGAGACGATTCAGCCCCTCAACGAGCTGTACATCTACCCGGCCAAGCACTTCGTCACCCCCGAGGAACGGGTCCGGGAGGCGATCCAGGGCATCGAACAGGAACTCGCCGAGCGCCTGGAACAGTTCAAGGCCGAGGGCAAGCTGCTCGAAGCCGAACGGCTCAAAGCCCGGACCCGCTACGATCTCGACATGCTCCGCGAGGCCGGCTACTGCTCCGGCATCGAGAACTACGCGCGGTGGTTCTCCGGCCGCAAGCCCGGCGAGCCGCCGTACACCCTCATCGACTTCTTCCCCGACGACTTCTTCCTGGTGATCGACGAGTCGCACGTGACCTTACCGCAGGTTCGCGGCATGTTCCACGGCGACCGGAGCCGCAAGGAAACGCTCGTGGAACACGGCTTCCGCTTGCCCAGTGCTCTCGACAATCGCCCGCTGCGGTTCGAGGAGTTTGAGCAGCGGATGCGGACGTGCTTGTGCCTGTCCGCGACGCCGGGGCCCTACGAACTGGAGAAAGTCGGCGGGGAGGTCGTCGAACAGGTGATCCGCCCGACAGGGCTGGTCGATCCGCTCATCCACATCAAGCCGGCCCGTGGGCAGGTCAAGGATATCGAAGCCGAAGTCCGCAAACGGGCCGAAAAAGGCGAACGCACGCTGGTCACGGTGCTGACCAAACGCATGGCCGAAGACCTGACCACGTACTTCCGCGACGCCGGCCTGCGCTGCAAGTGGCTGCACTCGGAACTCGATGCCATCGAACGCATCACGGTGCTGCGCGAACTCCGCCAGGGGCAGTTCGATGTTCTCGTGGGCGTCAATTTGCTCCGGGAGGGGCTGGACCTGCCCGAGGTTTCGCTCGTGTGCATCGTGGACGCCGATAAGGAAGGCTTCCTTCGCTCCGAGCGGTCGCTGATCCAGACCATCGGCCGGGCGGCCCGCAACGTGAACGCCGAGGTGATTCTCTACGCCGATACCGTAACCGATTCGATGAAGCGAGCCGTCGACGAGACGAACCGCCGACGGGAACTGCAACTGGCGTACAACCAGGCGCACAATATCACGCCGCGAACTGTGCAGACGGCGATCAAAAACGCCATCGAGGAGGAGATCGAAGCGCACCAGATGGCCGAGGCCGCGGCCATGGGCGCAACCGTGGCCAACGACTATATCACGGTGGAATCCATTCAACAGCTGTACGAGGAGATGCTCGAAGCCGCCAAGGTGCTGGAGTTCGAGCGTGCCCAGGTGTTGCGAGATCAGATCGTCAAGCTCGAAAACGAGCTACGAAAAAAGTACGGCGACCAGGCCCCGCCCAGTGTGCTTGGCGGCAAGAGCGTGGCCACCAGCCAGCCGCTCGCCGCCAAAAAGAAGAAAGGCAAATCCAAACGGGCCTGAGCGCGACTGCCCCTTCGTACCGAAACGCGGGCCTTTTCCCCAAAAGCGATGCCGACCCGCCGAGGGCGACCGCGGGAAGCTTAACACTCGGTCGCCGAGCCTTCAGTGCGTTGCGCTGAGCACTTCCTCCAGCTTCTTACCGGGCTTCAACTCGCGGCCGGCCAGACCCGGGTAGTTGGGGCCATAGCGATAGCAGCGGAACAAGGCCCCCGGTGTCGGCCCACCGTTGGACCCCGTCGTCGGCGGTGACGTAATCTGAGCGATCGGGAGGGTCATCTGCCCCGATCGCTTGGCTAGCTCTGCCAACGGGCGACCAATCGTGAGGCCATCCCGGACGGCTGGCGGTACCAGCAGGTTCGGCGGCTCACCGAACGCCACATCGGCAACCGGACCGCGGATGGGATGGGCGAACTTCCAAACGGTTTGCTTGTCCTCGGTGACTTCGAACACGACACCATCGGGGCCAGAGCAGATCAGCGTATTGCCGTTGGGCAGCCGCTGGGCACCCGAGATGAACAGAGCAAAGAAGTCCGTTTTCTTCTCAGCGGTATAACTCCAGATCGGTTTGTCGGGTCCGAAGGGTAACCCGCGTTTGCGGGTGTACTGGCCGTTCGCCTCGATGGGGAGAATGAGTTCGTCAACGGAGGAGTACGAGCCATCGAGCCGCAAGCCCCCGTTGTTGAACACGAGCAGATGGCCGCCACCGGGCAGCCCCTTGGGAATCCAGTGCGCGTCATGCTGGTAGAATAGCTTCTGATCCGCATTGGTGCCCGACCGATAGGCCCGCGGGTTGCCCCACCGGTAGAGCAGATCGCCGCCCTTGCCGTATCGGCCGCCCGTGTGCCCGGCCGCCTGCTCGGTGGTCGTGCTATGGTCGATGATCCAGATCTCGCTGAACGCATGCACACTCAGCATGATCTGATCCAATTCGGCGTTGTAAGCAACCGAGTTCGTGTGCAACCAGTCGGCGGTGGGGGTTCCCAATGGGGCCGATTGGTTCGGTTCCTTCCCGGGTGCTGGCGAACCACTGCCCACGTAACCCAGATCCCGGAGCTTGTTGAGTTCGTCTTTCTGGGTCATCAGGTTGGCCAGCATTCGGGAGCCGAAGTTAATGTCGATCAATTCGGGCCGTGCTGCCACGTTGCCGTAGTTGGCTTTTGTCTTGTCGTGATCCTGAACCAGATGATCCCAGGCATGCCATTCCCAGACGACTTCGCCGGTCGTCTTGCCGGTTGGTTTCACCTCAAGGATCGCATCCGCGAGCAGGCCGTCCGTGATCGTGTCGGGCCGTCGCCCGGCAGCGATGGCTTCCTCGGTGGTCTTCTTGTCCCAGACAATCAACAACACGTTGCCGTTGGGCATCGGGTGGATGTCGTGGTGCTGTTGCTGGGTCTTGGTGGAATGCGTGTAATCCCACACGAGGTTTCCATCCCAGTTGAACAACTGGATGCGGCCACCCGCCCCCGCGCCCTGGTGCAGCCCTTTGGGCCCAAGATTGCCGGCTCGCAACAAGTGCCCGTTTTCCAGCAGATGGGCACTCAGTCCCGGCGTGAACTCGCTTTGCCAGGTCTTGACTACCCGCCCCTCCATGTCGATCAGGTACGTCGTCGTTGAGTTCATCGGGGCAAGCAGGGTATACCCCTTGAACGCTTTCGGTTCGTTAATCGACACCCCCAGTTGCGGAGTTGGTGCCGGTGGCATCGCCGGGGGCGGTGGTGAATCGTTGCTCGCGGCCGATCCCAGGTCCAAACCGAAGCTCCCCAGGATTGCTAACGCCACACCAATCGTCCGACACAATTTCCCAATCGGAAATTTCCCAATCGGAAATTTCCCAATCGGAAATTTATTGTGTTGACAATCGTTGAGGCGATTGCTCGGCTCAGCAAAACACGAGCGATTCGGAATCGAAAAAATCTGTTTCATGGTCAAATGAAGAGTTTGCTCACCCATTCCCCGGAAATGCGTCTCGTGCGCATCGATATGTGAGGTATACCCGGCTTACCGCGAGTTCTGACGTGATAAATGGATGAGACCGGATCCGGTCTGTCATGAGTATTTTGTGAAAGTGATGCAGTGCCGTTCACGATCGTCAATCCGGAGAACGACGTCGGGATCGCCCAGTCGGGGCGATCGCTGACGGACCAGCTCCGGTGGGATCTGCTCAGCAGGCGCGCCGAGCCGGTGCCGCTAGCGTACGCAAACGGCGGTGCCGGGACGGGGTCGGTCCGGCCGGGGAACGAAGCGCGTGGCCGTGGGGCCGGAACCGCTGCCTGAATTGGGGGCCGCGTGGCAGCGGGGCCGGCGATGCTGGTGTCCGGTTGGTGGGTCTGGCCGGTGGTGGCGGGAACGGGTGTTGCGTCACTTCTCCGTGAGCCAGGTTAGCATCTTGCGGGTCACGAACTCGGGTTTGTCCCGATGGACGAAGTGGCCGGCCCCGGGCACGGTGATGAGCGTCAGGTCCTTCTTCACCCATTTCCAGGTGTCGTTGAGTGCTCCCGGCAGTAGCGCCGGGTCGTCCAGCCCGTGGATCAGCAAGACCGGGCAGGTGACCGGCGGCAACTCTGGGCCGACCTTGTACGGCTCCCGGGGGTAGTTGGCCTTGTAGTAGTTCAGCATGCCTTCCATCGACGATCGTTTCAGTGCCTCCAGGTACTTCTTGCGGGCTTCCGGCTCCTTCACCCAGAACACGAGCATCTCGGGCGTGACGAGCTGGGCGGCCTCGGGCTTCTGAAAGTTCCGGGCATATTCGCTGTTCTTCTGCTGCTGGGGGTTGGTGGCCAGCTCGCGGATCAGGCCGTTGGGGTGCGGCAGATTCAGCACGATGAGCCGATCCACCTTGTCGGGGTGGGCGGTGGCGAAGCTCCAGGCGATGAACCCTCCCCAATCGTGGCCGACGATCACCGCTTTCTTCTGCTTGAAGTGATCCAGTACCGCGGCTACATCGCCGACGAGTTTGTCGATTGTGTAGTTCTCGACGCCTTGCGGTTGATCGCTCGTGTTGTACCCGCGCAGGTCGAGGGCCACGACCTGAAAGTGCTTGGCCAGTGCCGGCATCTGGTCGCGCCAGGTGTAGTGGTAATCGGGAAAGCCGTGCAGCAGCACCAGCAGCGGTCCTTCGCCGGCGGTCACGTAGTGCAGCTTAACCCCGCCGGAATCGACGAAGCCGGACTTGCCCAGCTCCTCGGCGCGAGCGGTAACAGCGAGCGGAACGAGGGCACAGGCGGCCAGCAGGGCGTGGCGCATCAGGGAATCCTCCGGAGGGCGAATGGGTCGATCATTGCTCGTCGGCGGGGTTATCTTCCGGTTCCGGGTCGTCGTCGGCAATCGGCGTCTTCATGACCTCGGCGAGCAGGACAGTGGCATAACTGCCGGCGGGCAACGTGAACGCGAGCCGCAAACCGTCCGGTTCCCAGGCCGCCGCCAGGTCGTCGAGATAGACCAGGTTGTGCCGGCGGGTGCCGAGAACCAGCTTACCGAAGCCGGCGAAGGAAACCGGTGACAATCCGTTGTCCCGCAGCACCATGGCCTCCCGCTCCGCCGCGACACCTTCGGCCGGGAACGTCTTCTTGCCGAACATGGGCCCGGCGGTGACGATCTGCTTCGCATCAAAGCGCGCCTGTTCCGTGGCCACGTCCTGGGCGACGAACAGACCGCCGACGGGCCACTTCGCCAGCACGTCGCCGGGCAGCACCGTGCGGTACAGCCCATCGCGGATCCGCCGGGCCAGGTAGTCGTTGAATAAAAGCGATTGCACCGCCGAGAGGGCGAAGCGGAACAGGAACGGCCGAATGCGGCGCGGCGCTTTTCCCGCCAGACACTGCAAACCGAGCGCGACAGTACTGCCGTCGCGGCCAAAGCGCTGCGGGCCGTAAAAGTTCGGCAAGCCCTGGGTGCGGATCCGGTCCAGGATGGCCTCGGCGTTCCCGGAGCGGTCCGCCTGGCGAATGAGGATGCGAAAGCGGTTGCCCCGCAGGTGCCCGGGCTTGAGCTTATTCGTATGCCGGCCGGTCTTGAGCACACGGATGCCCTCGCCCTCGAGCTTGCCGACGTTCGGCTCGCACTCTCGCGGCACCGACACCCATTGCCGGGTCAGGGCATGCCGATCCTTCAGCCCCGCGGTACCGACGGCCCCTGGCGAAATGCCGAGCTTCTGCGCGATCGTGCGGGCGAAATACTCCGGAGCCATCCCGCGTTTCTCGACCCACAAAAACAGGTGGTCGCCGGTACCGCACGGCTCATACGACGGCACCTCCTCGACCTCGAAGTCGTCCACCTGAACGCGAATCCGCCCCCCGATGCCGGGCAACTCGGCGGTCAGAAGCGGCGGCGTCAGCGCGGGATGGTGCATGGCGGTGGTCCGGCAGGGGAATGGGGATAGTGTAGTCGCCGGGGCGTCGGCCGGAGGCGACCGGATCGTCACGGCTGCCCCGAACGGCCGGGGTCGCGCGGATTTCTTGCTAAACGGGCGTAAGATCGAAGCATGCCCGACGTATAGTAAATTGACCACGCTTCGTAACCCCATGGCGGGTGTGCCATGTTCGCACTCCGGTGGCTGAACCTGCTCGTGTTGACCAGCCTGCTGGTCCTCGCCCCGACGCCGGGGTTGGAGGCCACCCGTTTGGTCGAGGCGGACACCGAGGTTGCTCCCACCGAGGTGATCGCGGCTCTGCCCTCCGCGCGCGCCCTGAGCCGGACAGCAGACACCGTCGCCCCCGGCAATCGCTTTGGCCCGCCCCCGGTCGTGGTCCGGTCGGTTGAGCGGCAGCCGCTGGCCCTCCGCTCGGCTCCCCTTCATGTCCTCCACTGCGTCTGGCGGGAATAGCTCCGTTCCGGGCTGATCCGCCCGCCACTCCCTTCGGATTCCTGGCCGCCGCACGGCCCGTCTGTCGCTCCGTGGAGTCGTTCCCCTGTGGCTACGACTCGGACCAATCTTCCTCTCACAATCTGTGGAGTAATTCTCATGTGGATCGACATCCGTACCCGCGGGATTACCCTCGATGCCGATACCCGCGCGCACATTGATCGCCGGCTGGGTTTTGCTTTGCAGCGGATCGGCGATCGCGTCAACCGGGTCAACGTCTATCTGGCCGACGAGAATGGCCCCCGTGGGGGGGTCGATAAACTGTGTCGGATTGTCACGTACCTGCGCACCGGTGGGGCGGTACTCATCGAGGATGAAGACAGCGACCTGACCACGTTGATCGACCGAACAGCCGATCGCCTGGGCCATGCCGTCCGGCGGGTTCTGGCCCTCAGCCGCACCCGTCGGTCGCTGACGCCGCCCGCCGGCCTGACGCTCCGGTGGCAGCAGCCCTGACCGGCGGGACCGCGAACCGGCGCGAGGTGCGTGAGTGGGATCGATCACGCACCTTTTCGCTTGATCGCCCTCCGCAACCGCCGGTAGGCTGGACGGCGGGTCGGAGCAAGACTGGCCGGAGGCGTGGGTGCCGGCCGCGGTCCGAGTGCCCAACGGCGAGTTTCGCATCACTGGCATCGTCGGCGGTATGCCGCAGGTGATCGTCGAGTAAAGGCGAGCCGAACCAGCCGCTGCACCTGATGACCCGGCCGCCCAAAGCGGCGGCCGCAGGTGAGCTGTGTCGTTCGGCCACGGCGAAGAAGGAATGCCATCACACAGTCAACGCGGTTGGACGACGACTTCTTGGAGATCTCGGGTGGCTAGTCGTGTGGTGCTAATGTTTGCCTTGACAATGGTCGTGCTGGGTTGCAAGAAGCGGCAGCAGCCGGAGGTCGGTGGTGAGCCGATAGGCACGCCCAGCCCACCCGCGGCGAACAGGCCAGCCCTGCCCTCACGGCCGACCGAGGTGTCGGCGGCCAAGACGCTGCGCGACCGGGGAGCCGAGGTCATCACGTCGGACGGTAAGCCGGATAGCCCGGTTTCCCGGGTCAACCTGACTGGCCCACGCTTCGGCGACGACTCGCTGCCGCTGCTGCTGTCCTTCCGGTTCCTCCGCTACGTTGATCTGTCAGGCTCGAAAGTGACCGACGCCGGGCTGAAGACACTGGCGGAGTGCGAAAACCTCAACTGGATCAACCTGTCGGGCACCGCGATTACTGACACCGGGGTCGCTCACCTCGCCCGATTAAGGTTGCTTTCGGAACTGGTACTACAGGGCACGTCCATTACCGACCGCGCGATCGACTCTCTGTCCGCCTCCACCGTCTTCAAGATCGACCTCCGCGGTACGAAGGTGACCGAGGCCGGGCGCGCACAGCTCAAGCAGGCGAAGCCTACGATGCGGTTCGCCGAGGATGCGCCGTTCGCCGAGTACCGCGCGCCGGACGGGACATTCGTTGTATCCTTCCCCTGGCTGCTGCCGAAACCGCGCGTGCGGATGGAACGTACGCCTTTCGGTGTCGTTCAAGACACGGCTTACGAAGTGGACACTCGGGACTGGTCGGTGTTGTTGGCCGTGGCCGACTTGGGTACGCCCGGCCAGCCAGTGGTGGAGCCGGAGAAGCTCGTGAAGGCCGGGCGCGATGAAATTGCACGCTCTCTCAAGGCCACCGTGGCGAAGGAGGATCGCCAGGACCACGGCGGCGGGAACGTAATCTGGGAATTCACCTACACGTTTCCCGACCGGCCAGGGCAGGGGCCGCTTCACCACCGCGCGGTAATTCATGGCCGCCGGATCTACACCATGATGATCCTGGTCAACGGGGGCACGGTACCTCCAGCTGACCGCGACCGCTTCTTTAACTCGTTGAAGATACAGAAGTAACGGGAGGTCGGCCTGATGAGGTGTGGGCTGAACCCGGCGCTGCAGCCGACGGCGGGGTATGAATCGTAATTCCTGACCATAGCTCTCCGGTGCCGGCCGGGCAGGTGAGCTCTAGCGTTCGGTGCGGCGGAAACGCGAGGTCGTGGCAGTGTCAACGCGGTGACAGTGCGGTTGGCATCGCGGCGGCTCGGCTGTGAGCTCCGGTGGCCGCAGCCCTGACCGGCGGGACCGTGCAGCGGTTCGGTCGGGAGTGAGGCGGACCCTGGCTGGGGTCGGAAATCGTCGGCTCCGATCCCAGCCGGTTGAAGGCCGGTTCGCTGTGAAGCGGGGGTCAGGCCAGCACGTCGCGGATCACCTGAGCGTTGGGAACCAGCGGGACCGGGCGGTTGGTGCGGTCGATCAAGGTGGTTTCCCGATCGTACCCCAGCAGATGGTAGGCGGTGGCCAGCAAGTCTTTAGGCGAGATGGGATTGTCAACCACCGTGCCCCCGATGGCGTCGGTCTTGCCCACCACCTTGCCGCGGGCCACGCCGCCGCCGGCCAGCAGCACCGTATACGCTTGCGACCAGTGGTCGCGACCCGCTCCCTTGGCGTTGTTCAGTTTCGGTGTGCGGCCGTGCTCGCTGAGCACCAGTACCAGGGTTTCGTCGAGCAGCCCCCGCTGGTCCAGGTCGGTGATGAGGCCGGCAAAGGCCCGATCGAACCCCGGCATGAGCTCATTTTTCAGACGCGGGTAATGCTCCCAGTGCGTGTCCCAGCCGGAGCCGGCCAGCCCGAATTCGTCCCAGAAGACGGTGACGAAGCGGCTGCCGGCTTCCACCAGGCGGCGCGCCGCCAGGCAGCTTTGCCCGAATAGCGTGTGACCGTAGGTCTCCCGAAGCTTGGCCGGCTCCCGGCGCACATCCAACGCTTGCCGCACCTTGTCCGAACTGAGGATCGAGTAGGCCAGTTCCCGGAACGGATCGCGGGTATCGATCCGGTCCCGTTGCCGCCGCGCGTCTTCCATCTGGTCCAGAAGCGACTTGCGGACGGCCACCCGGTCCAGCGTGAGGTCGGCAGCCGGCTCGCCACCCAGCGTGAAGTACGCGTTGGGGTCGATGGCCACGTAGGGCTCGTCGAATTCCTGGGTCGTCGGGGCGAGCGTCTTGGTGATCTTGGCGGTCGCCTTGCCATGGAAATTCGTGAAATACGGGTGGTACTGATGGCCGAGGAAGGCGGGGTACGGCCCGGCCCGGTGCACCTCGCCGGTGCGCTGGCTGGAGAAGGGGAACGGCAAGGCGATGTTGTCGGGCACCGGCTTGGTCGCGGTGGCCGGATTGGCCCGCTGTTCGAGATAGGCCACCGTCGAGCCGATAAACGGCCAGTGCCGGGCATCGTGGGGGGCCAGTTCCATGGCCACGTCGATCTCCGGGACGGCCGTGGTGGCGTAAGCGACGCCGTGAATCGGGTACTTGTGCGTCACCGACCGCACGACGGTCACGTTGTGCATCACGCGGCTGGTGTGCGGCAACAATTCACAGACATCACACCCAGGCAACGTGGACTTGATCCCCTGGAGTTCGCCGCGGACCTCGAGCGGGGCGTCCGGCTTCATGTCGGCCAGTTCCAGCTGACTGGGCGAACCGTACAAGAAGAGCAGGATGCAGGATTTGGCACGGCCAAAGTGCTGGTCGCTCCGGGCACGCCCCGGCCGCGCCGCGCTCGAGTCGGCCCGGAGCACATCCGCCAACGTCAGGCCAAATGCCGCCCCGGCCGTGAGCAGGTCGCGGCGGGTGATGCCGGTGCACAGCGTCTTGTGGTGACCCAGTACGCGGAGCATGAAGGAGTCCTCGGCCAGCCAGCGCAGACAGAAGGCGAGCCCCGACATCCACTCGGGGTTCTGGGGTGGGTTCTGTTATCATCGCCTGAATCGGCGGCTCGTGCAAGCGAATTGCGGACCGAATGGCAGCCCGGAGCAGGCCGGCGTGCGGGAACGGCTCGTCCTGCCCGCGGACGGGGGATCACGGGGGGATCACGAGTGCGCCCGCTGGGACTCGAACCCAGGACCAACGGATTAAAAGTCCGTTGCTCTACCAACTGAGCTACAGGCGCTGCGGTTTGGGCTTCACCCCGACTCCGTTATCGTAGTGGAGTTCCGGTCGGTTTCCAGGGTGTCGGCGCCGGGAACCCATGCGTGCCGGCCGACATCGGCTCGCCAATCCCCCGGCGCTCGTCAACCGCGCTTGACCGGCGGGATGCCGACGGAAATCCCGGCACGGGTCAGCCAGCCCGGTCGCTCCGACGACCCCGTGTCGTATAACCGTTCGCCGCGGCGGGGATTCAACAGCTTGGCGACCAGGGCCGTCCAGCCGGTCTGATGGCTGGCTCCCAGCCCCGTGCCGGTATCACCGTGAAAAAATTCGTGGAACAACAGGTAATCGCGAAAGTGCGGATCGGTTTGCAGTTTGGGGTTGGCACCCAGGCAGGGCCGGTAACCCTCCGCGTTCCGCAAAAATAGCCGCGTGAGCCGGCGGGTCAACTCCACGGCCACCTCCAGGATGGTCACCATCTGACCGCTGCCCGTGGGATACTCGACCAGGAAGTCGTCGCCGTAGTAGTAATGGAATTTCTGCAAGCTCTCGATGATCAAGTAGTTCACGGGGAGCCACACCGGGCCGCGCCAGTTCGAGTTGCCGCCAAACATGCCCGAATCGGAATCGCCCGGCACATAGGCCACCGTCAGGGTGCTGCCGTCGGTTCGGAAGGTATAGGGGTGCTCGCGATGGTACCGCGATAAGCCCCGGACCCCGAAGGGACTGAGGAACTCGCTTTCATCCAGCATGCGGCGTAGCACGCGCTTCATGCGATGCCCGCGCAACAACGACAGCAAGCGCCGCTCCCCCCGACCGGGGACGAACCACCGCGACACCAGCGCCGCCAGGTCCGGGCGATTGTCCAGCACCCACCGCAGCCGCGCCGCGAACTGGGGCACCTGGGCGAGTAATTCCGGCTCCAGCACCTCGACGGCAAACAGCGGAATCAGCCCCACCAGCGATCGCACCTTCAGCGGGATTTCGCGGCCGTCCGGCAGGGTCAGTTCGTCGTAGTAGAAGCCGTCGTCCTCGTCCCACAGGCCGGTTTCGCTCGTTCCCGGATGACAGCCAATCGCCGTCATCGCCTTGGCAATGCCCAGGAAGTGCTCGAAAAACTTCAGCGAGATGTCCTCGTAGGCGCGATCATGCGTGGCCAGCTCCAATGCGATGCGCATCAGGTTCAGGCAATACATCGCCATCCACGCCGTACCGTCCGCTTGATTGATGAACCCACCGGTCGGCAACGGATGGCTCCGGTCGAAGACGCCAATGTTATCCAGCCCCAAAAACCCCCCCTGGAAGACGTTCCGCCCCTGGGCATCCTTGCGGTTGACCCACCAGGTGAAGTTGATCATCAGCTTGTGGAAAACCCGCTCCAGGAAGAGCCAGTCCGGCTCGGTGGCCGTGCCCAACGTGAGGCGGTGCTTGCGGTCGATCTGAAAGACCCGCCAGCAGGCCCAGGCATGGACCGGCGGATTGGCATCGGCGAAATTCCACTCGTAGGCCGGGAGCTGCCCATTGGGGTGCATGTACCACTCCCGGCACATCACCAGCAGCTGATCCTTGGCGAAATCCGGGTCGAAGGGGGCCAGAGCGATGGCGTGGAAGGCGGTATCCCAGGCGCAGAAGTACGGGTACTCCCATTTGTCCGGCATGGACAGAATGTCCGAGGCCTTCAGGTGTTCCCAGTCGGCGTTGCGGCCCCGATTGCGTTGCGGCGGCGGCGGCGGCTGGGTCGGGTCGCCCCGCAGCCAGCGGTACACGTCGTACTCGTAGTACTGCTTGGTCCAGATCAGACCGGCGATCGCTTGCCGCTGAATCAGCCGAGCATCGGCATCGGGAATTTCCCCCTGAGTCAGCTCCCAGAATTGCTCGGCTTCGCGGAGGCGGCTTGCGAAAAGCTCATCGAAACCGAGAAACGGTTCGGCCGGCCACTCCGTGGTATGGGTGAGTCGGCAGCGGATCGTTACGGCTTGCCCCGGCGGAATGCTCAGGGCATACACGGCCGCGGCCTTGGTGCCCGTCCGCCGCGGATTCACCGCCGCCGTGTTGCCGTGGATCAGATACTCGTGGAACGCATCCTTGTAATACCCCGTGCCGTTCGCTGGCGACTGGAACAGGGCTGGGGCATTGGTTTCGTTATCGGTGAACAGCAGGACGGGGCCGGATCCCGGGGCGTTCGCCTCACCCGCCGGGCCGGGTTCAAAGTAACAATGATACTCGTCCCATTGCGGGTGGCAGAGCTTCAACCCCTGGGGCGTCTCCACGATGCTGGGGCGGACGGCGTTCGCCGTCCAACTCCAGGTGTTCCGAAACCAGACCGTGGGCAACACATACACCGGAGCCGCCTCGGGGCCGCGATTCCAGATCGTCACCCGCATCAGCACGTCGCGTGGAACAGCCTGCGCGTACTCGACGAACACATCAAAATACCGATCGGCGTCGAAGAGGCCGGTATCGAGCAACTCGAACTCCGGTTCCTGGCGGCTCCGCCGGCGATTCTCCTCATACAGCCGCTGGTAGGGGAACGCCCCCTGCGGATATTTGTACAACGCCTTCAAATACGCATGCGAGGGTAACGCATCGAGATAGTAATACAGCTCCTTGACATCCTCGCCGTGGTTCCCTTCCTCGTTGGCCAGCCCGAACAACCGCTCCTTCAAAATCGGATCCTGGCCATTCCACAGGGCCAACGCCAGACATAACTGCTGCTGGTCGTCGCTGAACCCCAAAAGCCCGTCCTCGCCCCACCGATAGGCGCGGCGATGCGCGTGGCTGAAGGGGAAATACTCCCACGGGTTGCCGCTCGCCGAGTAGTCCTCGCGCACGGTGCCCCATTGGCGATCGGCCAAATACGGCCCCCACCGCCGCCAATTCGGCAAGTCCTGCACATCCCGTAGCCGCTGAAACTCCGGGCTCAATGTCCACATGATCGCGTGTTACTCCCGAAGCGACTCCCGGCCGCTGCGCCGGCGCAGCGCAACCGGTTACGTCGCGTAGCGTCTTGGTAAATGTGGGGTTGCCTTTTCAAAACTGTACATAAGAATACTATAGTCCATCGGCCCACGCGGTGGGCGGCGACGGGCACCAGCTGCCGGCGTTCGCCCCCCTCGGGCTGATAGGTGGTGGACTGGCTCGGGCGGGCGTGGGTGTTCCGTTGGGCGTTCCGACGGGGCCGCTGAGCCAGGGTGGTATCGGCGACTGGTTGTGCATTGGCCGTGTCCGTGGTCGATGCGCCGTCGAGGCGAACGCAGTCGGACGCGCTTGGGAGTTGCCACGGCTGGAGCCATCGATTACGCTGATCCCACCTCCAAAACCCCCTTTCAGTACGGTTCTCCCATGTATATCCATTTGGCAGTGCTTGGTCTGACAGTTTGTGGTTTGGGTCGGCTTGCAGGCGACGACACCTGGCCCGGGTATCGAGGCCCCACGGCGGATGGGCACAGTACGGCCCGCAAGCTGGTGACGACCTGGAGCGAGAAGGACAACGTCCGCTGGAAAACCGCGATCCACGGCAAAGGGTGGTCCTCGCCGGTCGTCTGGGGCGATCAGGTGTGGGTGACCACGGCCGATGAGGTTCCCGCGGAGCAGGCTCCCCCGCCCAAGAAAGGCGATCCGCCGCCCAACCCGATTCAGGAAGTCTCCTTCTACGCGGTGTGCCTCGATCGAGCCACCGGCAAAATTCGCTACGACATAAAATTGGGAACCGAGCGAAACCCCGCCTACTGTCACCCGTTTAATAGTTACGCCAGCCCGACGCCGTTCGTGGAAGCCGGCCGGCTTTATGCCCATTTCGGCAGCCACGGGACCTGGTGTGTGGACACCACGACCGGCCGAATCCTCTGGGAGCGCCGCGATCTGAAATGCAACCACTTTCGAGGTCCGGCGTCATCGCCAGTGGTTTACGGCGATCGGTTGTACCTGATCTTCGACGGCTTCGACTTGCAATATGTGGTGGCCCTGGACACGGCCACTGGCAAAACGGTCTGGAAAACGGATCGGCAGATTAAATACGGCACCGAGAACGGGGATTACAAGAAAGCGTATGCCACGCCGGTGCTCTTTGAGATCGACGGCCAAGCGCATCTGGTGTGTCCCTCGGCGGAATGCACCATCGCCTACGACCCAGCCACCGGCGCGGAACGGTGGCGAGTGATCCACGGCGGGATGAATGGTGCGGCCCGGCCCGTGCGGGGGGGCGAGTTGATTTACCTGACGAGCGGCTATCCCAGCAAACTGCTAGCCGTCAAGCCCGAGGGCCGCGGCGTGCTCCCCGCCACGGCGGTGAAGTGGCAGACCACCAAGAACGTGCCGAGCCGACCGTCCTTGCTGCTGGATGGCGAACTGCTGTACATGGTCAGCGACTCGGGCCTGGCGTCGTGTCTGGATGCGGCCACCGGGCAGGTGCATTGGGTGGAACGGCTCGATGGCGAATTCTCTGCTTCGCCGATCCTGGCCGGTGGGCTGGTGTACTTCTGCAACCAGGCGGGCAAGACCTTCGTGGTGGCCACCGGCAAGGTTTTCTCGCTGGTGGCGGAAAACCGACTGGATGGCGGCTTCATGGCCAGCCCCGCGGTGGCCGGCGACCGCCTGTTTCTGCGGACGCGAACGCACCTGTATTGCATCGGCCAACCGTAAGCGGGTGCGTCGAAAGCCGGCAGCGGTAGCAAGGAGGCAGCCGGCGGCGAGCCGGTCCTCAACCGGAGGGTGACGGCGCGGGTGGGATGACCAGCGCGGCCAAACGCCGGAAGCGGGGTTTGTGATGGGGCAATAAGCCCTACTGTAAACGGCGCAATCGTTGCAAACTAACCAGTTTTTGTAGGTAATTTACTTTGCCTTCTTTTACTGATTTGCGGATTCGTTATAATCTCCGTCGATTGTCCACCTTGACGGATGGGGAACGGATACCGGTTTCGCATCACGGTGGATGATGGGTCTTTAACCTCACCCTGGTGTTGCATCGAGAGACAACTATGAAGCGCAAGCCGGTTAGTTGGGCCGACGCCCTCAGGCACATCTTCAGCCCGGTTCGCAAGAAACGGGGTTTCACACGGCTCGCGGTCGAGGAGTTCGAGAGCCGAACGGTTCCTGCAGTTATTACAGTGACGTCCCTGACCGATGGCGGGTTGGGCAGCTTGCGGGCCGCGATCACCCTGGCCAATACCAATAACGACGCCTCGAACACGATCGAGTTGGCCTCCGGGGCCACCTACACGCTGACGTTGGCCAATGGTGCCGGCGGCCAGGACAATGCCAACGCCGCGGGCGACCTCGACATCTTCAATGGCAGTATTTTGCCCAGCAAGAGCTACTTCATCGTGGGGTTAGGCACGGGGGCGACCATCGATGCCAACTTCATCGATCGCGTCTTCCAGATCATCGGGTCGGATGTCTCGGTGACCTTCCAGAACGTGCGGATCGTCAACGGTCTTGCGGTGGATGATGGCACGGTTGCCGCGCAGCCGTTTTCCACCAGCTCACTGGGTGGTGGCATCCTGAACCAGGGCGGCACGGTTACTTTCCTGAATGCTGAGGTCTCCGATAACAAAGCGCAGGGTGGAGTTGGGGCTGCGGGCTTGACGGGGGCCAATGCCCAAATCGGCTCGGGAGCAGCCGATGGTGGGGCCGGTGGCAATGGCCAGGATGCGTTTGGTGGCGGTCTGTATTCCACGGGTGGTGCCATCGTGGTTAGCGGCGGCAGTAGCTTCACCAATAACCAGGCTCTCGGTGGGAACGGCGGGACGGGTGGGAACGGTGGGGACAACACCAGTTCCGCCTTCCTGGGCAACGCCGGTGCGGGTGGGGCCGGCGGTAACGGCGGCAACGCCGGGGGTGGGGCCATCTGGGCCGTGACGGGTACCGTCGCCGTGTCCGGCGCTGCCAGCCTGAATCAGAACCAAGCCAGAGCTGGTGATGGTGGCGCGGGTGGCCTAGGCGGTAATGTCATCGCTAATACCGTTCCGTACAACGGTGGGGCGGGTGGGACTGGTGGCATAGGCGGCTGGGCCCGTGGCGGCGGCATTTATGTCGGCACCGGCAGCGTGAGCCTCACCGGTACCTCGACCGTTGACCAGAACATCGCGTTTGGTGGTTCGGGTGGCAATGGCGGCAACGGTGGCGCGGCCCTCGCCCTTGGGAATGGCGGCAACGGCGGGGCGGGTAACAACGCCGGTGTCGCTGAAGGTGGGGGGATCTACCTCGGCAGCGGCACCATTACGATCAACGGTTCCTCGCAGGTCAACGCGAACTCCGCGAGTGCCGGCGACGGGGGTGTTGGTGGTCTGGGCGGTGCCGGCGACATCGCAGCTGGCAATGGCGGCACCGGCGGTAATGGGGGCGTGGCAGCCGGTGGGGGGCTTTACGTCGTCAACGGAACGGTGCTGATCGATAACAACTCCAAGGTGAACAGCAACTTCGTCTTTGGTGGCACGGGTGGCACCGGTGGGGGTGTGTCCAACACGGCCAACACGGGTGGCGTCGGTGGTACTGGCGGCAACGGCGGCGCTGCATACGGCGGCGGCATTTACGTGGGTTCGGGTAGTGTGACCCTCGACAACGGTACGAATGTCAACTCAAACACCGCCAATGCGGGCAACGGCGGCGATGGTGGCAATGGCGGCACTGGGAGCCAGGTTGGCGGCGACGGCGGCGCTGGCGGCAACGGCGGCGCTGCATACGGCGGCGGCATTTACGTGGGCTCGGGCAGTGTGACGGTGAAAGCCGGTTCCACGGTCAACACCAATCAAGCCCGGGCTGATAGTGGAGGTGCCGGGGGCAATGGCGGTGCGACCGGTACCGTGGCTAATGCCGTGCTAGGCAACGGCGGCAATGCCGGGGCCAGCGGCAACGCCTATGGCGGTGGCATCTACGTCGGCAACGGTAACGTCCTGATTGACACCGGTAGCTCGGTGAACGATAACCTGGCGACCGGCTTTGCAGGCGCTAATGGCGGCTTTGGCGCTAATGCTTTCGGTTCATATGGTGTGGCGGGCAACGGCGGCAATGGCGGAGCGAGCGGCAGCGCCTTCGGTGGCGGCATCTATGCCCTGGCCGGAGATGTCACCATTCAGGGTGCGTCGATCCTGAACAACAACATCGCACGGGGTCAAGCCGGTGGCACGGGCGGTAGTGGCGGCGGGGCGATCGATGCGGGAGGCGTGGCGGGCAACGGCGGCCATGGTGGAGCGGGCGGCAGCGCCTTCGGTGGCGGCATCTATGCTAACGGTACGGTCACCATTGATACGACCTCGCAAGTACTCAACAATCGTGCCATCGGCGGTGTGGGCGGCTTGGGTGGCGCAGGTGGGACGGTCATTGGCTTAGCCAACAATGCCGGTGGTGCGGGCGGAGCCGGCGGTCATGGCGGCTCGGCGTGGGGCGGGGGTCTGTACGTTGCCACCGGAACGGTTGCCATTCAGAATTCGTCCCGTGTCAACGCTAACCGGGCGACGGCTGGGGTTGGTGGCAACGGTGGGTTGGGCGGTGTGGCCCTGTCGAATGGGGTCAATGGTGGTGCGGGTGGCGCGGGCGGCAACGGCGGCAATGCGAGCGGTGGCGGCGTGTGGACCGCTGCGGGTAGTGTCACCATCGACCGCACCGCGCAAGTCGTTGGCAACGTCGTATTCGGTGGCAACGGTGGCGCAGGTGGCAATGGTGGCAATGACGCGTCGGGCAGTGGGGGCGGTGGGGCTGGTGGTGCTGGTGGCAATGGCGGCTTGGCTCGTGGCGGCGGTATCTACACAGCCTCGGGCAACGTGACGGTCTCCAACAGCTCGCTTGTGAATACCAATGCCGTGTTTGGCGGCCACGGTGCCGCCGGCGGAGCTGGTGGTCTAGGCAGTGGCACGCAAGGCGGCGGTGACGGTGGAGCGGGTGGCTCCGGTGGGGCTGCCCAAGGTGGCGGTATCTTCGCCGGCTCCGGAGCCATTTTCATCACCACAGCCTCGGAAGTCCGGTTCAACACCGCGACAGCCGGCGCGGGTGGGAATGGCGGCGCGGGCGGTAGCGGCAATGTGATCGGTGGGCTCGGCGGAGCCGGCGGCGCGGGTGGCAATGGCCAGGGCGGCGGCATCTACGCGAGTTCCGGCGGCATCACGATCAACTCGGCCCGCATCGCTAACAACTTTGCCGGGGGCGGCGACGGGGGCGACGGTGGTGCGGGTGGTATCGGCGGCGGCACCGGTGGCAACGGCGGCAACGGCGGCGATGCGGGTGATTCCCACGGCGGCGGCATCTACGTGGGCACCGGCAGCGCGACCCTGGATACAGCCAGCATCGACAACAACACCGCCGGCAACTCGCCGAACGGCGGCAACGCGGGGGCCGGAGCGGGTAGCGCCGACGGTGGGGCGGGCGGGGACGTGGCCGGTGGCGGTATCTACACCTCGACGGGGGTGGCCGCTCTGACCATCCGCAATAGCAGTGTGACCGAGAACAAGGCCGGCAGTTCTGCCTCCGCTGCGGGAGCCGGTGGCGCAGGTTTCGGCGGTGGAAGCGACGGGGCCGGCGGGAATGCTCAGGGCGGCGGTATCTTCGTGGGGGCAAGTGCCACGTTGATTTCGAATAGCACCATCGGCCTGAACATCGCTGGGCCGGGCGGTGCCGGGAGTGTGGCGGGGTTGTCCCGCGGCGGTGGCGTGTTCATCGCCAGCGGCACGACGGCCACCATCCGCAACTCTACCGTGTCGTTCAACACCAGCAACGATCAGGGCGGCGGTATTCGCAATGATGGCACGCTCAACCTGGTGAGCACGATTGTTTCCAACAACGTCAGCTTGAACACGAGTCACACTGATCTGAGCGATGCCGGGATCACGACGGCGAGCAACACCTTCATCTCGACGTTCGGCGGCCACTCGATTGCTAACAACTTCGCGCCGTTCACCAGCCTGCCGCCGGGCGGGAACATTGTCGGTATTCCCAACACGCCAGTGAATCCGGGCGATCCCGCGCTGTTCCAGGACACCGTGCTCACGCTGGCAGGCAACGGTACGAACTTCTTTGACTTCACGGATCGGAGCGTGGTCTTCAACAATGGGGCCAATCCAGCCAACCTGACCACCGACCAGCGGGGCACCGGCTTCCCCCGGACGACGGGCATTCAGACGGACATCGGCGCCATCGAGGCGGGTAGCAATTTCCCACCCTCGATAGTAGCCATTGCGAGCAACACTGGGGTCGTGCGGGTGATCGACTCGGCCACGGGTCTGGTCATTCAGTCGTTCCGGCCGTACCCGTACCACATAGCGCATGTGAAGCTCGATCCGTATCTGGATGTGGCTGTGGGCGATGTGAACAACGACGGCTACGCCGACATCATCGTCGCCGTGAGCGCCCAGCGCAGCTCCAACGTCAGTGCCCGAGTCAAGGTGTACGACGGCTACTCGGCGTTCCAGACTGGTGTGGACTTCAACAACCCCAGTTCGTGGTCCAACCCGGGTGGCGGCACCTCGCGACTGGGGCCGGCGAACAATCCGGGCGCGTACCTCAACCCGGTGTTCGCTGTGGTCGTGCCGTTCAGTGGCTATACGGGTGGGTTGACCGTTGCGTCCGGCGACGTGGACAACGATGGGTTCTCCGACATCATCGTCGGAACCACGGCGGGTGTGAGAAGCCGCGTGACCGTCTTCAGTGGAGCCACCCCCTCGTCGCGAATCGGTAACATGATTACTCCATTCACTGCCAACTACACCGGTGGCGTCACCCTGGCTTCCGGCGACATCGACGGCGACAACCAGGCGGACGTGATCGTAGGTACGGCGAGCCGCTTAACCCGCGTCCAGGTGTATGGCCTGACGGGTGGCACTTTTGGACAGCTGGGCTCCACGCTGACGCCGTTTGGCAACGCGACAACGGGTGTTCAGTTGGCCGCGGTCGATACGACCGGTACCGGCACCTCGTTCATCGCTGCCGCAACCCTGATCGGCGGCACGGTGCAGGTGAACGTGGTTGATCTGGCCGGTGTTTCGCAAGGCAGCTACCAACAGGGCACTGGGCTGACCGCCTTCGGAATCGGTCACGTGGACATCGATCAGGACAATATTCAGGAGTTGATGATTGGTCTGGTACCGAGCACCAGCTTGCAAGTGTCGGTCGTCAACGCTCTAACGGGCACGGCGGTGGGGTCTTTCAACGCCTTCGCCTCGCTTGTTGGTGAGGTCTCTTTGGACGGATTCTAAGATCGGTGCGGGTGTTCCGGATTGGTCCAGAATAATTTGGGACACCCGCTAAATCTTTCCTCGCCTACCGGAACTTTCCATCCGGTTTTAGGGTCTAATAGAGCATAACTTGACACGACACCGCTCGCCGGCGGTACCCGACCCCGCACTCGGGTGCTCCCGGCGTACTGCTTTCCCTTGTCTACTTTGTGAGAGAGCCATGAAGCGCAAGCCTCTTCGCTGGTCGGACGCGTTGAAGCAGATTTTCAGCCCTTTGCGTAAGAAGCGAAAAGACTTTCGACCAGAACTTCGGCTCGAACAACTCGGGGATCGGATCGTCCCGACGCTGAACCTCAACGCGAATGCCTTGGCCGGCGATACGTTTACGGGCAACGGATTAACCGGCAGTTTGCGCTACTGCGTCCGAGTCGCGAACGCCAGCTCCGACAACAACATCATTATTAACCTCAGTTCCGGCGCAACTTATAACCTGACTCGCGCCAATAGCTTGCTGGGCGTGGGACAGCAGGAGAACGGTAACCAGGTTGGCGATCTCGACATTCGCAATACTGGGCAGGTGAACTTCAAAACCTATACGTTTGTGGCGGCCGGCGGCGGGGCGATTATCAACCAGACGGTGCAAGACCGCCTCTTTCAGATTTTTGGCACAGACGTGGCAGTTCGCTTCCAGAATGTCACCCTGACGGGTGGGCGGGCGGTCGATGACGGCACCGCGGTGCTGCCGTTTACGACACCTTCCCGGGGTGGGGCGATATTGAACACCAACGGGGCCAATCTGACGTTCATCAACTGTACGATTGTGGGCAATCAGGCCATCGGCCTGAATGGAGCTCCGGGGCTACCCGGAACGCCGGGCGCAGCTGGGCAAGTTGGTGTCTTTGGTGGGGCCGGTGGGCCGGGCGGTGGTGGCGGCACGGGTGGCGGTGGATCGAGTGCCTATGGCGGTGCGTTGTTCACCTCGGGCGGAACGATTGTCTTTACCAACACCACCATTTCCAACAATTCTGCTGTAGCGGGTAATGGTGGTGCGGGTGGAGCCGGCGGGGCCGGCGGGGTTGGGGCCGATGGCACGGCGAGTGGTCCGGTCAACGGTGGCAACGGCGGAGCCGGGGGCATTGGCGGTATCGG